>ENA-UOIW01001149-UOIW01001149.1-human-gut-metagenome-genome-assembly--contig:-P58-NODE-1149-length-16682-cov-11.015697_pt1 | contig 16682 bp, 12 predicted proteins | sample MGYA00242334_ERZ723881 | MGnify/ENA metagenome assembly ERZ723881
ACGCTGGAGGCGATGAACGACGACGTGGTCTTGGCCTTGCCGGAGAAGTATCCGATGCACAGCAGGGTGTGCATGGCCATCGAGAAGCGAGTGGAGACCTGCATGGATCCGTTCCTTTCCGTCGCGGCCGTCTCGCGGCACCGGTTGTTGGTTGTATGCGCTTCCGTCTTACTCTACCGTCGCGCAGCGGTGCAACAACAATTGTTACAACTTCTTCGCGAAAACCCTCGATGTAACACTTGACATTACAACAACGAGGGCGCATGCTCTTTGTTGTAATAAAAATAGTTACAACACGGCGAATCCGTCAGACGCCCGGCAACGCCGCCTTGCTCAGATTGTGATGCATTTCTTACTTCTCCCCTATCTTCACAATCCAATCCCACGATTTATCGGCGATAATTCACGGTCACCATAGATCAGAGTCCGACGACGCCGCGACGACGCGGATTTGCATTTGGGCAGGGGTAGCACTATAGTTGCCGATGTTGTCCTGCGGAGCAAGACAACATCCACGGGGCTGTAGCTCAGTTGGTAGAGCGCTTCGTTCGCATCGAAGAGGTCGTGGTTTCGATTACCATCAGCTCCACGAGGACCCTCCGGATTCCACCCCGGAGGGTTTTCTTTTTCCGGATCTATTACAGCGTGTGTTGCCTCAGCCAACCGGTACCGCGAATTCGAGTTGCTGGAACGCGGCGCTCAGCAGCACCCCATCAGAGCCGCACCGCCGGAACGGCGTCTTTTCCAGGTACCGCTCATATTCCGCATCGTTCTCGAACCGCAGATAATAGCCGGCCACCAGGCAGTACAGCCGTGTGCGCCTCTTCTGCCAGCGGCCGTCGGTGGGGTCCGCCTCAAACGACCATTGCAGGCACTCGTTCCACACGGCGCGAACATCATAGTCGTTGCCGTATCTGATCCGCAGCCCCTCCAGCGCCTCACGGGCATCGGCTGAGTCATCGTGCCCCGCAACGGCGAGCGCATACGACGCAAACGCCAACACCGCCATGAACGGCGTCAGGATATGCATCAGCATCGCCCGCCGCACCTCACGCGACGGCACGGACGGAGGCACGGCCGGCGCGTCGAGCGCATATCGCGCCGTATCGGACCGGGCGCGGCGGCGCAGCAGCGTCGAGCATGCGACATCCACCACCGCGCACAACGTCCGGGGCTGTCCGGCGAAGGCGTTTCTCAGGACCAACTGCTGGAACGGTTCGCATGCGGCGCGGTACAGCGCTTCACGTTTCAGCCGCGCCTCGTCCGCATCCTGTCCGGAAACGGGCGGAACGGGCGTGGGCTCATTACCGAGTATGGCGAGCACAGCCTGCCGATACCCGTCAGACATCAGACATGCCTCAGCCACGTCACGAGGCACCGGCTGCGGCATGGAGAACCGTTGCCGCACACACCATGCCGCCAGATCGACCAGGAACACCGCGTGCAGCTGCCGCCGCCACCCGTCGCCGTCGGCGATTCCATCCGCACCATCCGTACCGTCCGCAACCGATGCGGCGATCGTCACGGCCTCGCGCAGGTTGTTGTCCATCGCCCCCTCATACACGATCAGCTCCAGCCATACGGCGTTCCGGGCCCGATCCAGCTGCCCGCCGTCGCCGGTGTTCAGATACCGGCTGCAGGCGGCGTCGAATTCCGCAACCGCCATCCGCCTCAGCACCCGCAGGTTGCCGGGCAGCAGGGCGCCGTCCGCACGCGCCTCGTCGACGATGCGCAGCTGGTGCCGGTTCGTGCCGCCGCCCAACATGCAGTCGACCCACATGGCAGGCCATTGTCGGCCCAGATTGAAATCGAACCCCAGGGACAGCCGAACCAGATCCCGCGCGACCCATTCGCAGTCGAGGCGGTCGCGGTCGTCGAACCCGTTGCAATACAGGTTGCTGTTCGCCATCACATGCCGGTAGGACACCTCCAGCATGCGCAACGCCTGCCGTTCGCGCTGCTGCGCACGGATGCCGAGCATCATGCGCAGCATGTAGCGCACCAATGTCCGCCATTGCCGCAACGAGAGGTCGTTGGTCAACGCGGCCACGATATCAACCGGCACCGCGGCCTGGCCTCCCCCCTCATACGTGACGTCGACCAGTATCTTGGCCAGGAAGCATAGCGCGAAGGCCGGCAGCACCGTACGCTCACGGTACAGCAGCTCCGAGTTGCGCGGCAGCTCCCGGATCGCGCATTCCAGGTATTGGATGTAGCGGCTCCTGCCGGGAGCGACGCCATGCCGTCCGGGGGCCCCGCGCTCCAGCTGCGCCAGGCATTCCCGCCAACGCCGTCCCAGGCCGCGCGCGCCGCTTGCCCCATCGGCGTTATCATGCCAGTACTCCCGCAGCGCCCGTTTCACGACGTCATACAGCGCGTGGCGTTCGTTCTCATGCAATAGCCGCGCATCCATCGCCTCCACGAATTCGTAGGGGTTGTCGATATACACGCCGTCGCATAGCAGCGCCGCAAACGCAGCCAGGATATCAAGATTCACCTCGGGGTGCTCCGCACGTCCGTAACCGTACGTCCGCGTGGAGACACGCACCCCGTCGCCCGTTTCGGGCCGGTGCTCCGGCAGCTCGCACATGAACTGCCCGACCAGGTTGCCCAGTTCGCGGCGGAATTCGTCACCGGCGCCGCCGCGGCCGAACCATCGCCACCACACATCGGCGAACCGGTTCAACGCGCCGATGTCGGCCACCTGATCCAGCTCATAAAGCCTCCACGGCGCGTCCTCCAGACCGGGGTACTGCTCCTGGCGAATTCGTTCGAGCAGTATGCGCCCGATGGTGCGCCGTTCGCCAAGCCCCGCGTTCCCGGGGCCGTCGGACGAGGAGTGCGGCCATGCCATCTCCTGCGTCGCAGATACCAGAATCACCAGATGGCCGATGTTCTCCCGATACGCCATGGTCCACTGGGTCATGCCGAGCCGGTCCGCGATCGTCAACAGCTCCGTCCCGCCGTCGGTGCAATCCACCACGCAGGTGGAGCATCCGCGTGAGGCGGCGGCTCGAAGCTCAGTGTCATCCGTTTCCGACATCGGCGTACGGTCCGCCTGCAGGGTATGGGCCGAGGCCCGCAACAGGTCCGCGTCCACCACCCACCGTCCCCTGCCGTACCGGCACAGGGCCTCGCCGGACAGGTACAGCACCGGCTCCACGTCGGGGTCACGGCTGGGCGCGTTCAACCGCAGGGGCGCGAAGAACCGCTGCCGCAGGCGTTCGCCGCCGTCGTCCATCGTCTGCGCCGGCAGGGCCAGCAGTGAGATCAGGCTCTGCCGCAGGAAGGGCGCCATGGCGGACAGCGCTTCCGGAATCTCGATGACCGTGCAACTGCGTCGCCCCTGCGGCTCGCTGCCTCCAACGGTCGGACTGCGGTCGATCAGCCGCAGGGGAAAGCGCGCGTCCGTGTCCGCGAACCAGTCGACGGTGCCGACGCCGCCGACATGGTCATGGCCGTAACGACGTGGCCGTGCGACTTCGGGGATACGGGCGGCCACTCGCCGGTACCACTGCGAGAGTGCGCTCATGGCCGATCCTGGCGATTCCGTTCACGGCTCTCGACCAGTTCGCGTGCCGACGGCAGCCAGGTCAGGAAGGCGTCGATCTCATCATCGTCGAGTTCACCGTCCGCGTACGCCTTGAGCTTCGGGTACTGGCGCACCCCCACGCGCGCGGTCAGCCCCAGCAGTTCCACGAACAGCTGTTCCGGGAACGGATCACCGACCCGGTAGGGGATGATGCAGTTGCAGATGATATCGCCATCGCTGTCCAGCTCCACCCGCGCGAACCGCATGCCGAACGCCTCCGTGCTCACGTATGCCTGGGCGAACGGCAACGTCTCAGGCGGGATATGGAACGGATACATGATACGGATCTGCACCGAGTCCGCTTCAGGCTCGAAGATCACCCGTTCGGTCACGGAATGGCGTTCCGAGTCGGTCACTGCGCTTTGCAGCATCCACGTGTCGTCGTCATCGTCGTCGCTGACGAACACGCGCTTGAAGTTGTCTTTCGCCAACCGTTTGATGGTCGCCCATACCTCGCGCGCGCGAGCATTCGTTGCTTCGGGCTGCACCGCCGAATCGACGGTATCGCCGTTGACGGGTTCCTCTGTCATGATGGTTCTCCTTAACGTTGGTGCGTTGCGCCGCAGGCTGCTGTTTCGATTATTGCGTGCCGCCCGCCGGGGAAGCGCCGGGGAAGCCGCATAACGCCTTGTGCCAGGCGGCGATCGGCTCGGGTTGGCGAACCGGTCCGCCGAAGTCGAAATCGTTCATGAGCCGCAGCACGCGTTGCGCGTTGGTTGCGGCCACCATGCCGGAACGTTGCCGGTAGTCGTCGTGGGCGAACGCGGCGCACAGCACGCGCCGATAGAACGTCCTGAGCACCGTGCCGCCGTCCCCGCCGATCTCCATGCGTTCCAGCGCGCATAGCATGGCGATGGCCACGGCGTCGCTGACATGGCCGTTGTCGGCTAGGAACCGGTCGACCATCACACCGCCGTCCTCGTCCACGGCGAGCCTGCGGCACAGCCAGATCGCGGCGAAGTACGCCTTGACGGCGTCGTATTCGAACCGGATCGTATCGGCGTCCTCGCGGAAGATGCCGCAGCGGGAGATCGTGCGGTCGAGCGCCTCCTCATTGTCGGCGCGGTCGCCGTTGCCGTCCTCCTCGCGGTAACGGTTGAACAATTCCAGGAAGCGTTCGCGGTCGAACACGCCCTGTCCGTTCGATGCGGCACGTTCGACCCCGTCGGCGAACACGCGGCGTTCCGGCACGATGGCGTCGTATGCCAGATGGGCGATGGCGATGCGGTCGCACCCGGGGATCTCCCCACCGGTTTTCGGCAGGATGCGTTCGATATTCGCCAGACACCGGTTGACCAATGTGCCGACGCTGCCGTCCGACCGTTTGAGTTCCTCCACGATCGCGGCCAGCATGCCCGGGTTGCCGAGCAGGCTGCCGAACCCGGGCGTGGCGCGTATCGCTTCGAATCCGACGGGAGCCATGCCGCCGTACGACCGGTCGAGGATGTCGAACAGTCGCCGCTGCCGCGGTTCGTCGAACGGGGCGAACTCCGCGCGTTCCCCATCGCCGCACAACCGGTCGATCCGCGACTCCTCGGTGCCGCCCAGCGACCGGCTGGTGATGATGTACCGGCCGATGGCGTACCCGTCGTCCGCAATCAGCCGCTCCAGCGACTCCAGGAAGTTGCCGCGGCATTGGAACGGTATCTCGTCCACCGAATCGATGAGCACCAACGTATCGGGTCGTTTGAGCAGACGCCGGAACCGGTCGACGCCCACCGCCACCGCGTCGCCGGCCGCGCAGCCCCGCCCGCCCAGTGCCATCAGCGCCTCGAAGCTGTCGCCCCGGCGCCGCGGGACGCGCACGCGTTCGCCGTACATGCGGGTTTTCATCTCTTCGGGCAGATGGTCGTACAGGAACGCCGTGAACTCCTCCGGCTCCAACGGGCCGGAGCGCAGCGCATCATACGAACGGTACCATTCGGTCTCGCGCACATCCGCCTCGGTGGCGCTCATCGCATACGGCACATCCCGCTGGGCGATGACCACCGGTATCAGCCCGCTTCCGGCGATGGCCCGCCACTGGTCCGCATCGACCTGCGCACGCATGTAGTCCACAAAACCCGCGCGCAGCGGGGCGCGGTTACGTGCCGACCGGTATTCATACGGCAGCAGGCCGCCCAGCACATACGCCACGCCGCGCACGAACGTGCTCTTGCCCATGCCCGCGTTGGCGCGCACGAACAGCCCGCGCCTGCCGTCAGAAGCACCGTCCTCGGCACCAGCCACGGCGGCCAGCCACCGCACGGGCTGCGCGCCGACGAAACCAGGGTCCACGAATCCTTCGGCGTAGGTGGGCGCCTCGTCGTTGCCGTCCGGGCGGCGCACGGGGATCGTCCTGCCCCATTCGGCAACACCATCTAGATAGTCGGGCAGATACGGCGGCACCAGCCCCTCGGCATGGTCGTTGAGACAGTCGGCGAGCAGCTGTCCGAAGCCGCGTCCGTCACGGTCCCGCTCATGATTCAGGTACAGACGGATCATCGCCTGTGCGATCACCTGTGCGATGGCGTACGGGTCGTCCGGCAGACGCAGGTCCGCGGGAAGCGCGACGTCGAACACATCCTCCGCCGATTGCAGGGCGTCGATCATCGTCCGGCATGCGGCGGCCCTGTCGTCGGCGCACTGCACACGGTCCAGCCACGCGGCCACCGCGTACGGGAAGCACACGGCGTAATCCAGATAGTTGCCTGCGCCGATGCTGTGGCTGCGGAAGTCGCCCTTGAGCCGTTCGCCCACGTCGGCGGCCCAAGCGTCGGCTTCGCTCCAGCAGTTGCGGCCCGCGGCGTTCTCGCCGTTGCGATCGCCCTGCTGGAACGGGAAGATGCGCCAGCCGGCGTCCGGCTCCAGCCGCAGCGACCCGACCGGCCGCAACCGCAGGATCAGCTCGCCGTGCGGGCCGATGCCGCGCATCCGGTACGCCGCCCCGCGCGACAGGTACAGCTCCCCGCCCGCCATGCCGGCGGCACGCAACTGCTCCCGTTCCGCCAGCTGCCCGCGGGCGTCCTGCCAGCCGCACTGCCCGTAGAACGAGAATCCCGAGATCGGTCGGTAGCTGACCGTCACGTCGCCGATGCCGCGGTACCGGGCCCAATCGTCCACATCGACCCCGTCCGCGAACCGGTACCGGCAATCAACCGCCGACGCCTCGGGAATCCGCGGACCGTCCGGCTCCGCGGCGGCTCCGGCCGGCAGGTTCCTGGATAGTCCCGCGGCGATGCGTGCACGTTCGCCCGTGTCGAATCCGTCCATCACCCGCCAGAACCAAGCGTCGAAGCAGTCGGCGTCCGCGTAGACGCCGTGCTCGTCCGGCACGGTCACGTACTGCGACCACCGATGGTTGTAGGCGGTCGCATGCGCCTGCGGCTCTCCGCCTTCCGTCGGCGTCCACGTGCCGAACACGACGACGGCGTCCGCATTGTCGTCGAAGCAGGGGCCGATCATCCGTTCCAGCAGCATCGTCTGCTTGCTGCGTACATATTTGCCGGTTTCCGCGGGATTCGACCATTCGCGGTGCGCGGGGTCGGCGTCGTCGTGTATGGGGCGGAGCAGCCCCTCGATCAGCCGGTACCCGACAGCCTCAAGACGCCACCGCCCGTCAGAGGGTATGGCCGACACCGCTCCGGAGCCCGACGCCGGTTCCTTCTTCGCTCTGGCCATGCCCGCCTCCTTGCTCCACGACTCTTTCCATACTACGGCGCGCAGTCGCACTGCCGCGCGGCACCGGGACCGGGGAACGGGTTATCGGCGCGTTCCCCCGTCGTTCCCCCACGTCGGCCGCCGTACCGTCGATGCCATCAAGGGCGCCCGCCCTTGCGATTCAAGAAAGGAACGGCAATGTCCCAGTATTACAACGAACTCGTTTTCAATCCCTTTCTGGCGATCTTGGACGTATCCAGCTCGATGAGACTCGACCGCAACGGCAATTCACCCATTGCCACGGAGGCTTGCATCGTACCGGAACTCTCCCGACTCGGCCGTGAGCACCCGACCGTGGATCAGACCACCACCGCCGGTCTGATCCTGTTCTCCACCAATGCCGAAGTGGCGCTGCCGATCGGGGCCTCCGGACGCCTCTCCCAACTGGATGACGAGCACATCAACCTGAATGCGGAAGGGTTCACTCATTTCGGCACCGCATTCGACCTGGCCCGCACGGAGCTGGAGGCGCTGCCCCAGCGCCTGCGCGACAGCGGCCGGCTGCATGGCGCACGTCTCTCGCTGCGCCGTCCGCTGGTGGTGATGGTTACCGACGGTGCGGCCAATGACGATGTCGACGAACGCGATCAGGCCTGGCAGCGGCTGGTGAACAGCAAGCTCAGTCCGAACATCGTGATGGTGGGTGTGGGCGACGCCGACCCGGACCAGCTCAAGCGATACAAGAACCGCCGTGGCGTGGCCCTGTTGAGCAAGACGCCGGACGATGTCTCCGGCGCGCTGACCGGGCTGATCGATCTGATGCAGGGCACGATCATCGCCATGGGCGAGGCGGACAACACGTCGCAGCCGATCATCGACGAGTCGATGATCGACGACGACCTGTTCGAAATCCTCGAATAGCCCGACGGACAGCACGGGACACAAGGCATAACGCGCAGGACACAGCACAGGAAAGGAGCAACCATGTGGGCCGAGATGTGCCTGGGATTGTCGATCGTCGCGGCGGCGTTCGTAGTGGCCGTCGCGGCGCCGTTCGTGGCCAACGCCATCGTGAACGCGGAACAGGAGCGGCCACGCCGGGTTCCGGTTACCGCGGCCCCCAGTCCGGACGGCGGCACGTCAGCGAGCGGGACGACCGCGCCGGTCACCATGCCGGACGCGGCATCAAATACCGTGCCGAGCGCAACGTCAGCCACCATGCCGGGCGCAACACCGTCCGCCGTCACGGTACCGAAAACCGCTGCGGACAGGCCGCCTGCGTTCCCGCCGCGATCCGACGGCACCGTACGGACACCGAATCCATCCGCCACACAGTCGCCGGAACCACCGGCCACATCCGACACCGCCACGCAAACGCCATCCACGGATGCCGATGACACCGCGAACGACGGACGGCACCAGCCGGCTACGGCACACCCCGAATCGGTGTCCGTCCTGCCGCCGCGACCGCCCCACAACTGGATCATCCCGCCCCTGGCCACCGACATCCGCACCGTGGAGTCGGGCGTTGCAGCCGGACTGGATGAGCTGGGCGAGCCCAGCGAATACGCCGAACTGGAACACCGTCCGGTCAACGACGCGCAGGCGTCCTCGGCACCGACGGCCGTGGCGCTCGACATGCTCGAATGCCACGGCGCCACCGCCGCGTCGGTATCGATCCGCGGCGTCGGACACCGCGATTTCCGCCATCCGCGGCAGGATGCGACGGCGATCCGCGCCGTCGGCGAGCGCATCGTGGCCGTGGTGTGCGACGGGGTCTCGGCCTCACCCCGGTCGCACATCGGCGCGGCGTCGGCGTGCAAGGCCGTGTTGTCCTGCGTCCAGCGCCAGCTGGAGGAGGGCATCGACGTCGACCGCATCGACTGGCCGCAGGTGACCGATGCCGTGCGTGCGACGTTGCGGGAGCAGGCCTCGCGCGCGCTCAGGCCGCGGCACGGTGCGCCCGGGGACGCCGACCGGCAGGCGGCCGACGCGGATGCCGTGGCCGCGCAACTGCTCGGCACCACCTGCGATGTATTGGTGGTCGATGTCGGCGGCGATACCCCGCGGTTCACTCGCGCGACGCTGTCCGGCGACGGGTTCGGATATCTGGTGGATGCGGTGCGCGGCATCGAGTTCCTCGGCTCGACCAAGGTCCGGCCGGGTGCCACGCTCCCCGCGGACGAGGCCGGTATCGAACCGGACGCGCGGCTGACCTCCAGCGCCGTACGCCCGTTGCCCGCCGACCCCGGGGACCGCTTTCCGATGATCGTCTCCGGTCGGCTGCTCCGCGGCAGGCAGGCCGTGGCCATCGTCAGCGACGGCTTGGGCGACGACCTGCGCGACGGCTCCACCGCGGCCGCGGGATACCTGTTCCGCCGCCTGGTGCGCCCCATTCCGCAGCACGAGCTGCTGCGCATCGCCTCCTATCTCAAACTTGGTTCAACCGACGACCGATCGGCGGTGATCGTATGGCTCTGACGCTGCATATGCTGGCCACTGACCGGCCGGGCGACCTGGGGCTGCAGCAGTGCGGCACCGGGGCGCAGTCGGTGGTGTATCTGCTGCCCAAAACCCTGCGCGTCAACGGCCGCGCGAACCTCGTCTACAAGCGCTACCGCCCCAAAGCGCCTTCGTTCCGGGGACGTGAGGCGGCGACCAAGGTCGCCCTCGAACAGCTCATCGGCCTGCATCACATCCTGGATCTCGCCTCGGACGGCAAACGCATCCGCACGGCGCTCGAACGGCATGTGGCATGGCCGCTGGCGGTCGTGTCCCGCGGCAATGCCGCGCTCGGCGTTGTGGAGCCGAAGGTCGACGCCGCATTCCTCGGCGCCCCTTGCGACGACCTTACGCCGGCCGTGCCGTTGGAACGTTTCATCCGCCCGGACGGCGAGCGCGCGCTTCTGCTCGGCCAGGGTCTGCATCCGCTGGATGATGATGGCCGGCACCGCATCGCGTTGCAGCTGGTGGCCACCGCCTCGCTGTTGCACCGTATCGGTCTGGTCATCGGCGACATCTCACTGCGTAACGTCATGGTCTACGTACCCGAGCACGACCAGCGGAACCAGGCGTCCGCGGCATTCATCGACGCAGACGCCTGCCGTCCCGCAATCGGCGGCTGCGGCCTGCCCCAGGGGTCCACGCCCGCGTTCGACCCTCCGGAATCGCGATTCTGGCGCAGGAAGGCCGACGCCGTACCCGACGGTCCGAAACGACGGTATGCCCTGGCCATGGCCGGTCTGCAGACTCAGCCTTCCGACGTCTATAAGACGGCGCTGCTGATCCTGCGCATGTGCTCATGCGAGGAGGAGCAGCCCACCGGCGTGCGTCGGATTCGCAGCGCCACGCAGCACAACACCATCGTCGACTTGTTCGGAAACGCCGGTCTGACCGTTCTGACCGACGCGTTGGCCGATACCCCCGCCGACCGCCCCAGCATGGCGGAACTCTACCGCGCCCTGCACGGCGGCGGCCCGACACAATCCCACCATGAAACGAGGTGACCCATGTCCGCCGATATCGCAATCGCCGTGCTGATCGTCGATGGTGTCGCCGTACTGCAGGATGCCACCGTCGGCCGGCTCTGCAGCGGGGCGCCGGACACGGCTTTGGTCGTGGCGGTGGCCGTACGCGACGGCGGCGGCGACCTGCTGTGTCCGGTGTCGCCGTTGGCGTCCAACGCCAACCGTCCCATCCGCAGCCTGTGGCCGAATGGACCCTGCACCGGCGATCCGTCCGCGCTGCTACGGCAGGAGATCTGGTATGCCCGGGCCCTGCTCGGCAACGCCGATGCCGGCGTCACCGTCTACCAGCATGCCGACCTCACGCTGTTTCCCGAGGTGCGGGCGGTATTCGACGAGACGCCTCGCCTGACCGTGCAGTCGTCGCCGACGGTATCGGACGCTGCCACGGATCCGTATCTCTTCATCGATGACGACGATACCGATGCGGAAGCATCCCTCCCACCACAGCCGAAGGCCGACACGCGAGCCGACGGTCCCGGTGCCGCCCCCGATGCCGATCCGTCGCCACGGCGCGGACACCGGATGCTGTTCGCCCTCACCGTATTGGGCGCGCTGGCACTGGCTTGCTGGCTGATGCCGTTGCCGTTCGACGTCGACGACGTCGTCGTCACGGTCGAAACACTCGCCGGACAGGCCGCGGATTGGTTCTCCGATCTGGTCGGACACATCGGCGAACTGGTGTCCTGATCCCATCCCGCATCCTCCCCAAGAAAGCGAGCGCATCATGTCATCCCCCTCCCTGCAACACCCCGACCACGTTCCCGCCGCGGAGTCACCGACCATCGCCATCCATACGGGGCAACGGGCTCCTGTCCGATCCGCGGCGCCGCATGATGACCCGACCGAGCTGCTGCCGATGGCATCGGACGGCGGTACACGCGTCATCCAACCCCGGCAGGTGGTCAGCGAACCGCAGACCGTCCTCGTCCGGCCCCGTTCCGAAGCGCAGCCGATCCGTCGGCCGCGGGAACGTGTGGTGCAGTCAACGCCTCAGGTCTCTCAGGTTTCTCAAGTTCCTCAGGTTCCGCCATCGTCTGAACGCCACGGGCAACCGGACGGCACCGAGCCCGCGCCACCGATCACCGACGCGCCCCGTGTCGGCAGCGTGCTCGACGGGCGGTGGCGGCTGACCCGTCTGCTCGGGCAGGGCGGCATGGGACAGGTATGGCTGGGTGCGGACCTGCGGCTGCCCACACGCACGGCAGCCGTGAAGACGATGCACACCCGCTTTGTCGAGGATCCCTCGTTCCGTGAGCGTTTCGCCCGCGAACAGACCATCATGGCCACGGTGGACGACTGTCCGCACATTCCCGCGTTGCTTGACGTCAGCGCGGAGGACGCCCCGACCCCCTACTACGCCATGCAGGTCATCCGCGGTGCCACGCTACGCCAGATCACGCAGCTCGGCCATGGCAAGCCGGTACTCTCCCCGCACGACACCTGCACGGTGATGGTCGAGCTGCTCGAAGGGTTGTGCGGCATCCACCGCCATGGCATCATCCACCGTGATCTGAAGCCGGGCAATCTCATCATCACGCCCGACGGCCGGCTGATCATCACCGACTTCGGCATCGCCAAACCGACCGACCCGGAGGCGGATCAGGTCACCCGATTCGGGCAGGCTGTGGGCAGTAACGACTACGCCTCCCCCGAACAGCGCCGCGGCGAACCGGTCGATGAGCGCAGTGACGTGTACTCCGCGGGCATCATCTGGCGCGAGATGCTGGTCGGCGGATTGCAACAACTCAAGTCACAGCCCAAACCGCAGGTCGCCCCACAGACTGCGCCGCAACCCAAACAGCGGTCGAGCCAACCGGGGCACACGTCTTCGCCCAGCGGCCAGCCGGTGCCCTCATGGATCAGGGCCTTGTGCTCGGCGGCCTTGCGTCCTGATCCCGATCAGCGCCCATCCGCCGCGGAGTTGCTGGAACGGTTGCGCGCGGGGCTGCTGCACCACCCCACGCCGACGGAGAGTCCGACGGCATTCCCTCCGCCGGACGGCGCAACGGTCTCCGACCCCGCGGCCGTCGATTCACCATGCACCGACGACGACATCGACACCATGCGGCTGCTTGGCAACCTGTATTTCCGCGGCAGCCACTGTCTGGCGCGGAACCTGGCCACCGCGGGACGGTGGTATGCGCGGGCGGCTGCGGAGGGTGATCTCAAGGCGTTGTACAACCTTGGTGGCGTGAATCAGGCTGCCGGGCACCGCGCCGAGGCGCAGGCCTGCTTCCGAGCTGTGGCGGATGCCCCCTCCGTAATCCCGTCCCTACGCGATCTGGCCCGGTCCCGACTCACCGCCCAGCGGTGACGGCTACGCGGCGAGCCGCTTGCGCACGATGGCGTCCAGCGAGTCAGCGTCGATGCCGTCGTAGGAGTCGATGGACAGGAACTGGCCCAGGCCGGAGGTATCGGTGCGGATCCAGCCGGTCTGCGCGATGACGGTGGCGCCGGACGCCACGCCGGAACGCAGGCCCGAGGATGAATCCTCGAACACCACGCAACGCGGCATATCGTCGGCGCTCAGTCCCAGACGGCTGGCGGCCTCCAGGTACGGCGCGGGATCGGGCTTATGCGCCACGGGGTCGTCGCCGCACACGTACCCGGCGAACAGCCCCTCCGACTGGCGCATGACGTTCTCCACAATCGGCCTGGGCGAGGTGGATACCAGCATCGACGGCACGCCAGCATCCTTCAGCGTATGCAGCACGTCCAGCACGCCGTCGATCCACGGCAGACCCTTCAATTCGGATTCGTAGACGTACCGTTTGAGCTGCACGTCGATCTGTTCCACGGACAGCGTGCACCCTTTAGCGATCATGCGGCGGGCCACATCGGGAACGGGCGTGCCGGAACCGGCCCAACCGTCATCCTCGTTCCATTCGCCGCCATTGGCGTGGGCGATCTCGATCTCGCCCTGATGCCACAACGGCTCCGAATCGATCAGGGTGCCATCCAGATCCCAGAATACGGCCTTCAGCTCCATCATTGCCCTCCGATGTTCGACTGTTATCAGCCATCTCACCAAAGGTCCGGGACGATTCGCCGCAGGGCGGGTGGCACCATCGCGCCCAAAAACATTGCATTGCATACGCAATATGCGATTGGTTGCCGATCCGCAACTAATCGCATATTCGAAGGTAAGTCCCATTCACGCCGCGTTCGCGGCTTGCCCGCATTCCACCGCTTACGCCATGCGCCAGACGACCACGGCCTGGGATCCGGCGCCGTCGTCCGTCCCACCGTCGTCATACCGTTCACGGCGCGCGGGCAGCGCCCGAGGGTCGACGTGAATCTGCCGACGCCACCGACGGGCACTGCCGCTGCGTTCGATTTCCACGATGCCGCCGTCCGCGTCCGCGGCGAACACGCTGGAGCCGGAGGGTTTGCGCAGACGGGCCACCTGCCGGCGCAGCTCGCGATTCTCCTCCTCAAGGTCGAGGATGCGGGTGATGCCGGCCAGATTGATGCCCTCGTCCTGGCTGAGCTGCTGCGCGTGCGCCAGACGCGAGACGTCGCGCAGGGAATAGCGACGGGCGCCGCCGTCGGTCCGCTGCGGCACCACAAGTCCGAGACGGTCATACTGGCGGAGCGTCTGCGGGTGGATGTGGGCCAGTTCGGCGGCGCGGCCGACCGTGAACACTGGCAGCTCGACGTCGAACCCCACCTCGCTGGCACCGTCAAGGTTCGCGCGTCCGGAGACCAACGCCACGGCGCACATCTCATACAGCTGCCGCACCTGCTGCGCCACCCGTGCCATACGCCCTCCTAGTTACTTACCGTTGCGAGGCGAGTTCGTCCGCAAAACCGCCGGACTCCTTATCGAATTCCTTGGCCGCACGCTTGAGCCCCATGCCGGGCTTGGCGGGAACGCGAATCTCCACGCGGCCGATCAGGTCGCCGGCACCGCGCGAGGACTGCACGCCCTTGCCCGCCACGCGAATCTCCGCGCCGCTCGACGACCCGGCCGGCACCTTGAAAGTCACCGGTTCGCCGTCGATGTCCCGCACTTCGACCTTGGCGCCGCACACGGCCTCGCCCACGGTCAGCGGCAGGGGCATGACCAAGTCATGGCCGCGCATCGTGAAACGGTCGTCGGGCTTGACGCTCAGCTCCAGGTACAGGTCGCCGGCCTTGCCACCGTTGCGGCCCGGCTTGCCCTTTCCGGCCAGACGAATCTTTTGACCGTCCTTGACCCCGGCAGGGATGTGCGTCTTGAACTTCTTGCCGTCCACGCTCAGGGACACCGTGGCGCCCTTGACCGCCTGACGGAACGTCAGCGTGACCTTCGAGTTGCGGTCCTCGCCGTTCTCGGGACGGGGCGCCTCCTGATACCCGCCGTACGGCGACCCGCCATAGGCGCCGCCGGCAGGTCCGGCACCGCCGCCGAACATCGAGAAGATGTCGTTGATGTTCGTCGGTCCGCCGCCGTTGGTCTGGAAGCGGATGTGCGAGCCGTTGCCGCCGCCGAACATCGATCCGAAGATGTCGGAGAAGCCGCCAGCGTCGAACCCGCCGCCCCCGGCACCGCCGGCGAAGCGCGCCCCGCCCATGCCGAACTGGCGGATGGCGTCATACTTCTGGCGGCTGTCCTTGTTGCTCAGCACGTCATAGGCTTCGGAGATGTCCTTGAACTTCTCCTCGGCCTCCTTGGTTTTGTTCAGATCCGGATGGTATTGGCGAGCGAGCTTACGGTAGGCCTTGGTGATCTCCTGGTCGCTGGCGTCCTTGGAGACACCGAGGACCTTGTAGAAATCCTTGGAGAGCCATTCATTCTCAGCCATTCTCGCTGCCTCCTTTCGTTGCGTAAATCATGGGTTTGTACAGACGCCGGGTGCCCCGCGAATGGGAGGAGCGCCCGGCTACACGTAGCGTAAATCAGTAGGGGCGGTAGGGCCGGCCGCGCGGGTCATCCGACCCGGCGGACGCCCTACCGATCACTCAGGCCTGCGGCGAAGCCACGACCACGCGCGCGGCGCGGATCACACGGTCGCCGATGCGGTAGCCCGCCTCGACCACGGTGTCCACGATCTCCTTGTCGGCGGTCGGGTCCGGTCTGTGCAGGATCGCGTCGTGACGGGTCGGGTCGAAGTCCTCGCCCTTCTCGCCGAACTTCTCCACGCCGAACTTCTCGAAGGCCTTGTCGATCTTGGCGGAGACGGCCTTGAAGGAGTCGTCCATCTCGCTGTGCTCGCGGATGCGGTCGATGTCGTCGAGCGCGGGCAGCAGTGCGGTGAGCACGTCGATGATGCCGTGCTGGCGGAAGCGCTCCTGCTCCTTGGCCGCGCGGTTGCGGTAGTTGATGAACTCCGCACGCTCGCGTTGCAACGCCTCCAGGTATTCGGCGGCTTCCTGCTTGGCCTTGCCCAGCGGGGTCAGCGTGTCCTCGGCGGGCTCGGATCCGGACTCGGACTGGGACTTGTCGCCGGAGTCGGCACCGGCGGCCGCATCCTGCTCGGTCTGCGCGTCGCCGTCGGCCGGGACCGACGCCCCGGTCTCGGAGCCGTCTCCGGCATCGCCCGCACCCGGCGCAGCCTGGCCGTCGGCCGGGGCCGTGCCGTCGGCGGAGGCCGACCCGGCCGGGGCCGACGCCGCGGTCTTGTCCGCGAAGTCGTCGGCGTCCGGCAGGTCGTTGAGGTAATCGTCCTTGTTGAACTCAGCCATGATTACCGGCCCTTATTACTTGTTGTCCTTGTCGTCGTCCACGACCTCGGCGTCCACCACGTCGTCGTCGCCACCGTTGTCGGCGGCGCCCGACGCGCCCGCGGCGCCAGCGGCATCCGCGGCGCCCTGCTGGGCGTACAGCGCCTGGCCGATCTTCTGGGCGGCGGTCATCAGCTCGGTCTGCTTGGTCTTGATGGCCTCGATGTCCTCACCCTTCAGGGCTTCCTTGAGCTCGTTGACCTTGTCGGTGACCTCCT
>ENA-UOIW01001150-UOIW01001150.1-human-gut-metagenome-genome-assembly--contig:-P58-NODE-1150-length-16649-cov-7.758587_pt1 | contig 16649 bp, 7 predicted proteins | sample MGYA00242334_ERZ723881 | MGnify/ENA metagenome assembly ERZ723881
GAGCCCTGTTCTTTCATCAGCTTTGTTATCAGCTCCGGGTAACGCACCCTATCGATATCCGACTGTCTGACGTATTCCACCACTTTGCCACTGCGACGGTACACTTTCGACCCCAACATGTATGAGCGCCGAACACCAGCGCCAGAGCTTTCGACAAGCCCAGACTCAGTCAACTGCCCCAATACGGTACGCAGACGTTGATCGCTCATGTCCAAAGATTTCGACAGAACTTCAAAGCTGCAACGCCTTTCCCCCTTAAGCTTGTCCAAGATGAGCAGCCCGTCGAGCGGCAAGGATCTGCCGCTACGCTCACGTTCCTCAGCCAAGAGCTCCACGAATGCTGTATCAGGCGCGCTCCTCGGCAAAAGCACGGACACCCCGCGCTCGTTCGATCTCGAATAATCAGGCAAGGGGCGCCCATAGTTCAGAGCACCCTCGAAAATACGATCGATGCCACGGCCGGTCCGCTCAGCAAGCCCGGTCCTTTTCAGCGCGTCCATGAGACATGGATTCCGCCCATGAGGCTCGGCAGTAAGCAGATTATGAATGCTGATGCCTTCCACGAACCCACCTGGATTAGCGATGGTCAGCCCGGCGTCATCCACCAGCACACGCACGCGGCCAAGAACGGAGTAGTCCCTGTGTCCAAACGCATTGACCAAGGCTTCCCTGAACGCCCTCTCATCGAATTCAGGCACCATCGAAGAAAACAGTCCTACATTCAGTTCCGTCCCCGGATTCCATGGTTTAAACGCTTCCGCTATTTGTTCTATGGTTTTGAGCAGCGGTCCACGATATGTCTGGTTCACCCGGATATCGGTGCCTACAAGCACTTGGAAAACTGCTTCATTCGTTGGGACAAGGCGCCGCAGCGACTCCTCACTGCCGATAAGCAGCAAACCGGTCAAAGTCGGCGTCATACCACCATTCACAGATACGGTAAGCCGCAAGGACTTCTCTAGATCCTCATCCTCAAGTTCCAGAAGATTACGATCGCTGGACTGGTATGACGCGATAATCCTACGCAGGCGATCGCGCTCCAATGGATCAAAGTCCTCTCGGCTGGAACCCGGCACCGGTTGCGCAGAATAATCAAGTTTGCCCAAATCCGACAGACGCGTAGCGATCTCATATGGATACATGGGCACACTTTCAGGAGTACCGTCCACTTTCATCATGCGACGAAGGATCTTCCCGGACTTCGTCGCCACAACGCTCTGCGATTTAGGCACATCAACTTGAATCACGGGTATATCCTCGCCAATCAACTGCGCACGAACCGATATCGGAGGAACGGTCTTATTGGCTATCATCGCGGACATCCCAATAGGATCCTGGTGCTTCCGCCGCACACCAGTCGGCGTGCCATCATCCTCGACGCCCAGATACACGCACCCACCGTCAGTATTGGCTAGGGCAACAACGGCTTCCACCAGATCCGAATCAGGTAGACCCTGGGCCTCCTTGACATCACTTTTAAACTCTTTAGTTAAGGTCTCTTTGCCGTATTCATGAGCCATTCGCCATCACCCACTTTGAATCTCTGAATTATTCTCTGAATTATACATTCTTTCTCTGAATTCAGAGAGAACTACCAAATTCAGAGAAAATTACCAAACTCAGAGAAAATATCCTCAAGACGATCAAGCGGCGGAAAGACAAGAGGCTTTCCGGTCTCGGCATCTGATTGGGGGTAAGGAGAGCACAGAACCTGATTGTTATGATAAAGGCGACCGAAAGGCCAACAACCTGTACACGAATTTGACAAACTCGATGAACCGTGCCGCCAGGATTGGATTTTCCAAGATTGAGATATCTGGGTCAGCATCATGCGTCGAGCGGCGGACGCACAGCATCGCAATGCCCCGAGGCGTTCTTAATTGGCTGGCAGCGATACCACATGCCGATGTATCCCCACGGAGCACAAGAGCTCGGCCCGCACCCCAAACGCCGACCACCGTACATCCCACCTTGATTCAACCACAACTTGATGCGTATTCATCCGACCGATGACGTACAGGGGCATAACTTCAAGCTGTTTCCAACTTGTCGTCCGAACTATATTAACGATCATACGTAATCATTGCAGTGCGCTCTGTGATGTGTTGCGGATCCGCAACACATCACAGAGTGCGCGACAGATGCGTCTGGCGCGTGTCCTGCTCAGTCACAAAACGCACGCATCGCACACGGGAATACAACCACGTTCGGTCACGCCACGAGCGTATCGGTCTTGACCTCAGCACGCTTGCCGACCTCGCTGTCATCGTCGGACTCACACGGTTTCTCATCCTCCAGCAGCGCCAGCACGGTGTCGCCGTACTGCTTCGGCTCGCAGAGGATCAGTGCCAGCGCGGCCTTGCGCGCCAAGTCCTCGTTGGGCATGCGCGCCATCGCCACGACAGCCATGCTGGCGCCCACGCTCATCATCGAACCCTCCTCGTCGCCGGGTGCATCACAGCACGGCGTGACGCCGCACGACCCATCGCACACCCCATCGAGACAGGATTCATCGGCACAATCGGCGTCACATCCCTCCGCATCCAACATCGCATCACACTCCGCCTTGCTGAGTCCCGTGTATTTCGGCAGGTCGGCGGCTTTCACCTTGCCCGAAGCGACCGCTGCCTCCATCGCGCGCCGCACCTGATCGTCCGCGCAGGCGCTGAGCACGCATACCGGCATCACCAGGAACCCGATGTCCTTGACGAACCCCACGAATTCACGCAGCTGTTCCACACCTCTATCGAACAGCTCCCGATCATGGTCCTCGAGTCCCAGCCACAGCATGCCGGCATACGAGGGACCCATCAGCGAATTCGCCACGTCCTGCAGATACGCGGGATTACGCCACAACGGCAGATCCGGCTTGTCTCCGGTCCGCTCAACGTCCATGAGGATCTCATGCGCCGCGCAGTCACTCCGCTCATTCCACAGCGATTCAAGGGCCTCGATCAGCCGTTCGGCGTCATACACATAACGCGTATCGACCTCCGCGAACCCGGGAGCGCGTTCCCCGTCCAACACCGTCACCTCTCCGGCGGCAAGCGCCCGCGCATAGTCCAGATCCGCCGCCGCACGCAGCTCCTTGATGTAATCCACCACGCGCCGATAGCGCATATCGGGCAACGCACCCATGCCGAGCACCTTGTCGTCCTCACGCAGCATGCACATGCCCAGCCACGGCTGCGTAATCATCATGCCGGCGATATCCAGGCTGCGCGGCTCTCGTCCGCCCCATCGCAGCATGCTGTATGCGGCGAGCCGGTACATCTGCGCGCAATGGTCATGCATGGCCCACTTCTGTTCGCGCTTGTTGCCGTACCGTCGTCTGCCGTTCCGCGCGCAGCGTTTCGCCAATTCCCGCGCGGGCACCGGGTGGATGAGCAACGGCGTGCGGTCCGAGGGCTCCCCCACGAACAACGCCTTGGAAGCGTCGTTGACCAAGTCGTACAACCATACCGTCATGCCGTATTTGCGCACCACGGACGCCGTTCCCTTCATGAACCGCCGACATTCCGTAATCAGATCGCCCATCAGAGACGATGCGGCCGCGCAGATGGTGGTGGTCCAGCCGCCGCAACCGTATACGTCATCGGCCAGGACAAACAACCGGTGGTCCAACGGATCCCGTCGTTCGGGATGGGCGCAGGCCTCGCGCATCGCCTCGGTCGAGGTCAGCTCACCGAAACGCCGTTCCAAACGGTTGACCGACTGCAGGAATCCGACGGTGTCCATTGCCAAGATAGCCATGATGTCCCCTTTGCCGCGCCATATGCGACTGCCGGACGGTCCGGCCGATCGGCGCGTACAGGACACTCTGGCACACCGCGATCCGCGGTGCCACAGGCCTTCGGAAATCTGTGGATATGTGGATGAAGTTATACTTATCCACCATGCGCAGGAGGTGTCAGGGACTGCCGGCCGATTACCGGCCGCCCGCAGCCCCGCATCCGAAGCGGTACAGCGCCCACCCGTCGGCATAGTCGCCGGCATCGGAATAGTCGCGCACCTTGACGAGCGTGCCGAATGTGGCCATGCCATACATCGAACCGTTCAACGGGTCGAAGATCACGGTGGCCTCGTCCCCCACGGTTTCCGCCGCCGCCGTCTCGCCACCCCTACAATCCCGCGGTTTCCAGCGGGCTTTCAGACTTCCCCAAGCGGTATAACAGAAATGCACAAGATAACATACACGTAGCCTGACCATAGTGGTGGCTACGGGCGACCCGCCGCGCACACCTCGCCGCGGCCGGTCGCCCGGCTACTGTTGACCCGCGGCAACGGCCATCGCCTTCGCCGCACCGTGAGAGAACTGGAGAAATGCCGCATGTTCGTTCTCAAGAACGCGTGGGCCGCCGTGATGCGCCGGAAATGGCGCTCGCTGCTGACCCTGCTGATCGCCCTGCTCGTTACGTTCGGTTCGATGTTCGGCTTGGCGGTGGCCGCGGAGAACGAGACCGCGAACGGCGCCACCTATGACGCCCAGCAGGCGAACGCCACCATCACCCTGTCCGACAAGGGGTTCGCGGAACGAGACGGCGCGGATCCGTCCTGGCCCGACGATCATCTGATGTCCTGGGACGATTACACCGCGTTCGCCACTGCGGCGCAGTCCGCCGGCCTGCAGTTCAGCTATACGGTCACCGAGTCGGTGCCGGTCCGGCAGAGCGAGTCGATCAAGCCGGTCGGCACGGCGGATGAGGCAAGCGCCGACGACACCGGCGGCGAGCTCACGCTGCGCGGCTTCTACACGCTGGATGCGGCGCGCGCCAACGACCTGGGCCGCTACCGCGTGGTGGAGGGCAAGCATCTGAGCTACTCCGGCCGGGCGCCGAAGGGCGCGCTGATCTCGCGCGAGGTGGCCGACGCGAATGGTTTGAAGGTCGGCGACACGTTCACTGTGGGCCATCCCACCGATGCCGATACCACGATGGAGATGACGGTCCGCGGCATCTACGAATACGTGGACGATGACGCGCCGTCCGGCCGTGGCGACGACGCCAGGCTGAGCAAGGACAACCGGCAGAACGCCATCTATGTGAGCGCGTACACGTTCATTGTCAGCAACAACCTCGATTCCGGCGAGGAGACGGGATGGGCCAAGCCGGATCTCAACATCATGTTCATGCTGTCCAGCCCCGACGACTACCAGTCGTTCGTCAAGGCCGCCAAGAAGGCCGACGCCGAGCTCAAGGATGGGTATGAGATCTCGTCGCCGTCGCTGGAGGCGTACCGCAAGTCGATCGCCCCGCTGGGTGCGCTGAACGACACGATGCGGATCACGATGATCGCGCTGTGGGTTGCGGGCGGCCTGCTGCTGGTGGCGTTGGTGGTCTCCGACGGCCTCCGACGGCGCGAGGAGATCGGGTACGCGCTGACCGTGGGCGTGTCCAAGGCGCGTCTCGGCTGGCAGTTCATGCTGGAGGTCTGGATGGTGACGCTGCCGGCGTTCGCGATCGGCGCGCTGGCCGGCGGATTCGCCGCCGGACCGTTGGGTGCCGCGTTGGCCGACGGCCATGCGACCGCGATGACGGCCGACGTGGTCTGGACGGTGGTCGGCGCGGGGCTCGGCTGCTGCCTGGCTCTGGCGCTGGTGGCGATGCTGCGCGTCGCCGCGTTCAGGCGCATCTCGCTGTTTGATTCCCGTTCGGAGGTGACGGCATGACCGACAAGGAACTGAAGGATATGGACGAGACCACGTCGATGGATACGACCGCTGCGGCGGATACCACGGACGAGACGACGGTGGATGTGAACGAGGCAGTGGACGACGTACTGCTGTCCGATGCGGACGAGCTGCCGTTCGATGTGGATTTCTACGATGACGCCGACGACGCGGATGTCGCCACGGATGTCATCGATGTCGATGACGGCGATCGCGTCGGTACCGTCGACAACAGCAACGTTGTCGACGACGACACCGACGACGTCGACGACGAGACGACCGGTGTCGATACGACGTCCTCGGCACCGGCGGACGGCGGCGCGGACGTCGTGGCCGCGAACGCCGACCACGTCAACGCCATGCTCAGTCTGGCCACACCGCGGGAATCGACCGACGACGATTCATCCCCCGATTACATCGAAACCCCGCGTTCCGCCTCGTCCGCCACGGCCGTCTCCACCCACATCGACCGTGAGGTCAAGGTCGGCGACGAGGATCTCAACCTGCTACGCGCCTACCCCACGCTGTCGCTGCACGACGTGACCTACCGCGACCGCAAAACCGGCCGCACCCCCGTCGAACACCTGACCTGCGCGTTCGAAGCGGGCACGGTCTCCGCCATCCTCGTGCCCGACGGCGACGACATGGCGCGCACGGCGATGGTCGGCCTCCTGTCGGGATTGCTGATGCCGGAATCCGGCCACCTGATGAACCGCAGCGCGGAGTACCTCAGCATCGAACCGCTCGAACTGCGCGGACACCGCATCGGCCTGGTGCCGCAACGGTTCGCGGTGCGCGGCGACCTCTCGCCGGTGCGGAACCTCGTGTACGCCATGGACGCCTCCAACCGCAACTTCCTCAAGCCCAAGCCCGTGTTGGCCCGCGAACTGCTGCTGGCGTCCGGACTGGACGAAACGCTGTTGGATAACCGCGTCGATTCCCTGAACGAGGTCGACCGCCGTCGTGTTGCCATCGCACGCGCGGTGTGCTGCGAAGCGGAGATCGTGGTGCTTGACGAACCGTTGGATGGACTGGAGGACGGCGAGCGCGACACCATCATGGAACTGCTGCGCGGCATCGCGCACGGCGATCCGAAGCGTTGCGTGGTGGTCGTGACGCAGGACGCCGCCGTTGCGGAATCGGCGGATCAGACCGTCACGCTCTGACGGCAAACCGTGCCGTCGGGAGCCGCCAATCAGATCATGCGCATGTGCCAGTGCTCGGCGAGCGCCGGCACGTCGGGCATGCCGTATTCACGGACCAGGTCGAGCCAGCGTCGCTTGTTGTCCTCGCCGAAGCGGGCGGCGCGAGCCGTGTAGGCGTCGGCGGACACGAACTTCGGCGGCACGGATTTGCTGTGGTACTTGTCCGCCACCATCACCGCCTCCTGCTCCAGATTGAGCGGCACATAGTCGTCGGGCGGCAGCGGCAGGCCCTGGGCGATGACGCTCTCGCGAGTGAGTCCCACGCCGGTATGGTTGCGCGCGAATTGCGCGATCGACTCGTCCACGCCCTCCTCAAGCAGGTACTCGTAACCGAGCAGACCGTGCAGGATGTAGCGTTTCTTGCTGAACTCCAACGGTTCGCCGTTGCTGCCGTTATGCTTCTTCTTCAATACGCGGTAGGTGCCGATGTCGTGCAGCAGGCCGCCGATCACCACCAGGCGTTCGTCGATGAGGCGCGGCGGTACGGTGCCGCCGGTCACCCCATCCGTGGGAGCCGCGACCGCTACTCCGATATTGTCCGAATCGGGGGATTCTGACGTATGAGCGCTCACATCTCGGCCTACAACGCAAGAATCTGGGGATTCGGACATAACCACATGCGGGGCTGCCGAAGCGCGCTCCGGCAGCCCCGGGTAGTGCCCGGTCCGTTCCGGCGCATCGGCGGGCAGGGTGCAGCGGCGCATGAACAGGGCGTTGCGACGGCGGGCCAGTCGGCGGGCGATGTCGGCGACGATGACGCAGTGCGTGTGGATCAGGTCGTAGGCCGCCTGGGAGGGGGCGATCTTGCGGTGGAGTTCGTCGATCTGTTCCATGGTGGGGATGGTGCCGCTCATACCGCCATTCTATGCACGAAACTCCGGATTCCGCAGACCAGGCGCCGGGCGGTCCGTCATCCATCCCAAGCGGGTATGCCGCGGGCGGCACGCGGCTCGCACGGGATGACCGAACATGCTGCGAGGGCTTACCCTAGTAAGTATGGAAATTCATGTTTTGGACCACCCGCTGGTGGAACACAAGCTCACCGTCCTGCGTGACAAGAACACCTCGTCCGCCACGTTCCGCGAACTCGTCTCCGAGCTGGTCATGCTCGAGACCTACGAGGCCACCCGCAACATCGATGTTGTGGATTACCCGATCGAGACACCGATCTGCCCGATGGTCGGCAAGAAGCTGTCCGACCACCCGCGTCCGATCATCGTGCCAGTGCTGCGCGCCGGCCTTGGCATGCTCGACGGCATGACCCGCATGCTGCCGACCGCCGAGGTCGGGTTCCTCGGCATGAAGCGTGACGAGGAGCATCCCACGCAGCAGATCACCTACGCGAACCGCCTGCCGGATGATCTGACCGGTCGCCAGTGCTTCCTGATCGACCCGATGCTCGCCACCGGCGGCACGCTGGTCGCCGCCACGCACTACCTGGCCGAGCGCGGTGCCAAGGACGTGACCGCCGTGTGCATCCTGGCTGCGCCGGAGGGCATCGAATTCGTCGAGAAGAACATCGACCCGTCCATCGACTTCAAGGTGGTGGTGTGCGCGGTGGACGAGGCCCTCAACGAGAAGGCCTACATCGTCCCCGGTCTGGGCGATGCCGGCGACCGCCTCTACGGCGTCATCGGCTGAGCCCGTCCGCCTGTTACGGAAAATCCCGGCTACCGAATACCTGGTGGCCGGGATTTTTGCTACACCACGCCCGATGCACCCGGGCCATTTGTGACTCTGCGATATCGCGACCGTGATACGACCATCAAATCGGCAGAATAACGCCGTTTCCTACAATGTGTCACAGTCACGATGTCGCAAGGTCACAATGTGTCAGAGTCCGGCATGGGGCCGCGGGCAGCGCGCGGCGATTATGCGCGGCGACGTTGGATCGCGATGGCACCGGCACCGAGCAGGGCGATCAGCACTGCGACGCCCATACCGATGACGGCGCTGCCAGTGGCGGGGATCCGCTCGGGATCGGCCTGCCCGTTAGCAGTGGTTTCGCTACCCGGCTGGTCGGGATCCGGCGTAGTATCCGGGTTCAATCCTGGCTCCGGATTCGGATCAGGGTCAGGATCGGGATCAGGATTCGGTTCCGGTTCCGGCTCCGGTTCCGGTTCCGGCTCCGGTTCCGGCTCCGGTTCCGGTTCCGGCTCGGGTTCGGGCTCCGGCTCAGTGTCCGGCGCGACCGCATGCACCTGCCATTCGGCGACGGCGGTGCTGCCGGTTTGCGGTTGGTCACCGAACGACTGCATGACCAGACGCAGCTTGCTGGTGGTCACCGGCTCAGGCCAAGTGGCTTCGCTCCACCCGTCATTGGAAACCGCCCAATGCCCAGGCGCGTTGCGCTCGGTCGTGTAGGTGGCGTCGGGAATATCCGCCCAGGCACCGGCACCGTCCTGCGCCGCGGCGTCCCAGTATTGCAGCCGCCATGCGCGGGGAATCTGCAAGCCGGCGCCGCTCTGCGGATCCGTCTGATCGGAGGTGAACTGCACACGACTGGAGTCGATGACGACGTCGCGATCCCACGCATATTCCAGCGTCATCTCGCCCACGTTCGGCCAGGTACCCCAGATACACTCGTTCTCGACCGTACATCCGTCGGGGATGATCACGCCGTCGTTCAACGCGGCCGCGCCCTTGGTCCACCCGGATTCCGCACCGCTGGGATCCGTCACCACCGCGTCGCGCTCAATATAGCCGACCAGCGGCACCGAGGTGTCGGAGGGGATATCGGCCGACACCGGTGCCGACTTGTTGCCGGCCACATCGGTGGCGCGGAAGGTCACGCTCTGCCGTGCCGGAGACGTTGCGACGATGGCCTGACCATCCTGGTATATGGTCCAATCGCCGTCGTCGAGCCGGTATTCGATGCCGGCCAGGCCGGAACCGTCATCGGTGGCGGACAGGGTCATCGTGCGCGTGGCCGCATCCACACTCGACGTGGCGACCGGCGCTTGCGTGTCGATCCATACCTCCGCGCTTTCCGGCACGGAGACACGGCCGGCCGTGGTCGTGGCCTTGGCATGAACGCGAACCAACCCCTCACCCGCGACCGGCACCGAAACCGAATTCGTTCCCGCGGCCACGGTCTGCCATCCGCCGGCTCCGATCTTGAGTTCGAGCTTGGCCAGAGGCGCACCGCTGGGATCCTGCCCGGAGACGATGGCGACAGGCTGGGTCACTTTCCAGCCCTTGTTTCCTTCGACTCCGGCGAGTGCCACACGCACGGTGGGTCGCTGCGATTCGCCGGATGGGGCATAACCGTCCCTCACCTGAACGTTGATCGTCACATTCCCGCTCAACGGGTCGTTGTCGGAACCGTTGCCTGGCACGCCGGCGACCACGCCCTGCACCGTGAAGGAGCCGGCTTGGGCGTAGGAGGCCGGGTCGACGGGACGCCAGATGACGGGCACGTCCACTCCTACGCCGGATTCGCCGCCATAGGTCACGTGAACGGTGGACGGCAGGGTCGGGGCGACGCCGGTGGCGGTGGTGACGACGGAGGGATCGGTGACGGTCGGGGTGTCGTCGACGGCGTGGACCTGCCATTCGGCCACCCCGATGGAAGCGTATCCGCCGTCGACGGGCTGGGTGGTCATATCCAGTTCGAGTGCGGTGGCGGTCACCGGGGCGAAGGTCACGACGTTCGGCTGGTCCGCGCCGGTGGCGGTCGGGTAGCCGCTGGGCTCGGGCACATCATGCCAATCGCCCTGTTCGTCGAGATAGCGCAGCTTCCAGGAAGCCGGCGCACGCAAGGCATTGGAATCCACATCGAACCAGACGGTGGCGGAGTCGATGCGAACCGCCCCGTCCCACTGGTAGATGAGCGCGTCGACGGACTGCGCCTGCGGCATGCCGCGGTAGTTCGTCCAATGATTGGGCGGTACGACGGCGGCCTGCAGCACGCGGCCGTCATTGACGGCCCCCTTCCAGGAAGCGGTTTCGGTGTACGTGGCACTCACGGTTGCATACGGGGCCACGTTGTCGGACGGGGTCAGACGCTCCGCCTTGGTCGGATGGGCCTGGGCGCTCATCCGCCCATCGGTCCATGACACCTCGTCGATGGATACGGCACGGCGGAAATCGGTGCCTCCGGCTTTGTCGCCGGTATGGTAGGTGACCCACCACGTATCGCCGAACGGCAGCACGGAGGGATGCATGGTGGTGGAGGACCCGGATTCGAGCAGGACCCCTTGGTAGGTCCACGGACCGAGCGGATCGGAGGCGGTGGAGTACTGCACGCACGCCTGATAGTTGGATTCCACGCAGGTGGCGATGCCGGAACCGGGTTTGCCGCCGTCGTACACGTTATAGTAGACGCCATCGCGCTCGAACACCCATGCCGCCTCGAAGAACCCCTTGGGACCGTTCGCGTATGAGCCCCCATTGGCCGCGGTGTCGAGCCGGGCGTTCACGTCGGCCGCGTAGGCGCTGCCGAGCACATCCTGCTCCGGGTCATAGTCGGGGATGGCGGACAACGCATCGGCGTCACGCATCGTGAAGATCTTCGGTGTACCATGCTCGGAACCGTCCACTGTCTCCAGTTGCGTGTACGAGGTGCGTCCGGTGTCCGGATCGGTGGCCATGCGCACGGCGAGTTGGCTGTTGAAGGTACCGAAATGCAGATACCCCTTGCCGTCGCCGTCGACGAAGAACGCCGGGTCGATGGTCTCGATGCCCGTCTGCGTGGTGGTCAGCAGCGGTTCGCCGATGGCGTCCTCCCACGGCCCCAGCGGGCTCCGGGAGCGTGCCACGCCGATGGAGAACGGGTCGGCACCGGCCGGCGCATTGCGGTCCTTGACGGGAATGTAGTAGTAGAACCAGTCATCGGAGGGGTCCTCGGCGGTGCCGCCGTCGTCAACGGCGACATGCCCGGCATAGGCCCCGTCGCCGGTCGCCCAGTCGAACAGGTCGGCCTGCAGGATGTCCTTGTAATGGGTCCAGCGTCCGCCGGCGGGGTCGTCGGTGACGTACACGCCCCAGTCATGCATGTCGAAGCTGCCGTAAGTGGGCGCGGCCTCGTCATGCCCAGTGAAGACGAACAGCTTGCCGTCGTAGGACAGAGCGGCGGCGTCAGCGGAGTAATAGTTGGCGTCCAGGTCATCGGGCGTCGCAACGCCCTCGTCCTGGCCGATCGGGTTGCGTAGGGCCGCCGGCTTGGCGCTGTTGTCGATCTGCGCGACCTCGACGGTGGGGTTGACATACGGCAACGCGTCATAGGGATGGCCGGCGACGCTCGGCGCCTGCGCCGCGGTGTCGGCCGCCACGGCTTGGGTGGGCAGCAGCGCGGCCGCCATCAGAACCGCCGTGGCCGCGGCCAACGTACGGATACGTGTATTCATCGCATCGATGCTTTCTTGTGTCATGAAATATCCGGGGTACGGGCGGCGGGGCCGCCTATGGCAAGGGCCGGAACCGTCGTCGTTCCCGAAAACGGTTCCGGCCCTGCGGTCAGGTTCCATTCGAGTTGGTCGAACGGAACCATATGGTGTCAGCTCACTTGCCGGTCATGCGGCGGCGAGCGGCGAGAGCCACGGCCCCGGCCAGCGCCAGCAGCGCCACGGCGGCGACGCCGATAACCGCGGCGCCGGTGGAGGTCAGCTGACCGGCCGGCTTCTGGCCTTCGATGCCCGTTGCCGGCTTCAGACCGGCGAGCGCGTCCTCGATGGCCTGGACGGCGGCGTCCACCTGCGCCTGGGTCGCGTCCTTGTCGGACAGGACCTGCTGCGCGTTGGAGAGCGCCTCATCGAGGGCCTTGAGCGACTCCGCCGTGTAGGCGGCGCGGTCAATGGCCTGACCCTTGGCGATCGTGGCGGCGAGCACGGTCGTGTCGACGGCGCCTGGCTCATCCGGATCGGTGGTCTCGGCGGGCTTGAGGTCGCGGATCGCCTGCTGCAGCGTCTCCGCGGCGGCGTCCACCTGCTCCTGGGTCGCTTCGGCGGAGGTCAGGACGGCCTTCGCGTCGGCGAGCGCACCGGCGAACACGGCCCACGATTCCGGCGTGTAGTCGGCTTCGCGGAGCGCGTCGGCCTTGTCCACGGCCGCCTTCAAGGCGGTCTTGTCGGCCTCGACCGGTTCGACCGGCTTGGTCTCCAAGGCGGCGACCGCATCGTTCAGCGCTTGGGCGGCGTTGTCCACGGCCTGCTGGGTGGCGTTCGCATCCTGCAGGACGGTGTTGGCCGTCTCCAGGGCGGTGGCGACGGCGGCCCAGGTGGCCTCGGTGTAGGCGTTGGAGTCGAGCTCGCCGGCCGCGTCGATTGCGGTCTGCAGGGCGGACTTGTCGGCCTTGGCGACGAGGTTCTTCTGCGCGTCCTCAAGTGCGGAGGTGGCGGAGGTGACGTCGGGTTCGGTGGCCTCGGCGTTGGCGTACACGGACTGGGCGTTCGTGAGCGCTTCCGCCAGCACCTGCCAGGAGGCCGGGGTGAACCGGTTCTGATCCAGAGCGGACGCGGCGTCGATCGCGGCCTTCAGCGCGGTCTTGTCGACCGGTTCGGGTTCGGGCTCGGGAACCTCGCCTTCCACGGCGTGCACACCCCATTCAGCGACGGCGGTGCCGTAATACGGGATGGAGGCGCCTTCGATGGTGGCGTGCGGGTGCAACACCAGACGCAGACCGGTGGTTTCGACCGGCTCGAAGGTCACGGTGCTCCAGCCGCCGTCCTCGGCCTCGCCGCGGTGGGTCGGATCGTTGCGGACCACGGTGTAGGCGCCGTCGGCCGTCGGAGTGACGGACACCCAGTTGCCCTCGGCATCACGGTACTGAATCTCCCAGCTGTCCGGGATCTCCAGACCCGGGTCGTCCTCCTGGGCCTCGCTGCAGTTCGCCCAGAACTGGACGCGCGACGAGTCGATGGTGGCGACCTCATTCCAGGTGTATTCGGCGTAGATGCCGTCCTGGGCCTGTCCCCAGGTGCCCCAGACCATGGCGTTCACGTCGGCCTCGTCGGTGTCCGGCCAGGTCTGGTCGATCACCACGCCGTCGTTGAGCTTGCCGGCAGCCGGGGACCAGCTGGCCTCAGCGCTGACATTCAGCCCGGAGGCCTGGCCTTCGATCCAACCTTCCAGTGGTTCCGGCTCGGGCTCGGGGCCCGGTTCCGGCTCCTGCGCATCGTTCGGGTTCACGAGCACGTGGACCGTCAGACGCGCCGGACCGCTGGCGCCGTCGGCGACACCGGTCACGACGTAGTCGTTGACGGTGTTCAGGTCGATGGCGGCCACCTCGTCCTCATTCCAGGTGACAGCGCGGTCGTCCTGGGCGCCGTTGGGGAACTGAACCGGCACGGTGGTCGGCAGATCGATCGACGCGGCACCACGGTAGACGCTCTGTTCAATCGGCTGTGCGGTACCGGAGTTCTGGTTATCCGCGTCGGACTTGACGTTGAGGATGGCCTGCGCACCGCTCAGGGCGCCGGTCACGGTGCCGTTGAGGGTGATCACCGCGCCGTCGACGAGCTGGTCGTCGGTGACGGCGGGCCAGCTGACCTTGAGGTCGTGGCGGCTACCGTCCGCGTAGTGGGCGCTGACGGTGGTCGGCAGGTCAAGCTCCTCGGCGGTGGTGCCGGCCTGCACCATGCGGTGCACGTCGTCCACGCCGAGCGGGTCGGCGGCGTATGCCTCCAGCTCGCTCAGGCCCACCGGGGTGCTGGAGAACACCACACGCATCGCAGTGGTCCACACCTGTTCGAAGGACACCGAGTTGCCCTCGGCACGGTTGACGGTGTACGACTGGCCGTCCTTGAGCGTCACATCCTGCCAAGCGCCCTCGGCATCCAGCACCTGCACCTTCCAGCCGTTCGGCATCGGCACGCCGCCGCCGTCGGACCAGAAGTAGGCCTGCACCTTGCTCAGCGGCACGGCGGCATCCCACGTGTAGGTCACCGTCGGGTTCCGGTCCTGCGACTGACCCCAGTTGTTCCACGACTTCATCGGGTCGGTGCCCTCGAGGTCGACGATGCCATCATTGAGGATGGCCACGTCACCGATGGCGTAGCTGTTGCGGGAGCTGGCCTTGGCGGTCGCCTGGGAGGCGATGTTCACGGTGCCGTCGGAGGGAACGCCGTGCACGGTCACATCCATCGTGGAGGTCTTCTCGCCGTCGGAGGCGGTCAGGCGCAGCACGTAGTCGCCTTCGATGTTGAAGGTCACGGTCGTGCTGGCGGCCTTGTCGTCCATGAAGGAGGCGACGCCGCCCTCGGGTCCGGAGACCTGCGTCCAGGTCACGTCGAGGTCGCCACCCGGCAGACCGTCATCCTTGACCACGCCGACGATTTCAGCGCCGGACGAGGTGCTGCTGTCGACGTACGCGTCGATGCTCGGAGCCTGGTTGGTCGGTTCGGCGGTCGGCTCGATGCCGGTGTTGTACGCCTGGATCGACTTCAGACCGATGGCCTGACCGGCCTGCGGGGTGAAGGTGGCACGGATGGCGGTGGCCGTCACCGGGTCGAACTGGATGCGGTTGTAGTTCGCGCCCGCATAGGTGGGCGTACGCACCTGGTTCGGCAGCGCCTTCCACTCACCGGACTCGTCCTGGTATTCCAGCGTGTAGACCGACGGCTCCTTGTAGCCGGTGATCGTCTGGGAGGACGAGGTCTGGTAGAAGTACAGGCGCACGTCGTCGATGGTTTGCGCGCCGTCCTTGAAGGTCACGGTGATCGAGTCCTCGGCGTTCTCGGATCCCTTGGTGCCCCAGAACGACTCCATGACGTTCTTGCCGTCCACCGCATTGGTGGCCGGGTATCCGTCGGCCTCGTACGTGGCCTCGACGTCGGCGCCGCGCGCCACGTCGATCTGGCTGTCGGAGGCGGAATCGATGTTCTGGCCGGAGGTGGCGAAGATCTCGGTGACGCGGTCGTCGGCGCCGTAGGTCACCTGGTTGGCCGCGGGCAGGGTGGCGGTGATCGCGCCGGTCACCTGGGCGCCCGAGTCATCCATCACCTCGACGGTGCCGGTGGCCGGATCGTAGATCAGGTGCGCCAGCTTGTCGGATGTGAACACGGGCTTGCCCGCCAGGTACAGCGTGTAGCCCTTCGGGGCGTTGTACGTGCCGTCGTTGTTCCACACGATGGACAGGTCCTGGCCGTGGTAGCTCAGGTTGTTCACCGTGAAGTGCTCCCAGCCGGGGATGGCGATCGGGTTGAGCTCGATCCTGTTGTCCTCGCGCGGCACCATGCCGGCCACGTCCTCGATGATCGTCCAGTTGGTGGTGCCCAGCTGGGTGTGATGGATCCAGGAGCGGTAGGTGATCTTGCCGCCGTTGCGCGTGGCGTCCAGGTTCTTGTCGACGTTGTTGACCGTGTCGTCACCGTTGAGGTCGCCGACTTGGTCGTTATCCATGTTCCAGAACTCGTTCTGGTCGGGATAGTTGTTGTTGCCGCCCTGGTAGTGCGCGAAGGCAACCCAGTACAGCAGCTTCTTGAACGACTCGTTGGTGATGTAGCCGTTCTCGTCGGCGTTGTAGTCGCGGATGCCGGCGGAGTAGATCTGCAGCAGCGGCGTGGCGTTGATGATCGAGAAGTTGTTGGAGCCCGGGAAGCCCAGTTCCTCCTTGTCCGCCTGATTCGCGGTGAAGAACGGGAAGATCGGGAACTCGTCGGCGTCCTCGAACAGGCGCAGCGCATCCTCGTACTCGGTCTTGTACCCGTCCTCACCCTCGGAGGGCATCAGCCCCACGGAGTACGGGTAGTAGTTGTTATTCTCCTTGTACTTGGCGAAGGCGCCGTCGCTGAGCCACTGGTGCTGGATGAGGTTGGGCTCGGGGTGCCCCAGCTCGG
>ENA-UOIW01001153-UOIW01001153.1-human-gut-metagenome-genome-assembly--contig:-P58-NODE-1153-length-16608-cov-30.839425_pt1 | contig 16608 bp, 14 predicted proteins | sample MGYA00242334_ERZ723881 | MGnify/ENA metagenome assembly ERZ723881
CATTTTATCCGCTTATGCAACTTATAATCAGGGATTTAATTTATAGAAGTCCCCTTAATTTAAAAGAACTATGGACCAAGCAATCAATCAACTACGGAACGAAGTACGCTCCGAACTCGAAAATAACATCCTCCCCTTTTGGATGAACAAGATGACAGATAACCAACATGGCGGATTCTACGGAGAAATTACCGGCGAAGATGAACTGAAACCCGAAGCGTCAAAAGGAGCCATCCTGAACGCACGTATCCTGTGGACTTTCTCGGCTGCCTACCGCCTGCTGAAAAACCCCGCATACCTTGCGACCGCCACACGTGCCAAGCGTTATCTTATCGACCGTTTCTACGATTCCGAATACGGAGGCATCTATTGGGAACTGGACTTCAAGGGAAATCTTTTGGACACCAAGAAACAGATTTATGCCATCGGTTTCGCTATCTACGGACTGAGCGAATATGCTCGCGCCACGGGCGACGAGGAAGCCTTGGAGTATGCCCGAAAACTGTTTGATGCCATCGAACGTTACAGCTTCGACCCCGTACAGAACGGCTATCTCGAAGCACTGACCCGCGACTGGCAACCCATTCAGGATATGCGTCTGAGCGATAAGGACGAGAACGAAAAGAAAACGATGAATACCCACCTGCATATTCTGGAACCTTACACCAACCTGTACCGCGTATGGAAAGACGAACGGCTGGAACGCCAGTTGAGAAACCTGATAGAAGTGTTCATCACCCGCATCCTCGACCCGCAGACCGGACACCTCAATCTGTTCTTCGAAGAAGACTGGACGAACAAATACCACATCGTTTCCTACGGACACGACATCGAAGCCTCGTGGCTTATCCACGAAGCGGCGCTGGTGCTGGGAGATAAAGAGCTGCTGAAACGGATAGAACCCCTCATCGTCCGGATAGCACAGGCTGCCGACGAAGGACTGAACCCCGACGGAAGCATGATTTACGAAAACTTCATCGACCGGCAAAAAATAGACCGCGAACTGCACTGGTGGGTACAGGCGGAAAACGTGGTGGGACATATCAACCTTTACCAGCACTTCGGCGATACGACTGCCCTCGATACGGCTTGCCGCTGCTGGCAATTCATCCAAGCTAAACTGATTGACCGCCAGCAAGGCGAATGGCACTGGAGCATCCTGCCCGACGGCACCGTCAACCGCAAAGACGATAAAGCCGGATTCTGGAAATGTCCTTACCACAACGGACGTATGTGTATGGAAATCATCGAACGTTTCGGATAAACCGACCGTCTATCCTCATCCCTCAGGAAACACAGAGGCGCAAAAACACGTTATCCAAAAGCACTTCTCCCTGTGCCTTTGTGTTTCCTGAAATCCACCTCCCTGCTTCCTGCTCTCTGCCATAATCGCATATTTTCCGCCCCATTATGACATATTCTCTACAAAAAAATGTATTTTTGCACAACTTTTTGAATCAAGACACAAAAAACAGAGAAATAAAATGGAGAGCATCATCAGCAAACCTGAAAGAGAGCAAATCATCGCTCTGATGAAAAGAGAAGTGGTTCCTGCCATCGGCTGCACCGAACCCATCGCCGTAGCGCTTTGTACAGCCAAAGCGACCGAGACCTTAGGCTGTATCCCCGAACACATCAACGTCTACCTCAGCGCAAACATCCTGAAAAATGCCATGGGAGTAGGCATCCCGGGCACTGGAATGATAGGCTTGCCCATCGCCATTGCCCTGGGTGCACTTATCGGCAAATCGGAATACCAACTGGAAGTACTGAAAGACTGCACACCCGAAGCGGTGGAAAAAGGAAAGGAAATGATTGCGCAACCTCAGTTCATCAACATTTCCCTGAAAGACAACATCGAAGAAAAACTCTACATCGAAGTGACCTGCACACACGGAAATAACGTGGCGACTGCCATCATCAGTGGAGGACATACTCATTTCGTCTATCTCTGCCGCAACGGTGAAGTATCGCTGGACAAGCGTACCGGAACTGCCTCGACCGAAGACGAAGAACAAGTCGACCTGACCTTACGCAAGGTGTACGACTTTGCCACCACTGCTCCCATCGATGAAATCCGTTTCATCCTCGAAGCCAAACGCCTGAACAAGGCAGCGGCGGAACAAGCTTTCAAAGGTTGCTACGGACACGGACTAGGCCGTATGCTCCGTGATAACAAAAACGAAGAAAAGATAATGGGGAACAATACCTTTACCCATATTCTCTCTTACACCTCCGCCGCTTGCGATGCCCGTATGGCAGGCGCAATGATTCCGGTCATGAGTAATTCGGGAAGCGGCAACCAAGGCATCTCTGCTACTCTTCCCGTCGTCGTCTATGCCGAAGACAACAATGCCTCGGAAGAACAGCTGATACGTGCCCTTACCCTGAGCCACCTCACCGCTATCTATATCAAGCAAAGCCTGGGCAAGCTCTCCGCCCTCTGCGGATGTGTCGTTGCCGCTACCGGAAGCAGTTGCGGCATTACCTACCTGATGGGAGGAAGCTACGTACAAGTGATGTACGCCGTACAGAACATGATAGCCACCCTGACCGGCATGATTTGCGACGGTGCCAAACCCAGTTGTGCCCTGAAGGTGACCAGCGGTGTATCTACAGCCGTCATGTCCGCCATCATGGCCATGGACCAGAAATGTGTCACGCCGGTAGAAGGCATCATCGAGGAAAATGTCAACCGAAGCATCCGCAACCTGACCCTTATCGGTTCGAAAGGCATGAACGAGACCGACAAAATGGTGCTCGACATCATGACCCACAAACATTGCGATTAACTAATAAGTTGACAAGGTATCAGTTGACAAGGCTTTTTAAAACGCAGATTAACGCAGATTTTCGCGGATTATTATTTTCACCACAGATTACACAGATTAAATCATTTATTTCTCTGTGTCTTTGTGTCTCTGTGTTTTTATTTTAGTTGACAAGGTTCTGAATACATTAGCAGAAGTATTAACTTTAACTTCTAACGAAGCAAAGCGGAGTGATAACTTCTTTAACTGCTCTAACTCCTAATTACAAAGCCTTGTCAACTGAAACCTTGTCAACTGAAACCTTGTCAACTAAAAAAACTAAACCATGTTCCAACCAGCCGACTATATCCAGAAACTTATCAGCGAGGGCGAACACGTGCATCAGGATTTCAAGTTCGAGATATCCGACGCACGGAAGATAGCCAAAAGCATCTCCGCCTTTGCCAATACCGAAGGAGGACGCCTGCTGGTAGGAGTGAAAGACAACGGCAAGATAGCCGGGGTGCGCTCGGAAGAAGAAATCTACATGATAGAAGCCGCCGCCCAACGCTATTGCCAGCCTCCCGTCGAACTGCACACCTATATATATAAGGTAGAGGGGAAAGACGTTCTGGAAGTCGTGATAGACGAAAATCCGCAGAAGCCTGTTTATGCCCTCGACGAGAACGAGCATAAGTGGGCATACGTCCGCATCAAGGACGAAAACATCCTGGCGACTCCCATCCAACTGAATATCTGGCGTCACGACCGCACCGAAGAGAAAGTCATCATCGCCTATACCCAGCGCGAACGGCAAGTGCTGAGCCTGCTGGAAAACCATCCTCCCCTGACCCTCAACCAATGCCAACGCCTGACCCGGATGAACCGCAAGCAAATCACCAACCTACTTGCCGACTTTATCCGTTTCGGTCTGGTGGAACAGGTATTCCACGAACATACATTCTATTTCTGCCTGAAAAAAGAAGGATGAACCGACATCAATTTACATTCTTCGTCGAACGAATCTCCGGTTTTGCATAGAGTATCAAGTTTTTTTCATACCTTTGTCCCATCAATCATTATATACAAGAAAAGACTATGAGCATATTTTCAAAACTTTTCGGCAAAAAGCAAGCTGAAGATGAAAGCACGCGGGTAGGCGGAGTGGAAGACTTCATGACCCTGATACGCGTATATTACCAAGCCGTAATGGCTGCACAACTGGGCATCAGCAACATCAATGCCTTGCCCGACATGGCTGCTTTCAAGCGTTCGCTAAAAGTACCTACGCAAAACAACAAGCTGGGAGTGGCAGAACGCTCGAAATGCAAGAAGATGCTGACGGACATCTATGGCATCAACGATTTCTTTTTCAAGGAGATAGACGCTTCCATCAAGAAACATTGCAAGAATGTGAACTCCATCCAGAATTACCTGTTTATGTTCCAAGGCTTCAGCCAAGACCTGATGATGGTGGTAGGCAACCTGATGCAATGGAAATTCCGTATGCCGGGCATCTTCAAGAAAGCATTGCGCACCATGACCGAAAAAACCATCCACGATATCCTGACCAAAACCAACTGGAAAGACGACAGCGTACGGAAAACGTGCGTCAACATCCGCCAGTACCAGCACGCCTTGGGATACAGCGAAGCCTGGATGAGCGAATATGTCTACAACATCGTCATACTGGCAAAGAAAGAGCCTAAACAGAAAGAAAAATAAGATGGACGACCTCATCGAAAGCCATCCGCTGGAACCGTTCCTTCCCGGCAATGCCACCCTGCTGATGCTGGGAAGCTTTCCTCCCCAAAAGAAACGCTGGAGCATGGAGTTCTTTTACCCGAACTGGAACAACGACATGTGGCGCATCTTCGGGCTGATATTCTTTGCCGACAAAGACCATTTCGTTGTTCCCGGCACAAAGAAATTCGATAAAGAGCGGCTTATCGGCTTCCTGCAAGAGAAAGGAATTGCCCTCTACGATACGGCATGTGTGGTAAAACGCTTGCAAAACAACGCTTCCGACAAGTTTCTGGAAATCGTGGAACCGACCGACATCGGCCTGCTCTTGAAACAATTGCCCGCTTGCAGATCCATTGTGACCACCGGGCAGAAAGCCACCGACACGCTTTGTGCCCAGTTGCATGTAGCCGAACCTCCGGTAGGCGGGAAAAGCCCGTTTGATTATGCCGGCCGCCAACTGTCCCTCTATCGGATGCCTTCTTCCAGCCGGGCATACCCCTTAAAACTGGAGAAAAAAGCAGAACTCTATCGGTCCATGCTACTCGATTCAGGCATTTCGATTCCCTAAATCCACAAAAAATCACTCAAGCATTTGGTATATTCAAAATTTATCGTACCTTTGCAGCCGCAAACACGGGAATAGCTCAGTTGGTAGAGCATCGGTCTCCAAAACCGAGTGTCGGGAGTTCGAGTCTCTCTTCCCGTGCCACTTAAGAAGCCGCAACCTCATCCGTTGCGGCTTCTTGCCGTTTAAAAAGCAAAGAAACAGGAGGTACTGCAAAAATGACATTAAGTGCTGACAAAAATGCACCTAAGTGCATCAGCCTTCGAACCTAAGTGCATCGGCCTTTGCACCTAAGTGCATCGGCTTACGAACCTAGGTGCATCGGCTTACGAACCTAGGTGCATCGGGCATCGGACTTATCTCCGTCCAATCGCCCTCATACAAGCAGAAAAATCCCCTCTTTCCTGCTTGTAAGCATTAAAAAAATCCTTTTTCAGAAAATATAAATGCAAAAATTTTTGTGTTTACAAGCAATCTACTATATTTGTATACAATTTTGGCAAGAAATGACGGAAGAAGACAAAAGGTTACTCAATACGTTCGAAGGAAGATTAAGAAATCTGATGTTCTTGTTCGAGGAACAGAAAAAGGAAATCGCTTCGCTTCGGCAGCTTTTGGCTGAGAAAGAAGCCGCCATCGCGCGTATGGAAGAAAACCAGAAAGAATTGGAGTCAAGATATGCCAATTTGAAAACAGCCCGGATGATTAGTATCAACGACACGGAACTCAATGATACCAAGAAAAGATTGACGAGGCTGGTGCGTGAAGTCGACAAATGTATCGCTTTGCTGAATGAATAAGCAAAAAGGTAAACGAATCATGGAAGACGACAAGTTAAAAATACATCTGCGAATCGACAATGAACAATATCCGCTGGTCATCGACCGGGCAAAAGAGGAATTGTATCGGAAAGCCGCCAAGCAGATTGACTATACACTAAACAAATACCGCAGTATGTACCCGGAGTTCAGCCTGGCAAAGCACTGGGCGATGACGGCGCTGGAGCTTTCTTTCGAAAATGTCTCCTTGAAAGACCGGAACGATACGCAACCGTACGCGGAAAAGCTGAGGCAACTGGCGGATGATATAGATGAATGTATCCACCCTAAGCCGAGCGAATAACGAAACAGGACGTTTAGTGACATACAGTTGAAGATTTTGCGCACAAATTGGAATGCCGGTAAAACGGTAAGAAGATTTGTGCGCTTTTTATTTATATATTTTTAAAACTAAGTTGTAATGTTGATAACAGTAATATTCACGATTGTCGCTTTCCTGATAGGGGGAGCTGTTTCGTATGCCTTTTTCAAGTACGGCTTGAAATCGCGATACGATAAAATTATAAAGGAGGCGGAAACAGAAGCTGAAGTAATCAAGAAGAACAAGCTGCTGGAGGTAAAGGAAAAGTTTCTGAATAAGAAAGCCGAGCTGGAAAAAGAAGTGACGGCACGCAACCAGAAAATCCAACAGGTGGAAAACAAGTTGAAGCAGCGTGAAATGGTCTTGGGACAGAAACACGAAGAATTGCAACGCAAACGGAACGAAACTGAAGCCATCCGTGAAAACCTTGACGCACAACTGGCAGTAATCGACAAGAAGAAAGAAGAACTGGACAATCTGCAATCGCAAGAGCGCAAGAAACTGGAAGCCTTGTCAGGACTTTCTGCCGAAGAAGCCAAGGAACGGTTGGTGGAATCGCTCAAGGAAGAAGCCAAGACCGAAGCACAGTCTTATATCAACGATATCATGGATGACGCCAAGATGTCTGCCAACCGCGAAGCCAAACGCATCGTCATACAGACTATCCAGCGTGTAGCCACCGAGACGGCTATCGAGAACTCGGTGACCGTGTTCCATATCGAGTCGGATGAAATCAAAGGCCGTATCATCGGACGGGAAGGAAGAAACATCCGTGCCCTTGAGGCGGCTACGGGAGTGGAAATTGTGGTCGACGATACACCCGAAGCCATCGTCTTGTCGGCATTCGACCCTGTGCGTCGTGAAATTGCCCGGCTGGCACTTCACCAACTGGTAACCGACGGACGTATCCATCCGGCACGTATCGAGGAAGTAGTGGCCAAGGTAAAGAAACAAGTGGAAGACGAAATCATCGAAACCGGAAAGCGTACGACGATAGACCTCGGTATCCACGGCTTGCATCCCGAACTGATACGTATTATCGGTAAGATGAAATACCGTTCTTCGTACGGACAGAACCTGTTGCAGCATGCACGCGAGACGGCAAATCTTTGTGCTGTCATGGCTTCCGAACTGGGACTGAACCCGAAGAAAGCCAAACGTGCCGGTCTGTTGCATGATATCGGCAAGGTGCCCGATGAAGAGCCCGAATTGCCGCATGCCTTGCTGGGTATGAAACTGGCAGAGAAATACAAGGAGAAACCGGATATCTGCAATGCCATCGGCGCTCACCACGACGAAATAGAAATGACCAGCCTGCTGGCTCCTATCGTACAGGTCTGCGATGCTATTTCAGGTGCACGTCCGGGAGCGCGCCGCGAAATCGTAGAGGCTTATATCAAACGTCTCAACGACTTGGAACAGCTTGCCATGTCTTATCCGGGTGTGACCAAGACGTATGCTATCCAGGCAGGGCGCGAACTGCGTGTCATCGTAGGTGCCGACAAGATAGACGACAAACAGACCGAAAGCCTGTCTGCCGAAATCGCCAAGAAGATTCAGGACGAAATGACTTATCCGGGTCAAGTCAAGATTACGGTTATCCGCGAAACGCGTGCCGTAAGCTTCGCAAAATAAAAACAAGCTTTGCGAAATAAAAAAGAGACACAGAGTCACGGAGAACCGATTCGATAATCAATCGATGGGACTCCGTGATTCTGTGTTTTTATGTTCGGAAATCACTTTTTCCGCGCACCGCAATCCTTCCTCATACAGTGCGGTAAGCTTCTTGATGTCTTTTTCTATCCGGTTTACCCGTACCGGAGCTTCGGGACGGATGGCTATGATACGCCCTTCGTCTTCCAGACGTTCCACCAGTTCCAATTGTTCGTTGTATGCCTGGCAACGCCGGCTCAAAGCATCGCGCAAGCGGGGATAGCGCGTATAGATGATGCGCGGAATACGGATGTCTTTCTCCGTTTTCCGATAGCCGCGGTTGCGGGTGAGCACCACGACATTGGTATCATAGCCTTGCGAAATGGCACGCAATACCGGAATAGAGTCTACAATGCCCCCGTCGAGCATCGGTCTGCCGTCGACCCAAGTTATCGGACATACATAAGGCAGGCTGCTCGAAGCTTTGGCAATGGTCACCAAACGTACTTTGTCTTTCTTCTCTTCCAGGTAACAGGCTTTGCCGGTCACACAATTGGTGGTCACCATCTCGAAACGAGCCGGATTGCGGAAGTATGCCTCGTAATCGTAAGGCAATATCGTGGCAGGAAACTTCTCGTAAAGCAAATGCTGGTCCAAGATGCTGTGCTGGTGCCACAGGTACTTCAATCCGATGTAATGATACTTTGCCAGCATCTCGATGTTGCTATACCGTGCCCTGCCCGGCTGGTGCGACATATACGACAAGCCGTTGCAGGCACCTGCCGATACGCCTACAGCGTATGGGAACTCTATTCCTTCCTGCATGAAGTAATCAAGCACGCCGCACGTAAACACGCCTCGCATGCCTCCTCCTTCCAATACTAAACCCATTTTCGAATAATCCATACCTTAACCTTTCTTTTTTACACCTGCAAAGATACATTTTTCATCATATAGATAGTACTTTCCAATTTAATTTTCTACTTTTGCAACACTTACTACAAAGATATTACCAAAACCATAACAATATGTTTGATTCAACCGTATATAGCAGACGCCGTCAGGCGTTACGTGATAAGGTCGGCAACGGTCTTATCCTGATTTTAGGCAACAATGAAGCACCAGCCAACTATCCTGACAATACGTACAAGTTCCGTCAGGACAGTTCTTTCCTTTATTTCTTCGGTCATGCCCATCCGGGATATGCCGGAATACTTGACGTAGAAGCTGGCGAAGATTACTTTTTCGGCGATGATGTCACCATGGATGATATCATCTGGATGGGTCCCCAGCCCAGTGTAAAAGAACTGGCGGCACAGGTAGGCGTAAGCAAAAGCTTCCCCTTTGCCAAACTGAAAGAGACCGTGTACAAAGCCATCGCGCAGCACCGGAAAATCCATTTCCTGCCTCCTTACCGGTACGACAACATGCTGTTGCTGGAAGAACTGACCGGCATCCGTGCCTCGCTGACCAAACAACATAGTTCGTTAGAGCTGATTAAGGCAATCGTCAGCCTGCGCTCGGTAAAAGAACCGTGCGAGATAGAGGAAATCGACAAGGCTTGCAACATCGGTTACGAGATGCATACTGCAGCCATGCGTCTTTGCAAGCCAGGTGTATCCGAACAATACATTGCCGGAGTGCTGGACGGTATTGCTGCTTCGTATGGCAACATGGTATCTTTCCCCACCATCCTGAGCCAAAACGGACAAACCCTGCACAATCACGACCATAGCCAGATACTGCAAGCAGGCAGGCTGATGCTGACCGATGCCGGAGCGGAAAGCGTGACCAATTATTGCTCCGACCATACCCGTACCATTCCGGTAGGAGGCAAATTTACCGACCGGCAGCGCGATGTATACAGCATCGTATTGGCTTGCCACGACCGTGCGTTGGAAATGGCACGTCCGGGCGTTACCTATAAATCGGTTCACCTGGAAGCCAGCCGCGTATTGGCACAGGGACTGAAAGACCTGGGGCTGATGAAAGGCAACGTAGACGATGCCGTAGCAGCCGGCGCACATGCCATGTTCATGCCGCACGGACTGGGACACATGATGGGTATCGACGTACACGACATGGAAGACTTGGGTCAATGCTACGTGGGTTACGATGACGAAGTGCGTCCTTCCGACCAGTTCGGTCTGGCTTCGTTGCGTATGGGACGCCGTTTGCAGGAAGGATTTGTCATTACTGATGAGCCGGGCTGTTATTTCATCCCCGACCTGATAGACAAATGGCGGGCAGATAAGATGCACACCGATTTCCTGAACTTCGATGCCATCGACAAATACAAGGATTTCGGTGGTATCCGTCTGGAAGACGATATCCTGATTATTCCCGGCGGCTCGCGCTTTACGGGCGAAAAGCATATTCCTATCACGATAGAAGAGGTAGAAAACATCATGAACAATTAATTTACATAACCATTTAACACAAAAAACAAAAATGAATAAACTCATCGCTCTTTTAGCCTTAGGCGTTTGCTTCAGCAACGTATATGCCAAAGGCCCGAAAAAAGACAAGGCAGAAGAAGAAGGATTCGTGTTCACTACCGTAAAAGAAAATCCTATTACTTCTATTAAAGACCAAAACCAGTCGAGCACCTGCTGGTCGTTTTCTACCATCGGTTTCCTGGAGTCGGAATTGCTCCGTCAAGGAAAAGGAGAATTTGACCTGTCCGAAATGTTCGTCGTACATCATACGATGCAAGACCGTGCCGTAAACTACGTGCGCTATCACGGTGACGCTTCTTTCTCGCCGGGCGGAAGCTTCGAAGACATTGTATATTGCTACGAAAACTACGGTATGGTGCCGCAGGAAGCGATGCCGGGCATCATGTACGGTGATTCCCTGCCCAATCACAACGAGCTGGACGCCGTGGCTTCGGGCTATGTAGACGCTATCGCGAAAGGCAAACTGAAAAAGCTGAGTCCGGTATGGAAAAACGGTGTATGCGCTATTTATGACACTTACCTGGGCAAATGTCCCGAACAATTCACTTACAAAGGCAAGACCTATACGCCGAGAACCTTTGCCGACGAAGTGTTGGGACTGAACATGGACGATTATGTATCGCTGACTTCGTACACTCACCATCCGTTCTATACTCAGTTCAACATCGAAGTACAAGACAACTGGCGCAATGCCCTTTCATACAACTTGCCCATCGACGAGCTGATGGCGGTTATGGAAAATGCCATCAACAACGGTTATACGTTCGCCTGGGGCGCTGACGTAAGCGAACAGGGATTTACCCGCAACGGTGTAGCCGTATGTCCGGATGTAGAAAAAGGTGCCGAGCTGACCGGTTCGGATATGGCACATTGGCTGGGATTAAGCCCTGCCGACAAGCGCAAGGAATTGACCGCCAAACCGCTTCCCGAAATCGAAGTGACTCAGGAAATGCGTCAGGAAGCATTCGACAACTGGGAAACTACCGATGACCACGGTATGGTTATCTACGGTATTGCCAAAGACCAGAACGGAAAAGAATACTTCATGGTAAAGAACTCGTGGGGTACGGAAGGCAAATACAAAGGTATCTGGTATGCGTCGAAAGCATTTGTTGCCTACAAGACGATGAACATCCTGGTACACAAGGATGCCATCCCGGCTGATATCGCCAAAAAATTGGGGCTGTAAATAGCTAATATAGAACACTTATAAATAATTAAGCGGCTAATCCCTGAAAATAATTCGGGAATTAGCCGCTTTTTTCTTTCTTTTTTCCTAATTTTACAGATTGAAAGGGCAGGATATGCTTTTCAGACTTATGTCCCGCTCTCCTGAAGATAGAAAAGAAAGAAAAATAATATATAAATGAACTACAAATGGAACTATCAACCTCCTACACAAGAAGAGCGGGAAGCAGCTAAGGCACTGGCAAAAGAGATAGGCATCAGCCCGATTCTCTGCCGTTTGCTCTTGCAAAGAGGCATTACCTCGGCTGCAGAGGCTAAACGATTTTTCCGTCCCCAACTGAACGAGCTGCACGACCCGTTTCTCATGAAAGACATGAGCATCGCCGTGGAGCGTCTGAACAAAGCCATGGGACGGAAAGAGCGTATCATGGTGTATGGAGATTATGATGTGGACGGCACAACAGCCGTCGCATTGGTTTACAAATTCCTCCAACAGTTCTATTCGAACATCGATTACTACATCCCCGACCGCTACGACGAAGGGTACGGAGTATCGATAAAAGGAGTGGATTATGCGTATGAGACGGGCGTAAAGCTCATCATTGTATTGGATTGCGGTATCAAGGCGGTAGAAGAAATCGCGTATGCCAAGGAAAAGGGAATCGACTTCATCATCTGCGACCATCACGTGCCCGATGAAACGCTTCCGCCTGCCGTCGCTATCCTGAACCCGAAACGGTTTGACTCCACTTACCCTTACAACCACCTGTCGGGTTGCGGGGTAGGCTTTAAGTTCATGCAGGCTTTTGCACTGAACAACGGCATCGAATTCCATCAACTGACTCCCTTGCTGGACCTGGTAGCGGTAAGCATCGCTTCGGATATCGTACCCATCATGGGCGAAAACCGTGTATTGGCTTATCACGGACTGCGCCAACTGAACACCAATCCCAGCATCGGGCTGAAAGCCATCATCGATGTCTGTGGCTTGTCGGACAAGGAACTGACCATGAGCGACATCATTTTCAAAATTGGTCCCCGCATCAACGCTTCGGGACGTATCCAGAACGGCAAGGAAGCTGTCGACCTGCTGATTGAAAAAGATTTCCCCATCGCACTGAAGAAGGCCAATCTTATCAACCAGTACAACGAGACGCGCAAGGACCTGGACAAGAGCATGACGGAAGAAGCGAACAGGATTGTGGACCACTTGGATCACCTGGCAGAACGACGTTCCATCGTCATCTACAACGAAGCATGGCACAAAGGTGTTATCGGCATCGTGGCTTCCCGCCTGACGGAAATCTATTACCGCCCTGCCGTGGTATTGACCCGAACCGATAACCTGGCTACCGGTTCGGCACGTTCGGTATCGGGATTCGATGTGTACAAGGCTATTGAGAACTGCCGTGACCTTCTGGAGAACTTCGGAGGACATACGTATGCCGCCGGACTGTCGATGAAGATAGAAAACGTGCCGGAATTCACCCGCCGTTTTGAGGAATATGTGACCAATCATATCCTGCCCGAACAGACCAGCGCCACCATCGACATCGATGCCCAACTGGACTTCAGGGACATTACATCGAAGTTCTTCTTCGACCTGAAGAAATTCAATCCCTTCGGACCGGAAAACCTGAAGCCGGTGTTCTGCACCCTGAATGTCTACGACTACGGGACCAGCAAGGTAGTGGGACGCGACCAGGAACACATCAAACTGGAACTGGTGGACAACAAATCGAACAACGTGATGAACGGCATCGCCTTCGGACAAAGTTCGCAGGCACGGTACATCAAGACCAAACAATCGTTCAACATCTGTTATACCATCGAAGAAAATACCCACAAGCGGGGAGATATACAGCTGCAGATAGAAGATATCAAACCAAGCAGGCATACATGAGCGACTACAAGAGCATATTGAAACAATACTGGGGATACGATGGTTTCCGGGGCATACAGGAAGCCATCATCTCCAGTATCGGTAACGGACGGGACACGTTAGGGCTGATGCCTACAGGCGGAGGCAAGTCCATTACCTTTCAAGTGCCCGCGCTGGCGAAACCGGGGTTATGCCTGGTCATCACCCCGCTTATCGCCTTGATGAAAGACCAGGTGCAGAACCTGCGCAAGCGAGGTATCAAAGCCGTTGCCGTGTACTCGGGCATGACGCGCGAAGAAATACTCGTCGCGCTGGAGAACTGTATCTTCGGCGATTACAAATTTCTCTACATCTCGCCCGAACGGCTGGACACGGAAATCTTCCGGCATAAGCTGCGCAGCATGAAGGTCAGCATGATTACGGTAGACGAGTCGCATTGCATTTCGCAATGGGGATACGACTTCCGCCCCGCTTACCTGAAAATAGCCGAGGTACGCAAGCTGCTTCCCGATGTTCCGGTACTGGCATTGACCGCCACCGCTACTCCCGAAGTAGTAAAAGATATCCAGGCACGGCTGGCATTCCGCGAAGAAAATGTTTTCCGGATGAGCTTCGAGCGCAAGAACCTTGCCTACATCGTGCGCCGTACCGAAGACAAGCCCAGCGAACTGCTGCACATCCTGACGCAAGTGCAAGGCTCTGCCATCGTATATACACGCAACCGGAAACGGACCAAGGAAGTGTCGCTCTACCTGAACCAGCACGACATCAGCGCCACCTTTTATCATGCCGGACTGAATAACGACGTGAAAGACCAGCGGCAGAAAGGCTGGCAGGCTGGCACCTACCGGGTGATGGTAGCCACCAACGCATTCGGCATGGGCATCGACAAACCGGATGTAAGGCTGGTCATCCACATTGATTTTCCCGACTCGCCGGAAGCCTATTTCCAGGAAGCAGGCCGCGCGGGACGTGACGGAGAAAAGGCATACGCCGTGCTGCTCTATGCGCAAAGCGACAAGGCCATCCTGAAAAAGCGTATCAGCGACACCTTCCCCGAAAAAGACTACATCCGCCAAGTGTACGAACACATCAACTACTATTACCAGATGGCGATGGGCGACGGCCAAGGATGCACGTTTGCCTTCAACATCGACGAATTCTGCCAGAACTTCAAGCACTACCCAGTCCGGGTAGACAGTGCCCTGAAGATTCTGACCCGTGCCGGATACCTGGAATATACAGACGAGCAGGACAATGCCTCGCGGCTGATATTCACCTTACGGCGCGACGAGCTGTACCGGATAAACGAAAACAATCCGGATACGGAAAAGCTGCTCCGCATCATCCTGCGCTCTTACACGGGACTGTTCAGCGACTATGCCTATATCAACGAGGAAAGCCTTGCCCTGCGGAGCGGACTCTCACGCCAACAAGTGTACGATACGCTCATCCTCCTGACCAAGCGACATATCCTTCACTACATACCCGGCAAAAAGACACCTTATATTATATATACGCGCGCACGCGAGGAAACCGACCGCATCGTATTAAGCAAAGAAGTGTACGAAGACCGCAAGCATAGCTACGAACAGCGCATCCAAGCCATGCTGGACTATGCCGACAGCACCGACCGGTGCCGAAGCCGGATGTTGCTGCAATACTTCGGAGAGAATAACGAACACAATTGCGGACAATGTGACGTATGCCTCAGCAAACATACATCCGGATTAAAGCAGGGAGAATACGAAGACATCGCTCACGACATCATCGCCCTGCTGCAAACACGCACGCTCACATCACAGGAAGTGATTCACGAATTATCCTACAGCCAGGAGAAAATACTGAAAGTACTGACTTACCTGCTATCGGAAGAGCTAATCGCCCAAAAAGACGGCAAACTCTGCCACGCAGAAGCATGAACCATTTCACCCTATACTTTGTTTATCCTTTAATTATCAACCCATTAAAAACAGATAAGTATGAAAAGCCGAACAACCATTTTATCATTCGCTTTTGCAGGAATGCTGGCAACCGCCCTTCCGGCAAACGCCTGCACAGGCATCACATTGACCAGTAAAGACAGTACGACCATCGTAGCCCGCACCATCGAATGGGGAGGCAGCGACCTGAACAGCCAGTATGTCATCGTTCCGCGCGGATATACCCTACACGCTTATGCACCCGACGGCAGCGAAGGTATGGCATTCACCGCACGCTACGGCTATGTAGGCCTTGCCGTAGAACAGAAAGACTTTATCGCCGAAGGCATCAACGAAGCAGGCTTGTCGGCAGGACTGTTTTATTTTCCCAACTACGGAGAATACGAAAAATATGACAGCAGCCTGAAAGATACCAGCATAGCCGACCTGCAACTGGTATCCCTGATATTGGGCGAATGCGCCACCCTGGACGAAGTCATAGAAAAAGTAAAAGAAATCCACGTGGTCGGTATCGACCCGCGTGCTTCTACCGTGCACTGGCGTTTCACCAATGCCGACGGACGACAACTTGTACTGGAAATTATCGACGGGAAACCTCAGTTTTACGAGAATAAGTTGGGTGTCCTCACCAATTCACCCGGCTTCGAATGGCACCTGACCAACCTGAACAATTATGTCAACCTGTATCCGGGTTCAGCTCCGGTGCAAACATTAGGCAACACACGGCTTGCCTCTTTCGGTGCCGGAAGCGGTTTCCTCGGCATTCCGGGAGATGTCACTCCCCCATCCCGTTTCGTACGAGCTGCCTTCTATCAAGCTACCGCTCCCCAACAGGCTACAGCAGAGAAGACCGTCTTGCAATCTTTCCAGATACTGAACAACTTCGACATACCTACCGGCATTGAGTTTGCTGAAGGGAAAGTGCCGGCAGACATCCCCAGCGCTACCCAATGGACTTCGGCAACGGATATGAAGAACCGCATCATCTATTACCGCACCATGTACAACAGCGAAATCAGAAGCATCCGGCTCAATGACATAGACTTTTCGAAGGTATCCTATCAGGCTGTCCCGCTGGACAACGTGAAACAACAGCCTATCCGGAACATAGTTATCCGCTAAGCAGCTGAATAATCGAAAACACAGAGACACAAAGACGCAGAGAATATAATTTGAAATTAACCTCTGGTCTTTGTGTCTCTGTGTTCAAAAAACATGCTGACGCACTTAGAGCCTGTTTAAATTTTGAATTAAATTCTTTATTCAGTTTCTTTTGAGCTTC
>ENA-UOIW01001186-UOIW01001186.1-human-gut-metagenome-genome-assembly--contig:-P58-NODE-1186-length-16289-cov-5.203585_pt1 | contig 16289 bp, 20 predicted proteins | sample MGYA00242334_ERZ723881 | MGnify/ENA metagenome assembly ERZ723881
AAATCGCTGGATTAATCCTTAAACAGAACCCGCACTGGCAAAGAAAGGCAATCGGGTCCAGGTGATTCTCGAATGCACGGAACAGAAGGAAAGCGGTCTGCCCGGCATGTCGCGGTACATCACGACCAAGAACAAGAAAAACACGCCCGACAGAATGGAGCGCAAGAAGTACAATCCGATTCTCAAGCGGGTAACCATTCACCGAGAAATTAAATAGGCTTGAACCATGGCAAAGAAAGTAGTCGCAACGCTGAAAACCGGAACCGGTAAAGCATTCACGAAGTGTATTAAGATGGTGAAATCCGACAAGACCGGCGCATACGCCTTCAAGACCGAGGTCGTTCCCAACGAGCAGGTAAAGGATTTCTTCGCGGCCAAGAAATAGCCGAATCGCCGTCTTATTACAAAAAGCTTCTTAAGTTTTAAGAAGCTTTTTGTATTTTTGACGGTGCGGTATCTCCGGAACGAAAAGACGCTTCGTAGAGGGAAAGCAGATACGCCGCCCCGAGTCGCGCGAGTTCGGGGAGATGCAGAGTACGGGAAAGCGCAGAGCTCCGACCGGACCAAGCCCCAAGGCAGAAAACCGTTCCGAGCCACGACAGCGGATGCCGAAAGCGCCGGGCGCGCCGGACAACAGCTTGCCAAGCGCAGTCCGACGTTGCCGCCCCGTACAGCCGAAAGGCGCCGGCGACAGATCCTGAAAACCGAGTAAACAAAGCAACACGCGATATGGGAATTTTCAACTTTTTCTCCAAAAAGGAAAATAAGGAGGACTTGAACAAGGGTCTCGAAAAGACCAAGGAGGGCGTTTTCTCGAAACTGGCCCGCGCGGTCGCAGGCAAATCGAAGGTCGACGACGAAGTGCTCGACAACCTGGAGGAGGTGCTGATCACCTCCGACGTAGGCGTCGACACGACGCTGCGCATCATCGAACGGATCGAAAAGCGCGTGGCCGAGGACAAGTACATGAATACGGCCGAGCTGAACGGCATTCTCCGCAGCGAAATCACCGCCCTGCTCGAGGAGAACCGTCTCGAGGGCGAGCAGGGATTCGACTACGGAAAAAAGGACGGGATGCCCTACGTCGTGATGGTGGTAGGCGTCAACGGAGCCGGCAAGACCACGACGATCGGCAAGCTCGCATCGAAGCTCCGGCAGGCGGGCCAAAAAGTCTACATCGGCGCGGCGGACACGTTCCGGGCCGCTGCGATCGACCAGCTGGCCGTCTGGGCCGAGCGGGCCGGCGCGACGATGATCCGGCAGGACATGGGTTCCGACCCCGCATCGGTCGCTTTCGACACGCTGCGCAGCGCCGTAGCGAACGGCGCGGACGTCGTGCTGATCGACACGGCCGGCCGGCTGCACAACAAGATCGGACTGATGAACGAGCTGACCAAGATCCGCAACGTCATGGCCAAAGTGATTCCCGGCGCTCCGCACGACGTGATGCTCGTGCTGGACGGTTCGACGGGCCAGAACGCTTTCGAGCAGGCCAAGCAGTTCACCCAAGCGACGCAGGTCACCTCGCTCGCCATCACGAAGCTCGACGGTACGGCCAAGGGCGGCGTCGTGATCGGCATCAGCGACCAGTTCAAGATACCCGTCCGTTTCATCGGCGTGGGCGAAGGGATCGACCAGTTGCAGGCTTTCGACCGCAAGGAGTTCGTCGACAGTTTGTTCGGAAAGTAGCTACCCGCTTCCGCAGAACACTCGGCCGGGAATATTTCCGATCCGAGACAGACCGCAGACGCGGCATGCCGGTCGGTCGACCGGCAACCGTACGGAGCGGGAAAAAACTTTCTCCGGAAGCCAGTCCCGCCGTCGTCCGACAATCCTATCGCCACCCTGAATCCGCTCCGCCGCCGTAAACGTCCGCGCACGGGGCCGCATATCCCGAACATACCGTCCGCAGCCGGAATCGCGCAGAAATCCCGCGCAGAGATCATGCGGCCGAAATAACTCGTGCACGTCGGAAGCCCGGTCATAGGCCCGACTACCCTCGGCCGACTCGCCCGCGCCTTTTCCCCCGCAGCCCGGGCCCGCCTCGACGAGCACCGCTCAAAACCGCCGCGATACGGGGCATGTCGTTTCCCGTATCGCGGCGGCGACAAAACAGATCGTGAAGATCGGAATGCAAATTCCCTATCGCTTCCTGAGCGAGGCGCCCCGGCCGACCGATTGCGAAACGATCGCCGCATCGCCTCCGTAAACGACGCTCGACCCGCCGGTCGCGACGACGCTCAGCTCGCCGGTTACCTCCACGTCGGCCGAGCCCGCACCCGAGCAGGAAACGCTCGCATGCTGCGCCGTCAGCGCGGTTGCGTCCGAACGCGCGGCCCCCGAGCATTCGACATTCAGATCGACCGTTTCGCCCGAAACCGTCGCCTGCGAAGCCCCCGACAAACGGACGCCCGTATGTCCGGCATCGCGCACCCCGACTTTGACATTCGACGCGCCGCTGCCCGTCATCCGCACGTCATCGCTCCGCACATCGACCGACGCGTTGGACGCCCCGGACAACTGCATCAAAAAAGCCTCGTCGAAGCGAGCCTTCAGGTCGGCCGACGAAGCGCCGCTCAGCCTCAGCTCGCCCCGTCCGGCGCTCACGCTCAGCCCGCGGGCGGAAGACGCCCCGCTCAACGCGCCGTCGAAACGCGCTCCGGCGTCGAACTCGTCGCCGGTCGTCAGTTTCGAAGCGCCCGAAAGCCTCAGATACGTCAGCTCCGGCATCCGGACGACAGCCGACAACTTCACGTCCTTCATATCGAACGAGCGGCTCTTGCGGCCGCGCTCGGGCTGCATGAACTCCAGCACCAGATTTCCGTCCGAGACGAACACGCGGACGCAATCCTCGAACCGCGTATCGTAAGATACCTCGACCGAACAACCGTCCGAACGGATCAGCGTCACGTCGTACACGCTGCCGGCCACGATTCCCGTGAATTCCGGCACGTCGATCTTTTTCGTCACCGTCGTTGCGGACGCGGGCTGCATAAGCAGGCCGAACGCCGCGAGCAAAAGCCATTTTCTCATCTTATCGTTTTTTAGGGATGAATATTCGAAACGGTCGCCGCAAGGCTTCTTATCGTTTCCTGAGCGAGCTTGCTCGGCTCACGGACTGCGAAACGATCCTCGCATCGCCCGAATAGGTTACCCGCGAGGCGCCGGTCACGCTGACGTCGAGCTCGCCGGACACGTTCAGATCGACCGAGCAGGCGCCAGTACAGCCAACCCGCGCCCGACGGGCGTCCAATGCGGCAGTATTTACGCGACCGGCTCCGCTGCTCTCAATCGTCAGACTACCCGTCCGCCCGGTAACCGTTACGGAGGGAGCTCCCGTCGCCCCGACATAGGAATAAGAAGCATCGGATATGTTTAACCGTAACGAGGCGGCTCCGATCGTCTCGGCCCGCACGCTCACGCCGGTCTCCGAGACGATAGCCCGGGCCGCCCCCGATACCACATAGAGCGATTCGTCGAACTTCCCGTCGATCCGGACCGAAGCCGCGCCGCTGATATCCCAATTCCCGGACTCTCCTCCGACACACAGCTCCGACAGCGAAGCCGCGCCGCTGATACGCCCGTCGAAACGTTCTCCGGCATCGAACCGGCCCGACGTCTCCATGCGGCATGCGCCGCCGATCTCCAGATAGCTCAGCACGGGAAGCCGAACGACCGCCTTCGGGCGAAGGTCGGAAAATTTCTTGCGTTCGGCGGAAGACCAGCCCGACTGATCGATCTCCAGCACGAGACGCCCTTTTTTTACCGCGATCCGCAGATCGTCGGCCATATCGGCCTCGCAGGTCACCTCGACCGAGCAGACGTCGGCGCGGATCAGCGTCACGTCGTAAATACCGCCGGCCACGACACCGGTAAAATCCTGTACCCCGATCTTTTTCGTAACCGAGGCCGCCTCGGACGGCAGCAGCCATAGCGCCGCCAGGAATGCCACAAACCAGTTTTTCATCGTCTTATCGTTTTTCGTTCTCTACTGCTCGTCGGCGATCTGCGCCCTCAACTGCTTGACCGCATTGACTTTCAGTCCGAAATAGCGTCTCAGTATCCGTACTTTCTCGGCATCGTCCAACTCGTCGGGCAACTGCTCGTACAGCGGAACCGCCTCGCAGTCGATTATCCGAATCGTACGGTTGACCTGAGAGGTGTCCGCCCCGGTACGCAGACAGAACGCCGTAATCTCCCGGTTCAAGGAATCCATATCGCGCTTGTACGCGGCGATCACACGCCGGACCGGGTCCCCCTGGCTATGTCCCGTACGCAGCCATAACAGTCCGAGCACAACCGCGGCGGCGCAACCCGCCGCCCAAAAGCGCCGAAGCAATACGGAAGCCCCTCGTTCGGTTCCGAGGGCGAGCTTCGCCGCGAAACGCCCGCGATGCCCCTCGTCGAGCGGTTCCGTGTCGAATGCCGCCCGGTTCTTCTTGACAAACTCGCGCAAATTATCCATCCTTTTTCAGTATTTCCAGCAACCGGGCTTTGGCCCGGACATATTGGGAACGCACGGACGAGGCTTTCAGTCCCGTGATTTCGGCCGCTTCCTCGTAATCGTACCCCTCGAACAGCAGCAGCGAGAGCACCGCCCGGTAACCGGCAGGCAGCCGGCTCATTCCCCGGCGTATGCGCTCGACCTTCTCGGTCGCCTCGCTCCGGGAGTCGCCCAGCAGGCCGCTCCAACCGGCCTCCGTCTCCGCCTCGTCGGGTATGCGCTCCGCAAGGCTCCTTTCCGGGAAAAGCCTCCGCAGGGTCCTGCGTCTGCGGATCGCGTCGATCGAGGCCCGGACGCAGACCTTGACGAGCCAAGCCTCGATTCTGCCGTCCGAAGCGGAATCGGGCGTCGCACCGGGCACCGGCCCGGCAGGACTTCGGCGCAACCACTTGAGCAGCGTGTCGTGCATGATCTGCTCGGCCTCCGTCCGATCGCCGACGATCCTCAGGCTCGTATGGAACAGCCGCCCGGAATACCGGTCGTAGAGGCTGTCTATATCGGAAAGAAAAACCTTCATGTCGGAAACGCGCTTTCAATCATAATACGCAGGACAGAGCCGATCGCTGCATCTCGCATCGAAAAAAAGCGGATCGTCCGTGAAGACGATCCGCCGATTTCCGTTTCGCCCGGACGATTATGCGCCGGCGATAGAAGGAGCCGTGTATACGCGGGCGGCCAGCTCCTTGTCGATCATGTAGAGGCCCATCTTGCTGTCGTCGACCATTTTCAGCGAGTCGATGATATCCTGAGCGTTCTGTTCCTCCTCGACCTGCTCGTCGACGAACCAGACCAGCTTGTTGGCCGTAGCGAAATCCTTGTCGGCCTCGGCCTGACGGCACAGCGCGTCGATCATGGCGGTCACTTTCTTCTCATGGACGAGCGTCGCCTCGAAAGCGGCCAGCGGCGATTCCCACTCGCAGGGGACCTCGGCGATCGGGGCGAGCGTCACACGGCCGCCGCGCGCGAGCACGTAATCGACGAAAATCTGAGCATGATCCTGCTCCTCCTTGAACTGAACGGCGAACCAGTTGGCCACGCCCTTCATTCCCTTGGCGGAAAAGTGAACCGACATCGACAGATAGAGGTAAGCGGACCAAAACTCCGCATTGATCTGAGCGTTCAACGCTTTCTCCATTTTTTCACTCAACATGGCTTTGTTTTTTAATTACGGTATATTCGGGTAAGTTTCGTGCTTCTTACATACGCCAAAAATAATAAAAATAGTCGTACGAAAAACAATAATTTTCGCGGTCTCTCTGCCGCCGCGCAGAACGGCATTTCCGTCTACAAACCTGATTATCCGAAAAATGCACACCAAAATACGGTAAACCCGGAGAATCCCGAAGACCGAAAGCACGGCTCGGGAAAGCGAAACGCGCCGGCACGCGCCCGGAAAAACCGCCCGTACCGCTCGCCCCGCGCGGGCGCCTTGCAAACTTTTAGCTATTTTTGCAGCGAACAAAGACCAACCCATGAAACGCAAGATCAACGTCGTCACGCTCGGATGCGCCAAAAACAGGGTCGACTCGGAGCACCTGATGGCCCAGCTGCGGCACGACCGCTTCGAAGTCGTGTACGACTCGGATTCGACCGACGCGAAAATCGTCGTCGTCAATACCTGCGGATTCATCGGCGACGCGAAGCAGGAGTCGATCGACACGATCCTTTCCTTCGCCGCGGCCAAGAACCGGGGAGAAATCGAGCGCCTGTTCGTGATGGGATGCCTGTCGGAACGCTACAAGGAAGAGCTGCGGCCGGAGATTCCGGAAGTGGACGACTACTTCGGCGTACGGGATATGGCCGACGTAGTCGCCGCGGTCGGCGGACAATGGCGCGAACATCTCGCGGGAGAGCGGATGCTGACGACTCCCCGGCATTACGCCTATCTGAAAATCTCGGAAGGCTGCGACCGCCGGTGCGGCTACTGCGCGATCCCGCTGATCCGGGGCCGGCACGTATCGGTCCCGATGGACGCTTTGGTCGCCGAGGCGGAAAAGCTCGCGGCCGGAGGAACCCGGGAGCTGATCGTCATCGCGCAGGACACGACCTATTACGGGCTCGACCTGTACGGCGAGCGGAAGCTCGGCGAGCTGCTCCGCCGGCTGTGCCGCATCGACGGCATCGAATGGGTCCGGCTGCACTATGCCTACCCCGCTTCGTTCCCGCAGGACGCGATCGACGCGATGCGCGACGAGCCGAAGATATGCAAGTACCTCGACATCCCTTTCCAGCATATCAGCGACAGTCAGCTCCGCAGCATGCGGCGGGGAATCGACCGGGCGCAGACTTACGCGCTGATCGACAAGCTCCGGAGCGAGATTCCCGGCATCGCACTGAGGACTACGCTGCTCACGGGCTATCCGGACGAAAGCGAGGCCGACTTCGCCGAGCTCATGGAGTTCGTCGGGCGGGTCCGTTTCGAGCGGCTGGGCGTTTTCGCCTACTCGGAAGAAGAGGGGACCTATTCGGCGCAGCGCCTGTCGGACAACGTACCCGAAAAGACCAAAAGGCTGCGCGTCGAGCGACTCATGGAACTCCAGAACGGCATCTCCCGCGAACTCAACATGCAGCGTCTCGGCACGACCGAGCGCGTAATCGTCGACGGCCGGGAAGACGGACTGCTCGTCGCGCGGTCGCAATTCGACTCGCCGGAGGTCGATACCGAAATACTGATCCGTACGCCGCAGGAGCTCGCCCCGGGCACCATGTGCACCGTAAGAATAACTCAGGCAGACGATTACGATCTGTACGCCACGATTTGCGACGAAATATAGCGGCAAGGTTTTTGGTATTTCAATAAAAAAGATTACTTTTGAATGGGTAATTTTAATTCCGTTCAAAAGAGATATGGACGACCGTACAAAGCTTGTCGAATCGCTGGGGAAGAAAATAGACCGAGTCCTCGACGACAACCGCAGGCTGAGGAGCGAAGCTCTCGACCTGACCACCGAGCGAGACAGGCTTCTGCGGCAAAAGCGGGAAGCCGAGAATCGCATCCGTCTTCTGGAAAAACGGATTAAAACGCTGGAAACCGCCGGAGGCTTTCTCACGAGCCGCACCGACAGGCGGACGGCACGATTGCGCGTCAACAGGCTTTTGCGGGAAATTGACGGCTGCATCGCCCTGATGAACAAAAAGATTAAACCTCTTCCCGGCAAGGGAAGGGAAGATATTTCGAGATGGCAGCGACAAGAAGAATATCGGTCAGGCTGGCGGGCAAGGAATACCCGATGACGATTCCTCAGGCCGAGGAGGAAAAGTACCGCCGCGCCGCCCGGGACATCAACTCGCTGATCGCCGTCTACAAAACGAGGTTTATGGCCGAGCCCGAGGATTATCTGGCCATGGCGGCCTTACAGGTGGCGGCAGACAAGGTCGATCTCGAAATGAAAGGGGAAATGACCGACCAAGCGGTCCGTCTGCAGGAAATCGAACGACGGATCGACGGTTACCTGAACGACATAAAGGAGTAGCTCCGCGTTCTTACGGACAACAGAGCGAGAGGTTCTTTACATACGCCAAGGAAGCAAAACCCGCATGGATTCCTTTTAAGCTTTGCGAAACTCAACACTATTATCGATTGGGGTCAAGCTCGGTAGCTCAAAAACAGGCCTTACCTTTCCCTTCGGGGAAAGTTTCCTCCCCCCGGAGGAACGTTGGAAGTTTGCGATTTACGGCAGCCCCACACATGACGGAACGGAGATTCGTCAAACAAGAGAAGAGGAACCCCATGCGGGTATTTTTTTACGCTAACGACAGACTTTTTATACGAACAAATAACTTTAACGAACTATGGATGTGCTAACAATTGTAATCATAACGCTCGTCACCTCGGCCGTCGCTGGCTATGCCGCCTCGAAGATCGCTTCGAAGGTCGTCAGGAAACGGGGCGAGAAGATCATCAAGGAGGCGGAGGCCGAAGGAGAAATGATCAAGAAGGAGAGGATTCTCCAAGCCAAGGAAAAGTTCATTCAGCTCAAGAGCGAACACGACCGCGCGGTCAACGAGCGGAACCAGAAAATAGCGCAGAGCGAGCAGCGCGCCAAGCAGATCGAAAGCAACCTACTCGCCCAGCAAGAGGAGCTTTCGAAAAAAACCAAGGAGGTCAACGCGGCCCGCGAGCACCTCGACGCGCAGCTTCAGGGCGTCGAGCGGCGCAAGGAGGAGCTCGACCGCAAGATCAAAGAGCAGAACGTCCGGCTCGAGCAGATCGGCGGACTGAGCAGCGAGGAAGCGAAGAACATCCTGATCGAAAACATGAAGGCCGAGGCCAAGACCGAAGCGATGACCTACGTCAACGAAGTCATGGAAGAGGCCAAGATGACCGCCGGCAAAGAGGCCAAGAAAATCGTCGTGCAGACGATTCAGCGCGTGGCCACCGAGGCGGCGATCGAAAACTCGGTCACGGTCTTCAATATCGACAGCGACGAGGTGAAGGGCCGCATTATCGGCCGCGAAGGCCGTAATATCCGGGCGCTGGAGGCAGCCACCGGCATCGAAATCATCGTCGACGACACGCCCGAAGCGATCATCCTGTCGGGCTTCGATCCCGTTCGCCGCGAAATCGCCCGGCTCGCGCTGCACCAGCTCGTGACCGACGGACGCATCCACCCGGCGCGTATCGAAGAGGTCGTAGCCAAGGTGCAGAAGCAGATCGAGGAAGAGATCATCGAGGCCGGCAAGCGGACGACAATCGATCTGGGCATACACGGACTGCACCCCGAGCTGATCCGGCTCATCGGCAAAATGAAATACCGCTCTTCCTACGGACAGAACCTGCTCCAGCACTCGCGCGAGGTAGCCAACCTGTGCGGCATCATGGCCGCCGAGCTCGGTCTGAACGCCAAGCTGGCCCGGCGCGCCGGACTGCTGCACGACATAGGCAAGGTTCCCGACGACGAGCCGGAGCTGCCGCACGCGATCATCGGCATGAAGCTGGCCGAAAAGTTCAAGGAAAAGGCCGAAGTAACCAACGCGATCGGAGCGCACCACGACGAGATCGAGATGACGAACCTCATCTCGCCGATCGTTCAGGTTTGCGACGCGATTTCGGGAGCTCGGCCGGGAGCCCGCCGCGAGGTCGTCGAATCGTACATCAAACGCCTCAAGGAGATGGAGGAAATGGCCCTCTCCTACCCCGGCGTGATGAAAACCTATGCCATTCAGGCCGGCCGCGAACTGCGGGTGATCGTCGGCAGCGAGAAGATCTCCGACCAGCAGGCCGACAGCCTGTCGCACGACATCGCCAAGAAGATTCAGGACGAGATGACTTACCCCGGTCAGGTCAAGATCACGGTGATCCGCGAGACGCGCTCGATCAGCTATGCGAAATAGCGCGCCCGGTCGCTGCAGATACATTCGGGAGAGAAGCCAGCCTACGGCTTCTCTCCTCTTTTTTCCCGGTTTCCTCTCAGGAATCCGTCCGGCCGAAACGAACGGTCCAAACGACGGAAGACGGACAAGACACGACATCCGGTGCGATCAGGCATCCAATCAGGCTATATCGGTCCGACCCGGAGAGCAGCATCCTACGGTCGCCCGCCGGCAAACAGACCGCCGCATGCGACGAGCCGACCGGCACCTAAAAAACGGGATACTCGCGGGACAAACGGCGACACGGTCCGGTCTTTCCGGAAACGGTCCGGACCGTTTCCTTCTGTCGGGCGCTCCTGCGGACAACGATCCGCCGCTGCCAAACGGTGCAAGAGACCGATCCTTAGCCGTAACGGCAACCTATTCCCTGCCTGCCGATACGATGCAAACAAGACGTCCCAAGCACGGGAAACGAATCAAGATGGCGAATAATCGCCGGCATTCTCACAGAGAACTCATACGCTCGCCGGCCGTGATTCGCGGCTGCCGGCCGCGAAGTTCAATTCCGACTCCTACCTTGACAGGGAAACTCGTACGGCGTCAAAATCCGACGACCGATACGATACGACGCAAATCGGATACAGAAATAAAGCGCCATGCGACCGCAACGAATACCTGCGGTCAAAAACTTCCGAATCGGACGGACCATTCGGCGAAACTTCTTTCAAAACTTTGCTCCATTCGATGACCATCGATTCGGGATAGGAGCATGCCCCGGAACGACCACCGGCATACCTGCACAATAAAGACACGGAAACCGGGGTCGGCCGAACATTCCCCTCCTCGACGAGACAGACCGGCCGGGCCGTTCCCGATCGTCCGTTCAACGGGCAGGCCCCCTCGGGGCCTGCAAGAGGCTAAAAGGCGATTCCCCGCTCGGACAAGGCGGCCCGGATCTTCGGCACGATCCGCCGGAAATCGGGCATCGAGGCCAATTCGTCGAGCGTAACCCAGCGGAAGCCGTCCGACTCGGCCCGGTCGATCACGACCCGAGGATCGCCGTCGAACAGGAAAACGAAGCGCATGTCGAAATGCCGATGTTCGTCCTCGCCCTTGCTCGGGCAGGGCGGAATGTAATGCCCGTCCGCATCGGCCGGAACCGGCAGCAAGGAGCCGCTCGGCGCGAGCAGCTCCAGCCGGTCCCGACCGATCCCCGTCTCCTCGCGCGCCTCCCGGAAAGCGGCATCGAGCACCGAAGCGTCGGAGGCTTCCACATGGCCACCGGGCTGAAGCCACTTGCCGAGCTGCTTATGCTTGAGCAGCAGCACGCATCCGGTCTGCCGGCTGACGATCAGCGCGCCGGCGGTCAGGTGACCGACGAAATTCTTCCGGTCGTACAACGCCGGCGTGTCGAACGAGGCGACATAACGGACGAACGGCTCCATCGCGGCGCGCTCGTCCGGATACCGGGCCGTATAGGCCGCCAGCATGGTCTGTATTTCCGCTTTCGTATTCATGGTTCCCGTTTTTCGGCTCTGTCGGTTCAACGACCGCCTCTCCGTCTTACGACGAACCGTTCCCGAACCGACATATGAGACTGTCATGGGCATGCCGCGCTCCAAACCGCCGGCAGAAAAATTTACCCGGACCGGCCTCATAATCCGCAGCCCCTCCCGCCATTCGCCGTCCGGCGACGCACCCGATACGCCTACGAACGAGGGTAGACGGCTACCTCTAACCCGAAGTCCGCATACACGCAGAAAGGTCCCTTCTTTATAAAACAACGACAAGCCCGAAGCCGGGATTGTCGCTGCGAATCGTGTCGGCTACGGAACTCAGCCGTTCAGCGTGCGCTCGACGTAACTCTTGTAATCCTTTACTACGGGCGTGTAATCGCTGCCGAACAGGGGCGACGAGATCAGAAAGTCGGCCGACGAACGGTCGATAGCCGTGGGCACGTTATACAGCGTGGCGATCCGTAGAAGCGCTTTGACGTCCACGTCGTGCGGCTGCGCCTGCATCGGGTCCCAAAAGAAGATCAGCGCCTCGACCTGTCCCTCGGCGATCAGCGCCCCGAGCTGCTGATCGCCTCCGAGCGGACCCGACTTGAGCAGCGTAATGTCCACGTCGTCCTCCCGAAACTCGCGGCCGCGACGATCCCTCAGCGTTTTCTCGACCATCTTGCCGGTCGTTCCGGTACAAATCAGATGATGCTTCAGCAAAACCTCCCAGTTCCAATCGACCCACTCGGCCAGGTCCCGCTTCATGTTGTCGTGCGCGACCAGAGCCACTTTCTTCTTGTTGTTCATAATCATCGTAATCAAGGTTTCGTCGCAAAGTTACGAAAGTTTGCCGGAGGAGAAGCCGCCGGCATCCGTTTTTTAGCCGGATCAGCGGAAAAATTTACTTCGGCAGACGAAATAGGGATTGTGCAGCGAGGTTTTGTTGTACTGCATGCCGGTTCCTCCGCCGAAAGGCTCGACCACGCCGCCGGCCTCGGAGAGAATCACCTCGCCGGCCGCCGTGTCCCACTCGTAGGTATTCGACGTGCGGACGTAGACCTCGACGGCCCCCTCCGCCAGCAGGCAGAACTTGTACGAGCTCCCCTGTTCGATGACTTCGGCGTCGGGATGCACGGACTTGATCCGCGCTACGTGCTCGAACGTCTCGTCCGTATTGTGCGAACGGCTGACGGCGATGCGTATCGGCTCGTTGGCGCACTCTCGCAGCGGCAGACGCACCGAGTCGCTCCACAGGCCCGTAAGGTCGAACGATGCCTCGCCGTCGGGCCGCACGTCCGTCTTCAGATAGGATCCGACGCCCCGCTGAGCGAAATAGATTCGCCGGATGTAAGGGACGTAGATGATTCCTATGTAGGGTTCGTTATCGCACATCAGCGCGATATTGACCGTAAATTCACCGTTTCCCTTGAGAAACTCCTTGGTTCCGTCCAACGGATCAACCATCCAGAACAAATCCCAGTTACGGCGTTCCTCGTACAGCAAGTCGCGCCCCTCCTCGCTCAGCAGCGGAATGCGCGTCTGACTCAGATAGTTCTTGATCAGCTCGTGCGACTCACGGTCGGCTATGGTGATCGGCGTATGATCGCTTTTCAGGTCGACGCCGTAATCCGCGTCGCCCGTATAGATATCGATGATGCGGGCGCCCGCACGCACCGCCGCGTTGTAGGCGTTCACCAGCAGAAAATCGGTCTGCTCCTTGTTCAGCATAATGCAGTCGTTTATAGTGTGAGCAAAAATTCCGTTTCCGGTCTACTTGGCCGACTCGAAAATCAGCAGCTCGCCGTCGCGGGAGATCACCGTCGTCACCAACGGTCCCTTGAACCGCTCGCCTTGAGGCCCGATCCAGACGCCCCGGGGGAAACGCACGGTCCGCGTGTCGCTTTCGCCCAACAGCGGCGCGACCAGATACTTCGACCCGATCATGAACTGGTCGTTGCAATCGGTGAACCCGTTACGGGGAAACTCGTACTCCATGTGACGGACCAACGGTTCGGCCGTGCGCGAAGACTCCGCCGCCAAAGCGGCGTAATACCCGCCGAGCTTTCCGCGTATCTCCAGCGCGTCGCGGCACTGCCGGGCAATCTGAGGATCGGTTATCCGCCACGGAGCCATCCCGATCGCGGGAACGGGAAGCAGAGAGGCCAACTGCATGTAGCGTAGCAGCAGCTTCTGGTCGACACCTGCCGAATCGGCCGGCTGCGCCGGATCGGCCCGGCCCGTACTGTAAGGAAAACCGAGCAGATTGGCCGAAATCAGATTGGAAACGGCCTGCGGAAGAAAAGCCCAGTCGAGGCGGGCGTCCATCTGCAAATCGCTGACATAGGGCGCCATTCCCCTCGTCCGGCTGATCGTGTAGAGGCTGTAACCGAACCCGAGCCCCAATTCGCTCCACTTTTTCAGGTACTCGGCCGTCCCTTCCCGCGAAAACCGGGCATAGGGCAACGCCGCCTCGCAGTCGAACACGAACCCGTCGACCCCGCAACTGTCCTGCAATGCGGTCAGCCGGTCGCGCAGCATGTCGAAGACCTGCGGGTCGGTAATATCGTAGAAAGCGCTGTACCCGCCGGCCCATTCGGCGATAGCGGCCCTGCCGTCCGACATCCGGACGAAAGCTCCGCTGTTGCGATAGGCTCTGAATATCGGGCCGTCGCCGCTGACGAACGGAGTGACGGTCAGCAGCACGCGGAATCCCCGCTCGTGAAGCTCGCGAGCGAGCGCCGCGAAATCGCCGTACTCGTTCCAACTGGGCGTAAAGCTGCCGATGGTTTGCTGCCAGCCGCTCGGTACGACCAGCGTGCCGGAGGGATAACCGGACGCGAGCAGGCTTTCCGCGAAATCGCGAATCTGTCCGGCCGTAGCACCGAAAGGAATCTCGCCGGTCATATCGTACAGAGGAGCGGTAAAGAATCCTTCGGCCGGAACGCCGTTACCCTCCTCCGGCGGAAAATTGCGGTGACAACATACCAGATAAGCCTCCCGAAGCGTCTTGCCGCCCGTCACGGCCTCGACCTGCTCGACCGGCGAGTCGATCAGAAAGCCGCTTCCCGTGAACTCGATCTTGAACGGCTCGCGGCTCCATATATAGCGTCCCCTGCTCGAAACGAGGAAAGGGGTCGCTTGACTCTTGACCCATGTCGACAGGTCGGTCTGCGGAAACGGTTTTTCGAGGGGCATCATCTGTTCGCCGGTCACGAACACACCCCACCATTTCTCTCCTTTCAATACGTCGATCTTCGACTTGTACTGTCCCGCCGCCGTTCCCGCCGACAGGATCAGCGCCCATGCGGCCAGAACGGCCGAACCGATTATCTTTCTTGCTTCCATCGCTTTAATACTCGACCCGTTTCATCAGTGAATTGAACCACAGCACCCGTTGTCCGAACAGCGCCCCAACCGTCGCCGCGTACTCGGCGAACAGCTCGTCGACTATGAGGCGGTAAGCCTCCATATCGTCCGCATTCACCTGAAGCGAATAAGTGAAATGATCCTCCGCATCGACCGACAGCACCCGGGTGAAAACGACCTTTCCGAAACCGCGTGCGCGGAGCGCGGGGATGTACTTTTCCGTAACGAACTTCAGCCAGCGGTCGTGCACCGACGGCTCCACCATGAACGAAGTATTGACAATATACATAATATTTTCCCGAAATCGTCCTCGAAAAATTTGTCTAATGTACGCTTTTATTCCGACTTCCTCAAATTTTGCGCGGCGCGGCGGCATGCGGAACGGCCGGCAGCGGCTCCCGAACGGGGTGTTCCGACCGCGACCGATCCGCCGGTCAGCTCTTTTATTCGACGCACAAGGCACGGTCCGTTGCGCCGGAGGTCTCGACCGTAAGGGGAAAGGGCCGCTTGCGAAACCGGCTTCCGGCTCCGCACCTCCCGAGAATACAAGACGAACAGGCCCGATTCCCGAAGGAACGGCGAAATAATGAGAGCCGGACTTTGCTTTTTCGGAAAAACCTTGCTATCTTTGCGGTCCAATCTGTACAACGAATTAATTCAACATTAATATTAATGTACGCAATCGTAGAAATCGCAGGTCAACAATTCAAGGTTGAAAAGGGTCGGAAGCTCTATGTTCACCGTCTCGCGGGGGATGAAGGTTCCTCGCTGAGCTTCGACAAAATCCTGCTCACAGACAACGACGGTCAGGTCAAGGTCGGCACACCTGTAGTGGAAGGGGCCGCAGTCAGCGCAACCATTCTCAAACACCTGAAGGACGACAAGGTAATCGTCTTCAAGAAGAAGAGAAGGAAAGGCTATCAGGTCAAGAACGGCCATCGGCAATGCTTGACTCAGATTCAAATCGACGAAATCAAGGCTTAACGTTTAAAACCAAATTACCATGGCACACAAAAAAGGGGTAGGTAGCTCCAAGAACGGTCGGGAATCCGAAAGCAAGCGTCTCGGCGTGAAACTTTTCGGCGGTCAGGTTGCCAAAGCGGGCAATATTCTGGTTCGCCAGAGAGGTACCGTGCACAATGCGGGCGAGAACGTTGGCATGGGCAAGGACCACACGCTGTACGCTCTGGTAGACGGAGTGGTTACCTTCAAGAAAAAGGAAAAGAACAGATCGTACGTCTCGGTGACTCCTCTGTCGTAGATGAGCCGGACGATTACCGAATCGAGGATGAAAATCACTCTTGCGCATGGCGCAAGAGGGATTTTGTTTTGTGAACGAACCGACGTCCCGTCTCCGCGTATCGATACAAAGGAAACCGGGAATGCCCCGGCAAAATCCGATCCGCCGGCAGAATTCCCCTGCTAAGCGGAAGAACGCGCGTCGGAAAGCGGAGGCCCTGTCCGGAAAGCTCCGCGCGAAACGTTCGGGACGGATCGCGGCCCACGACCGAACATACAGCACGCTTTTTGAACATTCGCCCGTCTTTCGCACGAGCCTCCGTGGCGAGACACCCCAAGCGCAGGAAACGCTTCCCGACGCCCCG
>ENA-UOIW01001192-UOIW01001192.1-human-gut-metagenome-genome-assembly--contig:-P58-NODE-1192-length-16262-cov-29.263652_pt1 | contig 16262 bp, 10 predicted proteins | sample MGYA00242334_ERZ723881 | MGnify/ENA metagenome assembly ERZ723881
ATGCCGCCGAGGACGCCAAGATCAAGGAGAAGGTGGAGGTCCGCAACCAGGCCGACCAGATGGTCTATCAGTCCGAAAAGACCCTCAGCGAGGTGGGCGACAAGCTGCCCGAAAGCGAGAAGGCCCCCATCCAGGCCGGTATCGACAAGCTGAAGGAGACCCTGAAGGGCGAGGACACCGACGCCATCAAGGCCGCCACCGAGGAGCTGACCCAGCTGTTCTACAAGATGAGCGAGAAGCTGTATCAGCAGCAGGCGCCCCAGGGCGACCCCACCCAGGCCGGCCAGCAGGGCGGCGCCCAGGGTGACCAGGGCGGCCAGTATTACGACGCCGACTACAAGGTCGTGGATGACGACGACAAGAATAAGTAAGTGAAAATATACCACCGGAAAGGGGCAGGGCTTCCTGTCCCTTCCTGTGGTGTTCAGGGATAGAAGACCCAGAGAAGGGAGCGGGCCGTTATGGCAGAGAAACGCGATTATTACGAGGTCCTGGGCGTGGAAAAGGGCGCCAGCGAGGACGAGATCAAAAGAGCATACAAAAAGCTGGCCCGGAAGTATCACCCGGACATGAACCCCGGCGACAAGGAGGCCGAGGAGAAGTTCAAGGAGATCAACGAGGCCAACGAGATGCTGTCCAATCCCGATAAGCGCCAGAAATATGACCAGTTCGGCTTCGCCGGGGTGGACCCCAACTATGGCGCGGGCCAGGGCGGCGGATACGGGGCAGGCGGCTTCGACTTCGGCGACCTGGGCGACATTTTCGGCAGCTTCTTCAGCGGCGGCTTCGGCGGCGGCCAGCAGCGGCGCAACGGACCCCGCCGGGGCGAGAGCATCCGGGCCAGCGTGTCCGTGGACTTCACGGAGGCCGCCTTCGGCTGCGAGAAATCCGTGACGGTGGACCGCAGCGAGTCCTGCCCCACCTGCAAAGGCAACGGCTGCGCCCATGGCACCACGCCGGAGGTGTGCCCCGACTGCCGCGGCACCGGCACCGTGACCCAGGCCCAGCGGACGCCCTTCGGCGTCATGCAGAGCCAGGGCCCCTGCCAGAAGTGCCGGGGCACCGGCAAGATCATCCACCAGCCCTGCCCCGACTGTCACGGCAGCGGCCGCATTCGCAAGCGCCGGACCATTCAGGTGAACATCCCCGCCGGTATCGACAACGGCCAGACCATCTCCCTGCGGGGCCAGGGCCACGCAGGCTCCAACGGCGGCCCCAGCGGCGACCTGCTGATTACCGTGATGGTGCGGCCCCACGAGATCTTCCGCCGGGAGGGCACCTCCGTGTTCTGCGAGGCCCCCATCACCTTCACCCAGGCGGTGCTGGGCGCGGAGCTGGAGATCCCCACCATCGACGGCCGGGTGAAATACACCATCCCCGAGGGCACCCAGACCGGCACCGTGTTCCGGCTGCGGGGCAAGGGCATTCCCGTCCTCAACGGCCGGGGCCGGGGCGACCAGTACGTCACCGTCACCATCGAGACGCCCCGGGACCTGAACCGGGAGCAGAAGGAGGCCCTGAAGAAATTCAGCGAGACCCTGGGCGAAGGCAACTACGAAAAGCACCGCAGCTTTTTCGGGAAGAAGAAGTAAGCCATGTATCCTGCAGACTATCACGTCCATTCCACCTGCTCCCCGGACGGGCACCAGACCATGGCCCAGGCGGCGGAGGCTGCCGTCCGGCAGGGCCTGCGGGAACTGTGCATCACCGACCATGTGGACACCATCCACTGGGGCACCCTGGCTCCCCGGGACGACTTCGACTGGGAGGAGTCCCGGCGGCAGTTCCATGAGGCCCAGGCGCTGTGGGGGGACCGGATCACCCTGCGGCGGGGGGCGGAGCTGGGAGAGGCCCAGCTGAGCTTCGACCGGGCGGACCGGCTTCTGGCCGGGGAGGAGCTGGACTTTGTCATCGGCTCCGTGCACCTGAGCGGAAAAAAGTTTGCCAACATGGACCTGTACTATATTGAAAAAGGCAGCGAAGCGTATTATGATAGTGTCATCGACAGCTATCTGGACGATGTGCTGGCCCTGGCCCGGTGGGGCCGGTTCCAGGTGCTGGGCCACCTGACCCTGCCCCTGCGGTATATCAACGAGCAGCACGGGGAGCACATGACCTTCCGCCGCCACATGGACCGGGTGGAGGAGATCTTCCGCACCATCATTCCCCAGGGGGTGGGCATCGAGTGCAACACCAACCGGGGAAACGAGCCCCTGCCGGGGGAGGAAATTCTGCGGCTGTACCGCAGTCTGGGCGGCGAGATCATCACCCTGGGCAGCGACGCCCACCGGCCGGAGGACGTGGGCTGCTTCATCCGGCAGCGCCAGGAGCTTCTGCGGACCTGCGGCTTCCGCCATTTCACCACATTTGAACGGGGCCGGCCGCAGTTTCAGGCCCTGTGAACACCTGAGAGGAGAACGAATCATGAAAATTGCCATCGGCTGCGATCACGGCGGCTATCTGCTGAAGCAGGACATTCTCATCTGGATGGAGGAGCACGACATCGACGTTGAGGACGTGGGCTGCTTCTCCACCGAAAGCGTGGACTATCCCATTTACGGCGAGAAGGTGGCCCGGCTGGTGGCCTCCGGCGCATGCGAAAAGGGCATCGTCATCTGCACCACCGGCATCGGCATTTCCATCGCCGCCAACAAGGTCAAGGGCATCCGCTGCGCCCACTGCACGGACTCCCTGTCCGCCGAAATGACCCGCCGCCACAACGACGCCAACGTGCTGGCCCTGGGCGCGGGCATCACCGGCCCCAACCTGGCCAAGCGCATTGTGGAGGTGTTCCTGAACACCGAGTTCGAGGGCGGACGCCATGCCCGCCGGGTGGGCCAGCTGGACAGCATCCAGCCCTGAATTTTCCGTGAACGGAGGTGCGCTCCATGACCACAAAGGGATATCATCGCTACCGGGGAAGAAACACCCGGGGCAAGGTGGCGCTGGTCATCGTGCTGGTGCTGGTGCTGATCGCGGCGGTGGCCTATCTGCTGACCCAGGAATACGTGGTGTATGACGACGAGGGCAAGGCCCATCTGGAGTTGCCCTGGTTCCGGAAGGAGCCGGAGAAGCCCCAGCCGGACCCCGCCCCTGTGCCGGATGACGTGGACATCACCCGGGAGGAGCCGCAACGGCAGAAGGTGGACGCCATCCACGCCTGGGAGCTGCCCTACGGCTGCCTGGGCGGCGACCCCGGCTATCTGCTGACGGGCCGGGAGGCCGTGGCCGTCAACGTGAAGATGTACGACGGCTCCGTGGCCTATCACACGGCGGTGTCCCTGCCGGAGGGCGTCCTCACCGGCGGCAATGCCACCAGCCGGAACCTCCAGACCATTCTGGACAGCGACTGCTACACCGTGGCAAGGCTTGCCTGCTTCTGCGACAACGCCTACGCCGACGCCATGGGGGACCGGGCGGCCCTGTGCACCGCCGAGGGCGTCCTGTACCGGGACGGCTCCGGCCGCCGGTGGCTGGACCCCACCAAGCCGGAGACCCTGCGGTATATCACGGACCTGGCCGAGGAGTGCGCCCGGCTGGGCTTTGACGAGATCCTGCTGGATTGGTTCCTGTATCCCACCAGCGGCGACCAGACGGCCCTGGACCTGCCTGCCGACAGGACGGCGGTGCTGAAGGACTTCGCCCAGGCTCTGGAAAAGCAGCTGCCGGAGGGCACGGTGCTGTCCGTGGTGCTGCGGGAGACGCCCACGGCGGACAACGGCCTGACGCCGGAGCTGCTGACGGCCTGCTTCGACCGGGTGTATGTCATGCCGGAGGCGGACGCCTCGGCCCTGCCCACAGGCTACGACGCCGCCACCCGGGTGGTGGCCATGACCGCCTACGCCCCCGACAGCGGCAGCTATCTGGTGACCCAGTGAGAAATTGTTTCGACGGGCGAAATAAGTTTCCAAAATGAATAAAAAATCCCCTGAAACGCCGACGAAAATGTGGCTTTCAGGGGGTTTTCATTTGTCCAAGGCTATGGTACAATATCCTTTTGTGAATCGAAATCAAGGAGGGGATACCGTCCCATGGAAAAAGAAAACAAGCTGGGCACCATGCCCATTTCCAAGCTGATTATCAACATGTCCCTGCCCATTATCATCTCCATGCTGGTGCAGGCCCTGTACAACATCGTGGACAGCGTGTTCGTGTCCCGGGTGTGTGAGCAGGCGCTGACCGCCGTGTCCCTGGCGTTTCCGGCCCAGAACCTGATGATCGGTCTGGCCACCGGCACCGCCGTGGGCGTTAACGCCCTGATGGGCCGGGCCCTGGGAGCCAAGGACCAGGAGCGGGCCAACGCTGTGGCCATCAACGGCGTGTTCCTGGCGGTGGTGGGCTTTGCCATCTGCGCCGTGCTGGCGCTGCTGTTTGCCGGGCCCTTTTTCCGGTCCCAGACCCAGATCGACTACATTGTGGAAAACGGCACGGACTATCTGCTGGTCTGCTGCTGCGGCTCCCTGGGCCTGTTCTGCGAGATCATGTTCGAGCGGCTGCTGCAGGGCACCGGCCGGTCCATCCTGTCCATGTATACCCAGGGTCTGGGCGCCATTGTGAACATCGTGCTGGACCCCATCTTTATCTTCGTGCTGGACATGGGCGTTACCGGCGCGGCGGTGGCCACGGTCATCGGCCAGTTCTGCGGCTGTATCCTGGCCCTGATCTTCAACCTGAAGAAGAACGAGGAAATTCACCTGCAATTCCGGGGCTTCCGGCCCAATTGGCGGCTGGTGGGCAACATCTACGCCATCGGCCTGCCCAGCGTCATCATGGTGGCCATCGGCTCGGTGATGACCTTCTGCATGAACAAGATCCTCATCGCGTACCACTCCGCCAAGGAGACGGCGGCCACGGCCTTCGGCATTTACTTCAAGCTCAACAGCTTCATCTTCATGCCGGTGTTCGGCCTGAACAACGGCGTGGTGCCCATCGTGGCCTATAACTACGGGGCCCAGAACCGGCTGCGGATGGTGGAGACCATCAAGCGCAGCACCATCTACGCCTCCTGCATCATGGTGCTGGGCGTGATCATCTTCTGGGCCATTCCCGGGCCTCTGCTGAAGATCTTCGACGCCACGGACACCATGCTCCAGGTGGGCGTCCCTGCCCTGCGGATCATCTCCCTGAGCTTCTGCATGGCCGGAGCCTGCATCGCCCTGGGCAGCTCCTTCCAGGCCCTGGGCAAAGCGGTGTACTCCATGACCACCTCCATCATCCGGCAGCTGGTGTTTCTGGTGCCCATCGCCTATGTCCTGGCCCGGTACGGCTATTCCATCGGCAACGATGATCTGGTCTGGTGGAGCTATCCCCTGGCGGAGATCGCCTCCCTGCTGGTGACCCTGGTGTTCTTCCGGCGGCTGTACCGCACCCTCATCGCCCCGCTGCCTGCCAACGGCGGCGCGCCGGTCCACGACGACTCCGACGACGATCCCATCGGCGAATAACCCGAACAGCGCATCCCCCGCCTTGCCGATTGGCAGGGCGGGGGATGGTTTATTTGCCGGGCCGGGCAAAATCGAACCCCCGGAAAGCATCCGCTTTCCGGGGGTTTCTCTGGCGCAGTGGGAGGGATTTGAACCCTCGTGCCGCTTTTGACGACAACACGATTTCCAGTCGTGCTCGTTATGACCACTTCGATACCACTGCATATATTCCGCTGCGACAACAGCATGGATTATTATAACAAAATCTGTGAGAATGTCAAGGGCTAAATCACAAAATCCGCAAATTTTCCGGACCGGTTGCCTCCTTGCAGGCAACGGCTCCGCCGCCCGGGAAGCCCCGGGCGGCGGAGAAAAAGGGTTCTTTTTTTACTGTCTTGCCTTGGAGTCCACGATCTCGTGGAGCTTGGCGGCGAAGTCCGCCAGGGACATGGCCCCCAGGTCCTCGCCGGTGCGGGTGCGGACGGACACGGTGCCCGCCTCCATATCCCGGTCGCCCACCACCAGCATGAAGGGGATCTTCTCCAGGGTGGCCTCCCGGATCTTCTTGCCGATCTTTTCGTTGCGGCCGTCCACCTCCACCCGGAAGCCCTGGCTGTCCAGCTGGGCGGCGACGTTTTTGGCGTAGTCCATGGCCCGGTCGGTAACGGGCAGGAGCTTGACCTGCACCGGGGACAGCCATGCCGGGAAGGCGCCGGCAAAATGCTCGGTGATGACGCCGATGAAGCGCTCGATGGAGCCCAGCAGCGCCCGGTGGATCATGACGGGGCGGTGCTTCTCGCCGTCCTCGCCCACATACTCCAGGTCGAAGCGCTCGGGCATCTGGAAGTCCAGCTGGATGGTGCCGCACTGCCAGGTCCGGCCCAGGGAATCGGCCAGATGGAAGTCCAGCTTCGGGCCATAGAACGCGCCGTCACCGGCGTTGATGACGAAGTCCTTGCCCATTTCGGTGATGGCCGCCTGCAGGGTATCCTCGGCGAACTTCCAGTCCTTCTCGTCACCCATGTGGTCCTCGGGCATAGTGGACAGCTCGATCTGATAGGTCAGGCCGAAGGTGGAGTAAATCTCGTCAAACAGCTTCACGACGTTCTTGATCTCGTCCTTCATCTGGTCGGGGGTCATGAAGATGTGGGCGTCGTCCTGGGTGAAGCAGCGGACGCGGAACAGGCCGTGCAGCGCGCCGGACATCTCGTGGCGGTGGACCAGGCCCAGCTCCGCCATGCGCAGGGGCAGGTCGCGGTAGGAATGGGGCTCACTCTTATAAACCAGCATGCCGCCGGGGCAGTTCATGGGCTTGATGGCGTAATCCTCGCCGTCGATGACGGTGGTGTACATATTGTCCTTGTAGTGATCCCAGTGGCCGCTGCGGTGCCAGAGCTCCTGGTTGAGGATGATGGGTGTGGAGATCTCCACATAGCCATAGCGCTTGTGGCACTGCCGCCAATAGTCCAGCAGGGTGTTTTTCAGCACCATGCCCTTGGGCAGGAAGAACGGGAAGCCCGGGCCCTCCTCGGTCATCATGAACAGGCCCAGTTCCTTGCCCAGCTTGCGGTGGTCGCGGCGCTTGGCCTCCTCAATGCGCTCCAGATAGGCGTCCAGCTCCTCCTTCTTGGGGAAGGCCACGCCGTAAATGCGCTGGAGGGTCTGGCGATTGCTGTCGCCCCGCCAATAGGCGGCGTTGCAGGCGGTCAGCTTGATGGCGTTGCCCTTGATGCGGCCGGTGGAATCCAGGTGGGGACCGGCGCACAGGTCCACGAACTCTCCCTGCTTATAGAAGGAGATGTGGGCGTCGGCGGGCAGGTCGTTGATCAGCTCCACCTTGTAGGGCTCCTGCCGCTCCTCCATGTATTGCAGGGCCTCCTCCCGGGGCAGCTCAAAGCGCTCCAGCTTCAGCTTCTCCTTGCAGATCTTGCGCATTTCGCCCTCGATCTCGGCCAGATCCTCGGGGGTGAAGGCAAAGGGCGCGTCCAGATCGTAATAAAAGCCGTTTTCGATGGACGGGCCGATGGCCAGCTTCACCTCCGGGTGCAGGCGCTTGACGGCCTGGGCCAGGACGTGGGAGCAGGTGTGCCAATAGGTCCGGCGGTATTCCTCGTTTTCAAAGGTGTACTTGTTTTCTTCGCTCATGATGATTCCTCCTTGATATTGGGGTCGGGAAAATAAAAATCCTCACCCCTGACAGTGATTCAGGGGTGAGGTAATCGGCATTACTCCACGGTTCCACCCTGCTTACGGGACACGGGTCCCGTCGCTCGTAGCTCCTCTGTAACGGGAGGGCCCGGTCCGGCCTACTGGGGCCATGGCCCGTTGGGCGGACGGCTCGGAGGCGGTACGCATCCTGCTTTCAGCCGGGACCCTTGCACCAAGATGGGCCCCTCTCTGCTGCCTGCCGCAGGCGGCTTCCTCGTCAACGCCTTTTGTTATCCCTCAATATAGCACGCCCTGTCCCGGTTGTCAACGGGAAATTCCCGGGACAAAGGCGGGACAGGGCGGGACAATTTTACGCGAACAGCTGCAGAAGGCCCCAGACGCCCAGAAGGCCGTATACCAGGGCGAACACGATCAGAACGGCGTTGACCACGCCGTCCAGCTTCGAGGGCTTGGGGGCGGGGTAGTCCTTGCGGATCAGATACAGCGCGCCGCAGGAAAGACCCAGCAGCAGGGTGGTGGCGCTGTTGAGGATCTGGTTTTCCTGCAGGGAGGGGACCGCCAGCCGCACCACCAGGCACGCCACCAGCACGCCGAACATGATGCCCAGGGTGACCTTGACCTTGGTGGGCCAGGGAGCCTTCCGGGCGGTCTGGCTCTGGGCCTGGGCCTGGCGGGCGGCAGTGGCCGCAGTCTGGTAGTCGCTGTTTTTCCGGGTGCGCTTGCCGCGGTTGTTTTTGGCCAGCTCCTTGCTGTGGGTCCGGCCCAGGTTCTTGTTGTTCATCGGGTTTGCTGCCATGTTATTTTTTCTCCTATTCCTGTTCTATGGGCAGATCACAAAGGTGTCTGCGAATCATATCCAATGCGCTGCTGGCGGCCAGAAGCCGGATGCGGGACCGGTCGCCGCCCAGGGCCAGCCGCCGCACCAGGGTCTCCCCCGGCAGGCTCAGGCCCAGATACACCGTGCCCACGGGGTTTCCCCGGTCATCGCCGTCAGGCCCGGCCAGGCCGGTGACGGACACGGCCAGGTCGCTGCCGGTAAGCCGCCGGACGCCCTCCGCCATGGCCCGGGCCACCGGCTCAGACACCGCGCCGTACTGCTCCAGCAAGTCCCGGGGCACGCCCAGCACCCCGGCCTTGACGGCGTTGGTATAGGACACCACACCCCCCAGAAACGCCGCTGAGGCTCCGGGCACGTCCGTCAGCCGCTTGGCGATGAGGCCGCCGGTGCAGCTCTCCGCCGCCGAAAGGGTCAGCCCCTTCTGCCGCAGCCGGGTGATGACCACCTCCTCCAGGGAGGACACGTCCACGCCGTATAAACAGTCCCCCAGCCGGGAGCGGACGTCCCAGAACAGCGGGGCCATGCGCTCCTGGCAGTCCTGGGGGCTTTCGCCCTTGGCCGTCAGCCGCAGCATCACCTCGCCGGGCTTGGCATAGGGGGCCAGGGAGGGATTTTCCGCCCGGTCCATCAGGTCCCCCAGCAGCTCCTGGACCCGGGGCTCCGTCAGGCCGAACACCCGCAGGTCGTGGCTGCAGATAACGCCGCCGCTGCACCCCTGAAGCCAGGGAAGCAGGGCGTGCTCCGCCAGATAGCGGCACTCGTGGGGGACCCCCGGCAGCAGCACCGCCGTGATGCCGTCCGCCGTGAAGATGCAGCCCGGGGCGGTGCCCACGGGGTTGTGCAGCACCGTGCAGCCCTGGGGCAGCATGGCCTGCCGGCGGTTGCAGGCGGGCATGGGCCGGTGGAATACGTTGTCGAAATAGCGCCGGATTTCCTCCATGACCTCCGGGTGATATTCCAGAGCCAGGCCGAAGGCCTCGGCCACCGTCTCCTTGGTCATGTCGTCATAGGTGGGGCCTAAGCCACCGGTGAACACCAGCAGGTCACAGCGGCCCCGGGCGATCTCCACCGCCTGGCGCAGACGCCGGGGATTGTCCCCCACGGCGGTGTGGTACAGCACGTCAATCCCTGCCGAGGCCAGCAGTTCCGACAAAAATTGTGCGTTGGTGTTGGCAATGCTGCCTAAAAGCAGTTCCGTGCCCACGGCAATAATTTCCGCCTGATGGGGCATGGTATCACTTCCTTTTCGTTGGGGTTAAAACGGGTCAGCGGAGCTTTACCACTTCACGGCCGTCCATGGCCCGGCGGACCAGGCCCTCCACGTCCAGGGCCTGCTCCATCTCCCGGACCTCCTCCACATGGGGGCGGGTCTTGGGATGGCGGGGGGTGAACACGGTGCAGCAGTCCTCATAGGGCAGGATGGAGGTTTCAAACGTGCCGATGTGACGGGCGATGCGGACGATCTCCTCCTTGTCCATGCCGATCACCGGCCGCAGAATGGGCAGGCCCGTCACGTCGCCGCTGACGGCCAGGGCGTCCATGGTCTGGCTGGCCACCTGGCCCAGGCTCTCGCCGGTGACCAGGGCGCGGCAGTTCAGGTCCTTGGCCAGGGCGTCCGCCAGGCGCATCATGAACCGGCGCATAATCAGGGTGAAATGATCCTCCGGGCAATTGCGGCGAATCTCCTCCTGAATCTCGGCAAAGGGGACAATGGTAACATTCAGCCGCCCGCACCAGGGCACCAGCTCCCGGGCCAGCTGGAGGACCTTTTCCCGGGCCTGCTCGCTGGTGTAGGGAGGCGAGGCAAAGTGGATCATCTCCAGCTCCACGCCCCGCTTGGCGATCATATAGCTGGCCACCGGGGAGTCGATGCCCCCGGACAGCAGGCTCACGGCCCGGCCGCCCATGCCGATGGGCAGGCCGCCGGCGGCAGGCTCGGCCGGGGCGTGGACATAGGCGGCCTCCTCCCGGACCTCCACATACACCGTCAGCTCCGGGTGGTGGACATCCACCGTCAGGTGGGGGAAGGCCTCGTGCAGGTGGCCGCCTACCCACTGGCTCAGCTGGATGGAGGTCATGGGGAAGGTCTTGTCTGCCCGCTTGCTCTCCACCTTGAAGCTGCGGGCCGCCGTCAGTGCGCCGCCCAGATAGGTCTTGGCGGTGTCCAGAATGGCCTCCTTTTCCTTGGCACAGGGTAGGGCCCGGGCCACGGCGATGATACCGAACACCCGCTTGCAGGCGTCATACGCCCCGTCCAGGTCGCAGGTCTCCCCGGCAGGCTCCACATAGATGGTGCTCTGCTTGGAATAGACCCGGAACCTGCCGAACCGGGCGGTGCGGCGGCGGAGGTTGGACATGAGCTTCATTTCAAAGCTGCGGCGGTTCAGGCCCTTCAGGACCACCTCGCCCAGCTTGCACAGGATCATTTCGTGCATGGGGTTTCTCCTTAATATATAGGTTCATGGGGACGGCTCCGGCGGCGCAGTCCGCCCGGGCCGGTTATCCTTCCGTTTTTATTATAGCGTGTTTTCCCGGTTATTTCAACAGATTGCTGCTGCGGTACTGAATGGCCTCAGCCAGGTGGGCGGCCTCGATGCGCTCACTGCCGTCCAGGTCGGCGATGGTCCGGGCCATGCGGAGAATGCGGTCGTGGCTGCGGCCGGTGAGGCCCAGCCGGTCAAAGGCCCCCTTCATCAGCCGCTCTCCCGCCTGGTCCAGCAGGCAGTACTGCCCGATCATGGCGGGGGTCATATAGGCGTTGCAGCTGACGCCGGTGCCGGAAAAGCGCTGCTTCTGAAGCTCCCGGGCGGCGTTGACCCGGGCGCGGACCTGAGCCGAGGTCTCCGGCTTTTCCTTGCGGCGCATGGCCTCGTACTCCACCGACGGCACCTCGATGTGCATGTCGATGCGGTCCAGCAGGGGGCCGGAAATGCGGCGCATATAGCTTTCCACCTGGCTTTCCGAACAGGTGCAGCGGCCGGAAGGGTGCCCGTACCACCCGCAGCGGCAGGGGTTCATGGCGCACACCAGCATGAACCGGCTGGGCAGGGTCAGGGACCCGGACACCCGGGTGATGGTGACCACCCCGTCCTCCAGGGGCTGGCGCAGGGTCTCCAGGGCGGTTTTGTCGAATTCCGGCAGCTCGTCCAGAAACAGGATGCCGTTGTGGGCCAGGGAAATCTCCCCGGGCCGGGGCACCGTGCCGCCGCCGGACAGGGACACCGGAGAGGCCGTATGGTGGGGGCTGCGGAAGGGCCGCTGGGTCACCAGAGGGTGGGCGGGGTCCGTCATCCCCGCCACGGAGTATACCTCGGTGGTTTGCAGGGACTCCTGCCGGGTCATATCCGGCAGAATGGACGGCAGCCGCCGGGCCAGCATGGACTTGCCGGAGCCGGGGGAGCCGATCAGCAGCACGTTGTGGCCCCCGGCGGCGGCTACCTCCAGGGCCCGCTTGACGTTCTCCTGGCCCATGACGTCGGCAAAGTCCGGCAGGGGCCGGGACACCGGCGAGGGGGTCCAGGGGGTCTGGGGGGCGATGGGGGCGTCGCCGGTAAGGTGGGCCACCAGCTGGGCGATGTTTTCCACCGGATAGACGGTGATCCCCTGGGCCAGGGTGGCCTCTGGGGCGTTCTGGGCCGGGACAAACAGCTGGCGGATGCCCATCCGGGCGGCGCACAGGGCCATGGGCAGGACCCCCGTCACCGGACGCAGCGCGCCGGTGAGGCTCAGCTCCCCTAAAAACGCCGCGTCCTCCGGCAGGCCCTTCAGCTCCTCCGCCGCTGTCAGAATGCCCAGCAGAATGGGCAGGTCGTACACCGTGCCCTCCTTGCGCTGGCCCGCCGGGGCCAGGTTCACGGTGATGCGGCTGACGGGGAATCTGGCCCCGCAGGCCTTGATGGCGGCCCGGACCCGCTCCCGGGATTCCCGCACCGCCGCGTCCGGCAGGCCCACCACGTCGAAGGCGGGCAGTCCCCCGGACAGGAAGCACTCCACCGACACCTCGTATCCGCTGATGCCGCTGAGGCCCAGGGACCGTACCGTTACCACCATGCCCCCTCACATCCTTTCACAAAAAATACGCGTGTTCTGCGCAGCTTGTCAAAAATGGCTTTTTGACAAGCTGCGTGCGGTTTTTCAGAACCTAATAAGTTCTGAAAAACCTGTGATTGCAAACGAAAGACACCCTTGATGGGTTTCTTTCGTAACGATCTTCCTTTCCGATGGCGGAAGATTTCCAATTTTTTTCGACAGTCTCATGTTGCTTTCTGATGTGTTTCATCTGTATTTTAGCACATATCCCGCCGTTTTGAAATACATTGCCAAAAAAACTTCCCGGTTGGCGTGAGAATTTTTGTGCACGATGAAGAAAAAGCCTTAATCCGTGAAAAAGGCTGATTTTTCCGTTTACAAAAAAGAGACATTGTGGTAATATACACAATGTATGGTGTTTCGTTGAGAAATCCGCGAAATGTTTTTATGAGGAGGTTCATTTATGGTAAGAAAAATGAAGTCCATGGATGGCAACAACGCTGCGGCGCACGTGTCCTACGCGTTCTCTGAGGTTGCGGCCATCTACCCCATCACCCCGTCGTCCCCTATGGCCGACTTTGTGGACCAGTGGTCCGCCAACGGGCTGAAGAACATCTTCGGCACCCAGGTCAAGGTGGTGGAGATGCAGTCTGAGGCCGGCGCTGCCGGCGCGGTTCACGGTTCTCTGGGCGCAGGCGCTCTGACCACCACCTACACCGCTTCCCAGGGCCTGCTGCTGATGATCCCCAACATGTACAAGATCGCCGCCGAGCAGCTGCCCGCCGTGTTCCATGTCTCCGCCCGTACCGTGTCCACCCAGGCGCTGAACATCTTCGGCGACCACTCCGACGTGATGGCCTGCCGCCAGACCGGCTTTGCCATGCTGTGCGAGGGCAACGTGCAGGAGGTCATGGATCTGTCCCCTGTGGCCCACCTGGCCGCTCTGGAGGGGAAGGTCCCCTTCATCAACTTCTTTGACGGCTTCCGTACCAGCCACGAGATCCAGAAGATCGCCGTGTGGGATTACGAGGACCTGAAGGATATGTGCGACATGGACGCCGTGAAGGAGTTCCGTCAGCACGCCCTGAATCCCGAGCATCCCCATATGCGCGGCAGCCATGAGAATGGCGATATCTTCTTCCAGCACCGCGAGGCCTGCAACAAGTACTACAACGCTCTGCCCGCCGTGGTGGAGAAGTACATGGACAAGATCAACGCCAAGCTGGGCACCAACTATGGCCTGTTCAACTACTACGGCGCTGAGGATGCCGACCGGGTCATCGTGGCCATGGGCTCCATCTGCGACGTGGCCGAGGAGGTCATCGACTATCTGAACGCCCACGGCGAGAAGGTCGGCCTGGTGAAGGTCCGCCTGTTCCGCCCCTTCGCTCCCGAGAAGCTCATCGAGGCCATTCCCGCCTCCGTCAAGAAGATCGCCGTTCTGGACCGCACCAAGGAGCCCGGCGCTCTGGGCGAGCCTCTGTATCAGGATGTGGTCACCGCTCTGGCCAACGCCGGACGCAACGACATCCAGGTCATCGGCGGCCGTTACGGTCTGGGCAGCAAGGACACGCCTCCTGCCTCCGTGTTCGCCGTGTATGACGAGCTCAAGCGCGACGAGATGAAGCGCCAGTTCACCATCGGCATCGTGGACGATGTGACCAACCTGTCCCTGCCCGAGGATAAGAACTGTCCCAACACCGCTGCTCCCGGCACCATCGAGTGCAAGTTCTGGGGTCTGGGCGGCGACGGCACCGTGGGCGCCAACAAGAACTCCATCAAGATCATCGGCGACCACACCGACAAGTACGTGCAGGCATACTTCCAGTATGACTCCAAGAAGACCGGCGGCGTGACCATCAGCCATCTGCGCTTCGGCGATCACCCCATCCGTTCCCCGTACTATATCAACAAGGCCGACTTCGTGGCCTGCCACAACCCCAGCTACATCACCAAGGGCTTCAAGATGGTCAACGACGTCAAGCCCGGCGGCGTGTTCATGATCAACTGCCAGTGGGACTTCGATGAGCTGAATCATCACCTGAAGGCCGATGCCAAGCGCTATATCGCCCGCAACAACATCCAGCTGTATACCATCGACGCCATTGACCTGGCCATCGAGATCGGTATGGGCAAGCGCAACAACACCATCCTCCAGTCCGCTTTCTTCTCCCTGGCCAAGGTCATGCCCGAGGAGGACGCCATCCGCTTCATGAAGGAGAAGGCCAAGGCCTCCTACCTGAAGAAGGGCCAGGACGTGGTGGATATGAACTACAAGGCCATCGACCTGGGCGCCACCGCCTATAAGAAGATCGATGTGCCCGCCGAGTGGGCCGACGCCGTGGACGAGACCGAGCACAAGCAGCTGGAGGGTAAGCCGGAGCTTGTGAAGATGGTCAAGGAGATCCTGGAGCCCGTGGGCAAGATGGACGGCGACAGCCTGCCCGTCTCCGCCTTTGCCGATCATGTGGACGGCCAGTTCGAGCTGGGCGCCTCCGCCTATGAGAAGCGCGGCGTGGCCGTGTCCGTCCCCACCTGGGACGCCGCCAAGTGCATCCAGTGCAACCAGTGCGCCTATGTCTGCCCCCACGCCACCATCCGTCCCTTCGCCCTGACCGCCGAGGAGGCCAAGAACGCTCCCGAGGCCGCCAAGATCGTGGACGTCAAGGCCGGCAAGGGCAAGGGCACCTACCAGTTCACCATGGCCATCAGTCCTCTGGACTGCATGGGCTGCGGCGTGTGCATCGGCGCCTGCCCCGTGAACGCGCTGTCCATGGTGGCCCAGGAGGGCGAGCTGCCTCAGCAGGATGTGTTCGACTACTGCGTGGCCAAGGTCGCCGAGAAGAAGGATATGCAGGACAACACCGTCAAGGGCAGCCAGTTCAAGCAGCCCATGCTGGAGTTCTCCGGCTCCTGCGCCGGCTGCGCCGAGACCAGCTATGCCCGTCTCGTCACCCAGCTGTTCGGCGATCATATGTACATCTCCAACGCCACCGGCTGCTCCTCCATCTGGGGCGGTCCCGCGGCTACTTCCCCCTACTGCACCAACAAGGAGGGCCACGGCCCCGCATGGTGCAACTCCCTGTTCGAGGATAACGCGGAGCACGGTCTGGGCATGTTCGTGGGCCAGGATAAGATCCGCCAGGATCTGGCCGACGAGACCCGCCAGCTGATCGCCGTGGAGTGGGCCCGTCCCGAGCTGAAAGCCGCCGCTCAGGCATGGCTGGATACCATGGACGACGGCACCGCCAACGCCGAGCCCGCCCGGGCCTATGTGAAGGCCCTGGAGGAGAGCATCGCCACCGTGGAGGAGCTGGCTGCCATTCCTCAGTTCGCTGAGCACGCCGCCCAGCTGAAGGCCCAGGGCAAGCTGCTGTGCGACTGCGCCGCCTGCACCCTGGCTGCCGACATCCTCAGCAAGAAGGAATACCTGGCCAAGAAGTCCATGTGGATCTTCGGCGGCGACGGCTGGGCCTACGACATCGGTTACGGCGGCCTGGACCACGTCATCGCCAGCAAGAAGGACGTCAACATCTTCGTGTTCGACACCGAGGTGTACTCCAACACCGGCGGACAGGCCTCCAAGGCTTCCAACATCGGCCAGGTGGCTCAGTTTGCCGCTGCCGGTAAGGAGGTCAAGAAAAAGAGCCTGGCGGAGATCGCCATGCAGTATGGCTATGTGTATGTGGCCCAGGTGGCCATGGGCGCCAACCCCGCTCAGACCATCAAGGCCATCACCGAGGCCGAAGCCTATCACGGCCCGTCCCTGATCATCGGCTACAGCCCCTGCGAGATGCACTCCA
>ENA-UOIW01001217-UOIW01001217.1-human-gut-metagenome-genome-assembly--contig:-P58-NODE-1217-length-15937-cov-5.956492_pt1 | contig 15937 bp, 15 predicted proteins | sample MGYA00242334_ERZ723881 | MGnify/ENA metagenome assembly ERZ723881
CTTTCCGATATTTTGGTAGAACCACCCCCGACGAAGGTCATTCTGCTGGCGCTGGAGCAGGGCCTGTGGGACTGCGAGCGCAGCCTTGCAGAGCTTTCCGCCCTGTGCGAAGCAAACCACATGGAAGCCGTGGCACAGGTGACCCAGAAGCGCCAGACCCCAGAGACCGGCATCGTGCTGGGCAGCGGCAAGCTGGAGGAAGCATCCCTTGCCGCCGAAACGCTGGGCGCGGAATGCGCCGTATTTGACGGTGAACTGACCGGCAGCCAGATCCGCAACATCTCCAATGCGCTGGGCGGACTGGAAGTGATCGACCGCACCATGCTGATCCTTGAAATTTTCCGTAGCCGCGCCGTCACCAACGAGGGCAAGCTGCAGACCGAACTGGCCCTTCTGCGCTACCGCCTGCCCCGTCTGCAGGGCATGGGCGAAGCGCTCAGCCGTCAGGGCGGCGGTGGCGGCGGCGGCGGTGGTGCCCGCCGCGGTGCCGGTGAGACCAAGCTGGAACTGGACCGCCGCCATGTGCATGCCCGCATCGATGCGCTGGCTGAAAAGCTGGCCGAAATGGAAAAGCGCCGGGGCGAGAGCCGCAAGGCCCGTGCCAAGACCGGGATGCCGGTGGTCAGCCTTGTAGGCTATACCAACGTGGGCAAATCCAGCCTGATGAATGCTCTGTGCGGCCCCAGCGTAGCGGAAGCGGACATGCTGTTCGCCACACTGGACCCCACCAGCCGCAAGCTGATACTGCCCAGCGGCATGGCGGTGCTGCTGGTGGACACGGTGGGCTTTGTGTCCCGCCTGCCCCACAATCTGGTGGAAGCCTTCAAGTCCACGCTGGAAGAAGCGGCATGGTCGGACGTGATCATCCGTGTGGCAGACGCAGGCGATGAGCAGCGGGAAGAGCAGCTGGCCGTCACGGACGAGGTTCTGGACGGGCTGGACTGTGCGGACATCCCCCGCCTGACCGTCTACAACAAGTGCGATAAGCCGGGTGCCATGAGCTTTGACCCGGACATCCTGCTCACCAGTGCCAAGACCGGCTACGGTCTGGACACCCTGCTGGCAAAGCTGGACGAGGTGCTCAGCGACCGGGTGCACACCTTAAAGGTGCTGCTGCCCTACGATAAACTGGGCCTTGCCGCCCCCATGCGGGAGCGCGGCAGCGTGCAGGTGGAGGAATACCGGGAGGACGGGCTGTATCTGGAGGGCATCGTCAAGACGGAAGACCTGCACTGCTTTGAAGGGTATCTGGTCTGATAGGCGTACACGATCTAAATCGCCTCCGCTGTGCTCCGGCTATCATCAGCGGAATAATATTTTGAGATAGAACAAGCCCGGAAAGTCCGCAGACTTTCCGGGCTTGCATTTTCACGGGCGGGGTCGCAGCCGAAAGCAGCTGCTCTATGGGTCGAGTACATTGTCTGCCACTGCTTTTTTCAAAAAGAAAAAATCCCCAACAAACACAAAAACCCGCCTGGCAGCGGGCTTTTGTGTATAGAGGGGTGGGAAAGTATATAAAGTGGTGAATCTCAAATTCAAAGCGGCAGGCGCTTTCTGTTCTGCGCTGCCTTGCATGATGTATTATACCCCTTTTTGTTTTCTTGTCAAACAAAATTTTCCGGTTTTGCTTTAAATTAAGTCTTTACTTTTTCGGTAAAACTTTATATAATTAACGCAAAGCAAAGCAAAAGCAAAATTTTTTGACTTTTGTATGTTTGCACCAACAATAAAACTTTACTTTCAAAAAATTTTATACAATCCAACATATTTTCAAAAAGGAGTATTCCCCATGGATGATCTGGATCGTAAGATTCTCTCCCTGCTGGCAAAGAACGCACGGATGCCGGTCAAGGAGATCGCCGAGCAGGTATCGCTGACCAGTCCTGCCGTTTCCAGCCGCATTCACAAGCTGGAAACGGATGGCATCATCAGCGGCTACACCGTCACCCTGAACCGCCCCGCTGACCGGATGTATGTGGATGCCCTCATCAGCCTTTCGGTAGCACCTTCCAAGCAGGATGCCTTTCTGGAGCTGCTGCAAAGCAGCAAGGAAGTGCTGCAGTGCTACCACGTCACGGGTGCATACACCTTCCTTGTCAAGGTGAGCTGCGGCAGCATGCCCCAGCTGGAACACCTGATCCTGCAGTTCCAGAAGCTGGGCACCACCAGCACCCAGATCATCCTTTCCACGCCGGTGAACCACGGCGAGCTGGATGCCCTTATGCTGTAACGCTGTTCATAAAATGGTTACGTTTGCGGTGCAATTCTGCCGGGGTGTTCTTTCGTATTATGGATAGCAGGCGCAAAACAGCACACAATAGCTTCAAAACCGCTGCGCCCGCTTTCACACGAAGATTTTCACACACGAAAGGATGTCACTTATGAAACGTATCATTGCTTCCCTGCTTGCCGGTCTGTGCCTGCTTGCTCTGGTGGGCTGCTCTGCCGGCAGCAAGGCCGACTCTTCCGCCCCGAAGGACTACTCCCAGATCATCCACGATGCCCGCACCGACGAGGACAACGAATACGATATGATCTTTACCAAAGGTGAGGACGGCAAATTCACCGCCATCGACGGCTACAGCGCCGAGTATGAGGCCGACCAGCTGAATGACGAGCTGAAAGACATCGTGTTCCCCCTGCTGGGCCTTGAGGACGGCAGCTACGAGAGCTTTGCTGCCTCTGTTTCCTCCATGATGGTGCGCAGCTACGCCGTTGCCATCGTAAAGCCAGCCGAGGGCAAGACCGATGCCGTGAAAGCCGCACTGGAAGCCTATGTGCAGAGTGAGCAGCAGTCCATGGAGCACTACCTTGAGGATCAGTATCTGGTCGCCAAGGCGGCCACCGTCACCGTAGCTCCCACCGGTGAGGTGGTTCTGGTGTGCGCCGAGGATCACGACACCATTCTTTCCAACATCGAGAAAGCCCTTGCCGCATAATTTTTGCCCTGCCGAAGCCGCATCCTGCCGGGATGCGGTTTCTTTTTGTGTGCAGATATGCTATACTGTTCCCGTGAACTTGCACTGAAATACAGGAGTATTTATGTATAAAGCGACTATCGTGATCCCGAATATCAACGGCAAGGGCTGGCTGAAGGATTCTATCGAGTCGGTCTATGCCCAGACCGAACAGAACTTCCGGCTCATTGTGGTGGACAACGGTTCCACCGACGAAAGCCTGGAGCAGGCCCGCAGCTATTGCAGCCGCGAAAATTTCACCCTCATCGAAAACGGCACCAATACCGGCTTTTCCCATGCAGTGAATCAGGGCATTGCGCTGGCGGACAGTGAATATGTGGTGCTGTTCAACAACGATGCCTTTGCCGAACCCCAGTGGCTGGAAGAGCTGATCCGCACCGCTGAGACCGACCCGAAAATCTTTGCAGTGCAGAGCCTGATGATCCGACACTTTGACCGGGAGCTGGCCGACGATGCCGGCGATTATGTCACCTGGATGGGCTTTGCCTGCAAGACCGGCGATGGCCGCCGCGCAAGCCGCTACACCCGACAAAAGCGCATTTTCTCGGCCTGCGGCGGTGCGGCGCTCTACCGCAAGAGCATTCTGGACGAGATCGGCAATTTTGACGAGAACTTCTTTGCCTACTTTGAGGATGTGGACCTGAGCTGGCGCGCCAACAATGCAGGCTATAAAAACCTGCTCTGCCCCACCGCCAAGTGCTACCACATCTGCGGTGCCAGCACCGGCGCGGTGAAGTACAACGCCTTCAAAAGCCAGCAGAGCGGCCGCAACAGCATCCTGCTGCCCCTCAAGAACGAACCGCTGCTGATGCTGATTTTAAACTTCATCCCGCTGGCCGTGGGCTACCTGCTCAAGTGCTACAAGTTCCACAAACAGGGCTTTGGCGAGGCATGGGACAAGGGGATGCACGAAGCCTTTGCCCTGCTGAAAAGCGGCAGGCTGGGCAAGCGGCCTTTCCGCCTGAAGGATCTGCCCAACTACATCCTGATGGAGCTGTGGATGATCTGGAACATGGTGCCGTACCTGTGGTACCGGCTGGTGATCGTAAAATTTGACCTCAAATAAAAAATACCGGATACGAAGCATCTGCCTTGTATCCGGTATTTTTGTTTTGTATTATGCCGCCGGGCTGGCTGTGCTTTCGTCCGCCTGTGCCTCGGTGCTGTCGGCGGGCTGTTCCTCCGCCTGTGTATCCACGCCCTCGTCTGCAGCGGTGCTGTCTGCCTCAGCCGAAGCAGAATCTGAACCGGCTGCTGCAAGAATGGCATCCTGCACATCGCTTTCTGCCATGGGTTCCGGCACATTCGCGGCCGGTGTGCTTTCCGTGCTCTCGGCCTTGGTCTCGCTCTCGGTCAGGCCGGTGAGATACCAGCTGCCGCTCTGGCGCTCGAACAGATAATCCATGTACTTGGTGGGCGTATCCGAAGAAACATTGATGATGCTGTCGTCCGTGCTGGTGGTGGGGATATAGCCCACGGTCACATGCAGCTTGCCGCTGCGCTTGAACAGCTTGGTGACTACAGCGCGGTAGTAGCCCACCGTGCCGGTGACCGGGATCTTATAGCACTGGGTGGCATCGTCAAACTCGATGGTCATATCCTCCATCTCAAAGCTGCGGTGGGTCAGCTTGAAGCCGGGGCCAAGCAGCTTTGCAAGGTAGGCATCCACATCCAGCGAGGGCAGCAGCAGCTGTTCGGTGTCGGGGTCGGTATTGTAGTTGTCAAAGCCGCCCTGCGTTTCCTGAATATTATAGATGCAGCCCCACACCGCAGCTTCGCGCAGAGTCAGGTCGTCGATGTTCTCAATGCCGTCAAATGGCATGGGGTCAAACAGCACAAGCCCTTCCAGCTTATCTTCATATTCCTGCTTTTGGGCGGTATCATCGAACAGGTTCGCCACCGCGCCCACACCGGCCCGCAGCACGGTAACAAAGCCCACGATCACCAGAATGGCAACCAGAAGGCCCAGTGCCTGCCGCCCGCGGCGGCGCTGCATCCGGGCATGTTCTTCAGGGGTAATATAATGTTTCATAGTTGTTTTATCTCCCAGGGTTCTCAAATGCTACAGTGTCCAGTATACCACATACCGGCCCATTGTGCAAAACTATGCCCGTGGTTTTTTTGTGAAAAGCGCATTCCTTATTCCCATGTCTTCCACACATCGGGCTGGTAGCCCACGGTGGCCTTGCGGCCATTGCGTACAATGGGCGTTAAAAACAGCTGCTGGTTCTCAAACAGCTTGTCCTCCTTCTGCCAGTCCACCAGTGCGTCCAGAAGTGCAAGGGTCTGCTTGTCCTTCGCATTGGGGTCCACCAGCTTTTCCCAGCCGCCAAGAGCGCGGGCCACGTTCTCGAACTCGCCGCGGCTCATCTCTTTTTCCTTGAGGTCGATCATCTGGAACTTGATGCCGCGCTCCTTGAAATAGCGCTGGGCCTTTTTGGTATCAAAGCACTTGCTTGTGCCAAAGATCTGAATATTCATGGTCTGTACCCTCCTGAATTTTTATTGTACCACATCCTGTGCCCTCTGCATAGGCATAATTCGCAGCCGGATGGGCCATACTGCCCGCAGGGCATTATCAGAAGGAGGTTTTTCTATGAACGCATATGTTGACCCTGATCTGTGCATTGGCTGCACCCAGTGCGCCGGGCTTTGCCCCGCCGTGTTCCAGATGGAAGGCACGCTGGCCGTGGCCCAGCCCGGGCCGATCCCACCGGAGGAGGTGCCGCAGGCTGTGGACGCAGCCAACGCCTGCCCGGTAAGCGCGATCCGCATCGAGGAGTAAGAGGGAAGGCCGTCAACCATGTTGGCGGCTTTCTCTCTTTTTTACGCAAAAATCCCCCGCTGGGCACGGTTTTGTGGTATAATGCAGAATGTGTAATAATGCAATGGAGGAACACGACTATGCGTTTACTGGTCATTGACGGCAACAGCATTGCCAACCGTGCTTTTTTTGGCATCAAGCTGCTGACCACCAAGGACGGACGATACACCAACGCCATCTATGGCTTTCTGAATATCCTGCTCTCCCTGCTTAAGGAGTGCGAACCCGACGAGGTGGCTGTTGCCTTTGACCTGAAGGCTCCCACCTTCCGCCACAAAATGTACGATGGCTACAAGGCCACCCGCCATGGCATGCCCGAAGAGCTGGCCCAGCAGATGCCGGTGCTCAAGGAACTTCTGGCAGACCTCGGCTACCGCACCGTCACCGCCGAAGGCTGGGAAGCGGATGATATTCTTGGCACGCTGGCCGCTGCCTGCGCCGCCCGGAAGGACGACTGCTTCCTTGCTACGGGAGACCGGGACAGCCTGCAGCTGGTCAGTGACACCACCACTGTGCTGCTTGCCGCCACTGTCATGGGACGCAGCAAGACGGTGACGATGGACGTGGACGCCATTCAGGAAAAATACGGCATCCAGCCCAGACAGCTCATTGAGGTGAAGAGCCTGATGGGCGATGCTTCGGATAATATTCCGGGCGTGAAAGGCATTGGTGAAAAGACCGCCCTGACCCTTGTGCAGAACTTTGGCACGCTGGAAGGCGTGTACGAGCACATCGACGATAAGCTCATCAAGCCCAAGCAGCGGGAACATTTGCTGGAATGCCGCGAGATGGCCCAGCTGAGCCACACCCTTGGCACCATCCGCACCGATGCACCCATCGACACGGCCGAGGGCACCTATGCCGTGGGCGAGGGCAACAAAGCCGAGGCCGTGCGCCTTTTGCAGGAATTGGAGATCCACTCTCTGATCCCGCGCTTTGGGCTGGCCGGCATTGCACCTGCCGCCCCGGAAGAAGAGGACGGCATCGAGCTGGCTGAAGCAGAGCTGGAAGCTCTGCCGCTGACCCCTTCCGGCACCTATCTGGTGGCATCGCGCCCGGCCGTGATGGGCAAGCAGGGCACCCGCAACGTGGTGCTGCAGCCGGAGAGCTGGTACGCCGTGCAGGACTGCACCGTTTACCCGCTGGAGGATGCAGACCTTGTGCGCCTGCTGGACAACGCAGACGTAACGCTGGAAGTGTTCAATGCAGCGCCCCTCTATGCCAAGGCCATGGCCGCAGGCGGCTGGGGCAGCAGCATCGTGTGGGATGGCAAGCTTGCCGCCTACCTGCTGGACGCTTCTGCTTCCAAGTATCAGATCAGCGAGCTGACCGCCAGCTATCGCGCCGCTGCTGCCTTTACCTGTGCCGATTACCCGGATGCAGGCCGCCTTGCAGACCTGTTCTGCAAGATGAAGGCCGAGATCACCGCCTGCGGTGAGGACAGCCTTTACAATGAGATCGAGTTCCCGCTGGCACAGGTGCTGGCCGATATGACCCGCACCGGTGTGCTGGTGGATAAGGACGGCATCGAGCAGTTCGGCGTAAAGCTGCGCACTGAGCTGGAGCAGGTGCTCACCCGCATCCACATGGAGACCGGCAGCGCCAGCTTCAACCCCAACAGCCCCAAGCAGTTGGGCGAAATGCTGTTTGACACCATGGGCCTGCCCCACGGCAAAAAGACCCAGCGCGGCTGGTCCACGGATGCCGAAACACTGGAAAGCCTGCGGGATTATCCGCTGGTGGAGGACATTCTGCAGTACCGCGCCTACCAGAAGCTGAACTCCACCTACGTGGAGGGCCTTTTGAAGGTGATTGGCGAGGATGGCCGCATCCACTCCACCTTCAACCAGACCGAGGCCCGCACCGGACGGCTCTCGTCCGATAACCCCAACCTGCAGAACATCCCCATCCGCACCGAGCTGGGCAGCCAGCTGCGCGCCTACTTTATTGCAAAGCCGGGCTGTGTGCTGGTGGATGCCGACTACAGCCAGATCGAGCTGCGCATCCTTGCCCACATTACCGGCGATGAGCACATGCAGCAGGCATTTTTGAACGGTGAGGACATCCACCGCAGCACCGCCGCAAAAATTTACGGCATCCCGCAGGAAGAAGTCACCTCCCGGCTGCGCTCTTCTGCCAAGGCCATCAACTTTGGCATCATGTACGGCAAGGGCGCTTACAGCCTTGCCAAGGACATCGGCGTGAGTGTGAAGGAGGCAGATGCCTTCCTCAAGAACTATCTGGCCGCGTTCCCCAAGGTGAGCGGCTACATGGATAAGACCATTGCCGATGCCAAGGCCGTGGGCTATGTATCCACCCTGTTCGGCCGCCGCCGTGCTCTGCCGGAGCTGGCAAGCAGCAACTTCAATGTGCGTTCCAGCGGCGAACGCATGGCCCGCAACACCCCCATTCAGGGCACTGCGGCCGACGTGATCAAGCTGGCTATGGTGCGGGTATGGAAGCGGCTGCGGGACGAAAAGATGGAAAGCCGCCTGATCCTGACCGTCCACGATGAACTGATCGTGGAAGCACCGCAGGCTGAAGCCGAAAAGGCTGCGCAGATCCTGCGGGAGGAAATGGAAGGCTGCGTGCAGTATGCCGTGCCCCTGAGCACCGATGTGCACGCAGGCAAAAACTGGCTGGAGGCCCACTAAAACATGATTATTTTGGGAATTGAATCCACCTGCGACGAGACCGCCGCAGCTCTGGTGGAGGATGGCCGGCACCTGCTGAGCAACGTCGTTTCCACCAGTGTAAAAGAACAGGCTCTTTACGGCGGCGTTGTGCCGGAGATCGCCAGCCGCCGCCACTGCGAATTTATCAGTGCTACCGTCAAAAAAGCCCTGCTGGATGCAGGCAAGACCATCGACGATGTGGATGCCGTGGCCGTCACCTTTGCGCCGGGCCTCATCGGTGCAGTGCTGGTGGGCGTGAATTTTGCCAAGGGTCTGGCCTACTCGGCCAATAAGCCTTTGGTGCCGGTGCACCACCTGCGCGGACACATTGCCGCACTGTACCTCACCCACCCGGAGCTGAAGCCGCCCTTCCTCTGTCTGGTGGCATCCGGCGGCCACAGCCACATTGTGGAGGTGCAGGACTACACCCATTACCACATCCTCGGCCACACGGTGGACGACGCCGCCGGTGAAGCCTTTGACAAGGTGGCCCGCACGCTGGGTCTGCCCTATCCCGGCGGCCCCAGCGTGGCCAATGCCGCCAAGACCGGCAACCCCAAGGCCTATCGCCTGCCGGTGCCCCATGTGGACGGCAAGTACAACGTGAGCTTTTCCGGCCTGAAAACCGCCGTGCTCAATGAGGTGAACAAGGCCCAGATGAAGGGCGAAGAAGTGAATGTGCCCGACCTTGCCGCCAGCTTTCAGGACCGCATTGCGGGCATTCTGGCCGAAAAGCTGCTGCTGGCCGCAGCGGACACCGGCGCAAAGCAGGTGTGTCTGGCAGGCGGCGTTGCCGCCAACGGACGGCTGCGCCAGCTGGTGAACGACGGTGCCCAGAAGCTGGGTGCAAAAGTTTATCTGCCGGAGCTGAAATTCTGCGGTGACAACGGCGCTATGATCGCGGCGCAGGGGTATTACCAGTACATTGCAGGCCACACAGCGGGCCTTGAACTGAACGGTCTGCCCACTTTACCCATCGACTACGAATAAGCAGTAAAAAAAGACCTGCCTTTCCGGGATCTCCGGAAGGACAGGTCTTTTTCTTATGCAAAATATTCCTGTGCACGCTTTGCAGCGTTGTTGATGCAGGCCCGCAGCTCGTCCAGCGTATCAAACTTTTTGCTGGGGCTGAGGTAGGCGTGGAACTCCACCACCGGGTCGGTGCCGTAGAGGTCGCCGGAAAAGCCCGGGATAAAGGTCTCGCAGGTCACTTTGGTGGCATCATCATTGACGGTAGGGCGGCTGCCAAGGCCGGTGGCCGAAGGATACCACACCCCGCCAATGTGGGTGCGGGTGATATAAATGCCGCTGCGGGGCAGCTGAAAGCCCTCGGGATACAGCTGGTTGATGGTGGGCACCCCCAGCGTATGGCCCAGACCTGCACCGTGCTGCACCTCGAACCGGATGGCGTAGGGCATCCCCAGCATGGCGTTTGCTGCCGGGATGTCGCCGCCTTCCAGCGCGGTGCGGATGCGGGTGGAAGACACCGGCTTTTCCTCAAACTGCGCCATGGGCACCACGATCACCTCCACGCCCAACGGAGCGCAGAGGGTGCGCAGCAGCTCCGGGTTGCCGGCCGCTTTGGCACCAAAGGTAAAGTTTTCGCCGCAGACCAGCGCACGGGCATTGCAGTCCCGCACGATGCCCAGCACGAACTGCTCCGGGGTCAGGCCCTTGATCTCCTCAAAGTCCGGCGTGAGGTAATACTCCACGCCAAGGCTTGCGATCAGAGCATGCTTATCCGCTGTGGAAAGCAGGCGCTTGCCCTTCATCTTATTCACCATCGGCAGCTTGAAGGTAAACACCGCCGGGGCGGCATCGTGTTCTTTGGCCCACTGCACGGCGCTTTCGATCACCGCACGGTGGCCGATGTGGATGCCGTCAAAAAAGCCCATTGCCACTGCGGTGCCTTTTTCCGGCTGCGCCAGCGGCAGCGGTGCAAATTGTGAAATGATCTGCATGGGTTTTGTTTCCTTTTTCAATTACGTTCTACGAACAGTTTTTCCACCCGCAGCACACCCTGTACGATATTGGCAAGGCCTAAAAACTGTCCGGCGGCATTGCGCACCCGGTAGCGGCCATCTGCTGCCGGATACCGGCTGGTGGGGCAGCCGTTGTACAAATGCTGTTCCACCCAAGGCTCCACCACCAGCAGCGGCAGGCTTTCAAACACGCTTTCCACCGGCAGCATCAGTGCTTCCAGTGCGTCCATGCCCTGCTCTTTTGCGGCAAGAATTTCCTCCAGCGTGTGGGCATCGGCTTCGGTGTACACGCCCGCCGAGGTGCGGCGCAGTGCGCTCATGGTGCCCTTCTGGCCCATGGCAGCGGCAATGTCTTCCAGCAATGTGCGGATATAGGTGCCCTTGGAGCACGTTACATCCAGCACATACTCATTTTCGGCAGGGCTGCCGCCGTAGGTGATGCTGTAAATTTCAATGGGGCGCGCCTTGCGCTCCACGGTCACGCCCTCACGGGCCAGCTTATACAGCGGCTGACCGTTCAGCTTGATGGCCGAGTACATAGGCGGCACCTGCATCTGCGGGCCGATGAATTGTGGCAGCACGGCCAGCAGTTCCCCTTCGCCCGCCGTGACCGGAGCCGTTTCCAGCACAGTGCCGGTCACATCGCCGGTGTCGGTGCGCGCGCCCAGTTTTAAAACCGCACGGTAGCTTTTATTGTGGTTCAGCTGCAGGTCCACTGCCTTGCTGGCACCGCCGCAGAACACCGGCAGCACGCCGGTGGCCATGGGGTCCAGCGTGCCGCTGTGGCCCAGCTTGCGGGTGCCCAGCACGCCGCGCAGCTTTGCCACCACATCAAAGCTGGTCCAGTCCATGGGCTTGTCAACGATCAGGATGCCCTGCATTTATGCTTCCTCCTGCGGTGCGTCCAGCTCGGCTTCCACCTCTGCCAGAATTGCATTTTTTGCGTTTTCCAGATTGCCCAGCAGCTCACAGCCTGCAGCGCGGCTGTGACCGCCTCCGCCCAGACGCCGGGCGATGGCGCAGGCGTCCACGCCCTTTGCGGTGCGCACGCTGTTGGGGTAGCTGCCGCCGGGGTGCTGCCGCAGTGTCTGGCCCACTTTTACGCCCTAATTGCTCACAGGCAGGCTGGTCAGTTCTTCCAGATCGGCCGGGTCCACCCCGCTCTGCTCGATCTCGTCCCGGGTGAGGTAGATGAGCGCGCACCGGCCATCCAGATAGTATTCCAGATGGTTGCGGGCAATGCGCTCGGCCTCCATGCGCTCACGGGGCTTGGTATCGAACAGCAGGGTGTTCAGCTCTTCCACATGACAGCCCGCCTCAATGAGCTTTGCCGCCACGATGTGGGTGTTTGCCGTGGTGGAAGAGAATCGGAAGCAGCCGGTGTCGGTTGCAAGGCCGGTGTAAAGGCAGTCTGCAATGTGCGGCGTAATGGCAACGCCCATGGCGTTGATCACCTCGTACAGCAGCTCTGCCGCCGCTGCGGCGCTGCCATCCAGCAAGGTGAAGTCGGCATAGCCGCTGTTGCCTGCGTGGTGGTCGATGCACAGGTCCACATGGCGCGAGAACTGCGTCATACCGTTGTTTTCTCCAAACAGCTGCACGCTGGCGACATCCACCGCTACCACCGTCTGCGGCTCAAACTCACCTTTGAACATATGTGCGTTGGTAAACGCATACCGGTTGGGAATGGCATCGGAGCAAAGCACTGCCACATTTTTATCCAGTGCTTTCAGTGCACAATACAGCGCGCTGCCGCAGCCAATGGTATCGCCATCCGGGTTTTTGTGACACAGAATCAAAATGTTGTCCGCCGTCATCAGGCGCTGGGCCATCTGCTGCACATTCAACTGTTCTGTCATTCCATGATCCATCCTTTCCGCAGGCGGAATTATTCTTCGGTCTCCTCCGGTGCGCTGGCTTCGGTGTCAGCGTCGCCGTTCACGTTCAGCGTGCGGAGCAGCTCGTTGATGTGGGCTGCATAGGCGGCACCGTCATCCTCTACGAAGATGAAGCGGGGAGCCTTGCGGATGTGCATTTTCTTGCTCACTTCAGTGCGCACATGGCCTGCCGCGCGGTTCAGTGCCTCGATGGCGGGCTTTGGGCCGTCCTCGCGGCCCATCACGCTCACATACACCTTGGCCACATCCAGATCAGGGGTCACATCCAGACGGGTGACGGTGAGCAGGCCGCCCTCCAGACGCGGGTCCTTCAGCCTGCCGATGATGGCAATGATCTCGCGCTTCATATCCTGCGCCAGACGGCCCATATTCTTCTGAGACATAGTATTTCTCCCTATAAAAGAAAACCCTCTCAGCCTCGCTTCGCTCGGCAGCTCTCCCGAGGGACGAGCTTTTTGCGTGGATACGGCAAACGTTCCGTTTCTCTGCAAACCTCCCACCTCGGGGGAGGTGGCATTGCGCCAGCAATGACGGAGAGGGATATTTCAGATCTTAATCGCGGTACTCTTCCATCTTGAAGGCTTCGTACACGTCGCCTTCCTTAACGTCGGCAAACTTTGCCAGAGTAACGCCGCACTCGTAGCCCTCGGCCACTTCCTTGGCATCATCCTTGAAGCGCTTCAGGGATGCGATCTCGTCCTCGGTGATCACGATGCCGTCACGCACCACGCGCACCTTGCTGTCGCGGGTGATCTTGCCGCTGGTCACGCGGCAGCCTGCAACGGTGCCCACATTGGAGATCTTGTACACCTGACGGACCTGCAGCTCGCCCAGAGACACCTCGCGGAACTTGGGAGCCAGCATGCCCTTCATAGCGTCGGTGACATCGTTGATGGCATCATAGATGACGCGGTACATACGCATTTCCACCTTGGTGGCAGCAGCTTCTTCCTTGGCCACATTGTCCGGGCGGACGTTGAAGCCGATGATGATGGCGTTGGAGGCATCGGCCAGATCCACGTCGGACTTGCTGATGGCACCGACACCGGCATGGATGACACGCACGCGCACCTCTTCGTTGGAGATCTTCTCCAGACTCTGCTTCACAGCCTCGGCAGAGCCCTGCACATCGGCCTTGACCACGATGGCCAGTTCCTTCATGTCGTTCTGAGCCATCTGGCTGAACAGGTTATCCAGCGTGACCTTCTGGAAGGAGGAGAACTGCTTTTCCTTGGCGGCAGCAACGCGCTGTTCGGCCAGCTCACGGGCCAGACGCTCGTCCTCAACAGCCTCGAACAGGTCGCCTGCTTCCGGCACAGCGGTCAGGCCGGTGATCTCCACAGGGGTAGAGGGGCCGGCATCACTCAGAAGCTGGCCCTTGTCGCTGCGCATGGTGCGCACGCGGCCCACAGCGGTACCGGCAATGATGACGTCGCCGGAGTGCAGGGTGCCGTTCTGCACCAGAATGGTGGCAATGGGGCCCTGGCCCTTGTCCAGACGGGCCTCGACGACCGCACCCTTGGCGCGGCGGTTGGGGTTTGCCTTCAGCTCCATGACCTCAGCTTCCAGAACGATGCGCTCCAGCAGGTCGTTGATGCCCATGCCGGTCAGGGCAGACACCGGGATGCAGGCCACATCGCCGCCCCAGTCCTCGGTGATGATGCCGTACTTGGTCAGGCCTTCCATCACGCGCTCGGGGTTTGCGGTGGGCTTATCCATCTTGTTCATTGCCACGATAATCTTGACATTTGCAGCCTTGGCGTGGTTGATGGACTCGATGGTCTGGGGCATGATGCCGTCGTCGGCAGCAACCACCAGAACGGCGATATCGGTCATGTTGGCACCGCGGGCACGCATGGAGGTGAACGCCTCGTGGCCCGGGGTATCCAGGAAGGTGATGAGGCTGTCGTTGACCTTGACCTGATATGCACCGATGGCCTGCGTGATGCCGCCGGCCTCGCCTGCGGTAACGTTGGTCTTGCGGATGGCATCCAGAATACTGGTCTTGCCGTGGTCAACGTGGCCCATAACGCAGACCACCGGGGGACGCTCCACCAGATCCTCCTGCGAATCCTCTTCCTGCGTGAACAGGCGCTCCTCGATGGTCACATGCACCTCGTGCTCGACCTTTGCGTGGAACTCCTCTGCCAGCAGAGAAGCGGTATCAAAATCGATCACATCGTTGATGGCGTGCATCTCGCCCATCTGCATGAACTTGGCAATGACCTTGCCGGCCTGCTGCTTCAGGCGGGCAGCCAGCTCGCCCACGGTGATCTCGTCGGGGATCATCACCTTCAGCTGTGCGCTGCGGGCCTTTTCCAGCTGGATGCGCTGCAGACGCTCGAACTCGGTCTCGCGCTTGCCCTTCTGGAACTGCTGGCGCTGGCGCTGACCGCGCTGGGTGAACTTTTGCTTGTTGCCCTGCGGGGTGGGCTTGCGGCGGTTCTCGGTGTTCTTGGTGGAAGCCAGATCATCGTAACGGGCATCGAAGCGGTCCACGTTCATATCCACAGTGCGGGTATCCACGGTGACCTGATTGTCCTCGCGGCGCACGGACACAGCCTGTGCCGGAGCAGCGGATGCCTTGGCACCGGTCTCACGAGCCAGTTCGCTGAGAGAAACGGTCTTTTCCTCGCGCTTCTTGTGCTGCTCGTTCTTCTTTTCGTTATGCTTATTGCCGTTCTTATCCTGCTGGGCAGGCTCTGCCTTTTTGGCGGCAGGCTGCTCCGGCTTCTTTTCCGCCTTGGGAGCTTCGGGCTTTTTCTCGGCCTTCTTCTCGGCCTTCTTCTCGGCCTTCTTCTCAGTGGGCTTCGGCTCTTCCTTTGCGGCCTTGGCGCTGTTCAGGAATTCGTCCAGATTTGCCACGCTGTTATCCTTGCTGAACTTTTCCAGCAGGTAGTTCAGCTCGTTCTCTTCCAGATTGGAGCTGTTCTTCTTGCCGGTGCTGCCCATGGCGTTCAGCTCATCCAGGACCTTCTTGGCGGAAAGGTTCAGGTCCTTTGCAAAATCACTCACTTTATATTTTACGATCATTCGGTCATATCCTCCTCATTTTTGATTGCTCCGCAGTCCGACAGGCGGTCAAAGCAGAGCTTTGCGAGGTTGCGGTCAGTCACCGCGTAAACAGCCACAGGCTTGCGGCTGATATCGGCCAGTTTATCCTGCGTAAGCGGCATGGTGATCACATCCACCAGATCGCCCACAGAATAGTCGAGGCGCTGCACGGTCTTGGCGCTGGCATCGCTTGCCACCATCACCAGCCATGCCTTGCTCTTGACGCAGGCATCTTCCACGGCATCAAAGCCCATGGTCAGTGCGCCCGCCTTGCGGCACAGGCTCAGCGCCTGATACAGCGCTTCCTCCGGCGGCAGCTTGGGCTTTGCGGGGGTGTTATTCTTCTTTGCCATTTGCTGCTGCCTCCTTTGCGGCTTCGGCCAGCTGTGCGGCCAGAGCCTCGTAAACTTCGGCGGGAACCGGCTGCTCAAAGCAGCGCTCCAGCGCCTTTTTCTTTTTTGCCTTGGTCAGGCAGTCGGGGTTCGGGCAGAGATACGCGCCGCGGCCCGGCTTTTTGCCGACCAGA
>ENA-UOIW01001218-UOIW01001218.1-human-gut-metagenome-genome-assembly--contig:-P58-NODE-1218-length-15923-cov-9.105621_pt1 | contig 15923 bp, 10 predicted proteins | sample MGYA00242334_ERZ723881 | MGnify/ENA metagenome assembly ERZ723881
ATGACTGACTAACAGCTTCACTCCAATAACGGGAGCTATTCTGCCGAAAACATCCAGGTACTGGAAGGTTTGGAAGCAGTGAGAAAGCGTCCCGCGATGTATATTGGCGACATTAGCAGCAAAGGGCTTCACCACCTGGTGTACGAGGTTGTGGACAACTCCATCGACGAGGCACTTGCCGGCTATTGCGACCACATCGAAGTCACCATTAACGAGGACAACTCCATCACCGTACAAGACAACGGACGTGGTATCCCGGTAGACTATCACGAAAAGGAAAAGAAATCCGCACTGGAAGTTGTAATGACCGTACTGCATGCCGGAGGTAAGTTCGACAAAGGTTCCTACAAGGTATCGGGAGGTCTGCATGGTGTAGGTGTATCTTGCGTAAACGCCTTGTCTACACACATGACTACCCAGGTTTTCCGTAACGGAAAAATCTATCAGCAGGAATATTCCTGCGGACATCCGCTCTACTCCGTCAAGGAAGTGGGCACAACAGACATTACCGGTACACGCCAGCAGTTCTGGCCGGACGATACCATCTTTACGGAAACAGTCTACAACTATGATATTCTTGCCACCCGCATGCGCGAGTTGGCTTACCTGAACGCAGGCATCAAGATTTCACTGACCGACCTTCGCGTAAAGGACGAAGAGGGAAATGCCAAGAAGGAAATCTTCTACTCGGAAGAAGGCCTGAAGGAATTTGTGCGCTACGTGGACTCCTCACGCGAACACTTCATGAACGATGTAATCTACATCAACACCGAGAAGCAAGGCACACCGGTGGAAGTAGCCATCATGTACAACACTTCTTATAACGAAAATGTACACTCTTACGTAAACAACATCAATACCATTGAAGGGGGTACCCACTTGGCAGGTTTCCGCCGTGCACTGACCCGTACATTGAAAAAATACGCCGAAGACAACAAGATGCTGGAGAAAGCCAAGGTAGAGATTGCAGGCGACGACTTCCGCGAAGGATTAACTGCCGTTATCTCCATCAAGGTGGCAGAGCCTCAGTTCGAAGGACAGACCAAGACAAAGCTGGGTAACAACGAAGTGATGGGTGCCGTAGACCAGGCTGTGGGCGAAGCCCTCACCTACTACTTGGAGGAACACCCGAAGGAAGCCAAGCTGATTGTAGACAAGGTGATTCTTGCCGCCCAGGCACGTATCGCCGCACGTAAGGCACGCGAATCCGTACAACGCAAATCGCCGATGTCCGGCGGTGGCATGCCCGGTAAGTTGGCCGACTGCTCCAGCAAGGACCCGGAAGAATGCGAATTGTTCCTCGTCGAGGGTGACTCGGCAGGCGGTTCAGCAAAGCAAGGCCGTAACCGTGCGTTCCAAGCTATCCTGCCGCTTCGCGGTAAGATTCTGAATGTGGAAAAGGCCATGTGGCACAAGGCATTCGAGAGCGACGAAGTAAACAATATCATCCAGGCGCTGGGCATCCGTTTCGGCGTGGACGGTGAAGACAGCAAAGAAGCGAACATTGACAAGCTGCGCTACAAGAAGATTATCATCATGACCGATGCCGACGTCGATGGTTCTCACATCGACACGCTGATTATGACGCTTTTCTTCCGCTACTTCCCGCAAGTTATCCAGCAGGGTTGCTTGTACATCGCCACTCCTCCCCTTTACCTTTGCACCAAAGGCAAGGCGAAAGAGTATTGCTGGACAGACCAGCAGCGCCAGAAGTTCATCGACACTTACGGCGGCGGTTCGGAAAACGCAGTACACACCCAACGCTACAAAGGTTTGGGTGAAATGAACCCGGAACAGTTGTGGGAAACCACCATGAATCCGGAAAACCGCATGCTGAAGCAGGTGCATCTTGAAAATGCAGCCGAAGCCGACTATATCTTCTCCATGCTGATGGGTGAAGACGTGGGCCCGCGCCGCGATTTCATCGAAAAGAATGCAACGTATGCAAATATTGACGCTTAATAAATAATAAATAACCAACCTCACATCTTACAACGAGGAAGCCCCGGACGGGCAGGATAATCCTGCTGACCGGGGCTTTTCCTTTATCCCTCTTCTCCTCCAAAGAAGAGGCCCGTCTCCGCACAGAAGAACTATAGGATTCCTTGTTTTTTCATCTCTTCCACTACCAATTCCAGCTCTGCATACCAGTCCTCACCAAACTTACGGATAAGCGGCTCTTTCAGAAACTTGTACACGGGCAGATTTTCCTTTTGCCCCAACAGTATAGCGGCTTTGCAGACATCCCAACGATGATAGTTCACTGCCTTATAGAGTCCGTAGTTCCCCACCCTTATCGGATAGAGATGACAGGATATGGGTTTGTAGAAGTTGGTCCTACCCTCACGGTAAGCCTTTTCGATGGCGCAATAACAACAGCCTTTATCATCATAGCAGGTAAAGACGCAATCCTTGTTGTTCACAATAGAAGTCACCAGGTCACCTTCACAATCGGTATAGACCACACCTTGCTCCTCTATCACGGTGCGAGCTTCGGGAGAAAGCTCGTCCCAAATCAGCGGAAGCACCTCTTCCAGTTTCTCCACCTCGTCCAGCTCTACGGGAGCACCGGCATCGCCCTCAATGCAGCAAATCCCCTGGCAGGCATCCAAGTCACACAAGAACTTCTCGCGCAAAACATCGAAAGAAACCACAACATCACCAATCTGTATCATAATCGTTCTATTGAAAAAAGACGCGGATTATCCGGATTGCACAGACTCAACTTTAAGAGCATCCGTGGAATCCGTATAATCCGCGTCTAAATATTGTTACGGCTTTGACGCCTTACTTAATCAAATCCTTACCAGTCATTTCGGCCGGCTGCTCCATACCCAAGATATGCAGGATAGAAGGAGCTACGTCAGCCAATACACCGTTCTCAACCTTGGCGTCCTTGTTTGCAGTAACGTAAACGAAAGGAACGGGGTTCAGAGAGTGGGCAGTATTCGGAGTACCATCCTCATTCAGAGCATGGTCGGCATTACCGTGGTCGGCGATGATGATTACTTCATAATCGTTTGCCTTGGCAGCCTCAACGGTGTCTTTCACACATTCGTCGATGGCTTTCACTGCCTTCTCGATAGCTTCGTAGATACCGGTATGTCCCACCATATCACCATTGGCGTAGTTCACCACGATGAAATCGAACTTCTGGGTCTTGATAGCTTCAACCAACTTGTCCTTCACCTCGTACGCACTCATTTCAGGCTTCAAGTCGTAAGTGGCAACCTTCGGAGAAGGAACCAGGATGCGCTCTTCAGCATCGTAGGGAGTCTCGCGGCCACCGTTGAAGAAGAAAGTCACGTGTGCATACTTCTCTGTTTCGGCAATGTGCAGCTGGGTCTTGCCATTGGCAGCAAGATATTCGCCCAATGTGTTCTGTACATTCTCCTTATCAAAAAGGATATGTACACCCTTGAAGCTGGCGTCATACGGAGTCATGCAGTAGAACTGCAGGCCCGGAATGGTTTGCATGCCTTGTTCGGGCATATCTTGCTGGGTGAGGACAACGGTCAATTCCTTGGCACGGTCGTTACGGTAGTTGAAGAAGATTACAACATCACCTTCCTTGATGGTACCGTCGAAGCCACCGTTCACAATCGGCTTGATGAATTCATCCGTAACGCCTTCGTCGTAGGACTCCTGCATAGCCTGGACCATATCCGTAGCGACTTTCCCTTCACCGTTTACCAACAAATCGTAGGCAACCTTCACACGTTCCCAACGTTTGTCACGGTCCATGGCATAGAAACGTCCCACGATGGAAGCAATCTTGCCGGCAGACTTCTCACAATGGGCAGTCAGCTGCTCAATGAAGCCTTTACCGCTCTTCGGGTCGGTATCACGACCGTCCATAAAGCAGTGGATGAAGGTATTCTCGATGCCGTATTCCTTGGAAATATCGCAGAGTTTGAACAAATGGTCAAAAGAGCTGTGCACGCCACCGTTGCTGGTCAGTCCCATAAAGTGGATATTCTTGCCGTTTTCCTTTGCATATGAGAAAGCAGAAACAATTTCCTTGTTCTTCAGGATGCTGCCATCGGCACAAGCACGGTTAATCTTCACCAAGTCCTGGTAAACGATGCGTCCGGCACCGATATTGAGGTGACCTACTTCAGAATTACCCATCTGTCCGTCGGGCAAACCAACGTTTTCACCGCTTGCCTGAAGCTCGGAATGCGGATAAGCTGCCAACAGACTGTCCCAATACGGAGTAGGTGTATTGAAAATCACATCATCTTTACCTTGATCGCCGATGCCCCAGCCATCAAGAATCATTAAAAGGGCTTTCTTACTCATAATATTAATCGAATTTAATTGTATAATCTTTTTGTATGATACAAACGTTCTTTATAGTAGGAACCTGTTTTTGCGCTGCAAAGGTACAAAAAACAGCTGTTAAAGCGTACTGTTTCAAATGATTTATGTACTTTTGCCACGCTTAAAAAATAAAAAAACAAGAAATATGGACGATTCAAACCCACGAACGTGCAATAGTATTCACCAATAAAACGAACGGAGACGTTGACTGCAATGCCTCTGTTCCAAGCTGAAAGGAGGCAAACAATGAGAAAGTATCTCTACAGTGAAAACGGCTTCACTGAAAAGGCCGAATGGCAACCCAACTGCTGGGTCAACGTAGAATGCCCGGACAACGATGATTTCAAATTCCTTACCGAAGAGCTGAAAGTTCCCGAATCATTCTTGGAAGACATAGCCGACGTGGACGAGCGCCCGCGTACGGAAACAGAAGACAACTGGCTGCTGACCATCCTCCGCATCCCGATGCAGAGCAACCAACGCGGCGTGCCGTTCATCACCGTGCCCATCGGCATTATCACCAATGACGGAATCATCGTTTCTGTCTGCTATCACCACACGGAGCTGATACCGGACTTCATCCAGCACACACGCCGGAAGAACATAGTCGTCAACAATAAACTGGATTTGATTCTGCGAATCATCTACTCTTCCGCCGTCTGGTTCCTGAAGTATCTGAAACAGATAAACAACGACGTGGCCACCGCCGAAAAAGAGCTGGAGAAAAGCATCCGCAACGAAGACCTCCTGCAACTGATGAAGCTGCAGAAGACGCTGGTCTACTTCAACACTTCCATCCGTGGCAATGAAGTGATGATAGGACGGCTGAAAAACATCTTTCAGGACACCAATTATCTGGATTTGGAATTATTGGAAGACGTGGTCATCGAGTTGAAGCAGGCATACAATACCGTGAACATCTACAGTGATATTCTGACGGGAACCATGGACGCCTTCGCCTCCATCATCTCCAACAATGTGAATGCCATCATGAAACGTATGACAAGCCTCAGCATTACACTGATGATTCCCACGTTGATAGCCAGTTTCTACGGCATGAATGTGGACATCCACCTGGAGAGTTTTCCGCACGCGTTTATTTTCATCATACTTTTGTCGGCAATATTATCAGCAGTGACATTCGTATGGTTCAGAAGGATTAAGTGGTTCTAAACAGCATCATTGTCCGAAGTTCAGCGACAACTGCCCATCCCCCAAGAGATTAAACGTCAAGCGATGATAGGGTGTAGTACCCCGCTCAGCAATGGCGGCACGATGTTTCTTGGTGGGATACCCCTTGTTACGATTCCAGTCATAATACGGATATTCCTCGTGAAGGCGGTTCATGTAGTCATCACGATAGGTCTTTGCCAAAATGGAGGCGGCAGCGATGGAAAGGTACTTCCCGTCTCCTTTCACTACGGTAGTATGCGGCAAGTCCCGATATTTTTTAAAGCGGTTGCCGTCTATCAGCAGATGTTGCGGACGGACATTCAGTTGGTCAACAGCACGGTGCATGGCAAGAAAGGAGGCATTGAGAATATTGATTTTGTCAATTTCTTCGGGAGAGACGACGCCCACCGCCCATGCCAGAGCCTCTTTTTCAATCACTTCACGCAAGGTATAGCGTTGTTTTTCCGTCAGCTGCTTGGAGTCGTTCAAAAGTTCATTCTTAAAGTCCGTTGGCAGAATAACAGCAGCGGCATAGACCGCACCGGCCAGACAGCCGCGACCGGCCTCATCGCATCCTGCCTCTATCAAATCTTTATTCAAATAAGGTAATAACATATATATCGCTATCTTTGAGGCACAAAGATAAATCTTTTTGGAGGGAAACCGGACTTCTAAGAAGAATTAATTAAATTTGCAGAAACAAGACGATGCCATGAAGAAAAACCTATGTCTACTACTCGTATGTCTTCTGTCAGCAGCTGCCCCACTGCAAGCTCAAGACATGCAGCAAGCACAGAAATTGATTGACCAAGCACAGAAATACCTGTACAACAACCCCAAACAAGCTTCCTACTATGCAGCTCAGGCTTCTGCCTTGTTTCCCGAAGATGAGCCCAGTGAGGTCCGCGCACAAGCTATGATTCTCTACTGTCAAGCCGAACAATTGTTGGGGAACTTCGACCTAAGTATCAAGAATCTTTATGACACCCAAAAATATATCCATCCCACCAACAAAAAACAAATGGCACAACTCTGCTCCTTGATGGGGCGTGTATACAGCAAACTAGGCGATTACAACAAAGCCATTGAACTGAACGACAAAGCAACCTCCATCTTCAAATCCATCGGCGATTCCACCTCTGTGGCCGGATGCTATAACGAACGTGGAGTAATGCACCACTTCATGAGTGAATTTACCGTTGCCGAGCGTTTCTTCCAGCGTGCGCTGGCCATCAACCGTGCCCAACGAAACCTGAAAGAGATTGCAACCAACCTGAACAACCTCTGTCTGTACCGGGGAAATACGGAAGAGAAACTTTCTTTCATCCAGGAAGCCATCACCATCAACAAGAATCTGGACGCCCAATGGTCTCTTGGCGAAAACTATAACAACATGGGGAAACAGTATTACTATGACAAGCAATACTCCAAAGCCTTGGAAGCCTTGCATAAAGCCTACGAGTATGCCCACAACATCGGAGCCCGCGAACTGATTTGCGACAATTACGAATATTCGTCCATGGTATATGCAGCTATAGGTGACTATGCCCAAGCCTATAAATACCTGGAGAAAATGCAGCACCTGAGCAAAGAGCTACAAAGCAGTAACAAGCTGCGTAACATTGAGCAGGAAATCTCCTATAAAAGATATCAAGACCAGAAGCATGCCACTGAAATGCAGGAACAAATCTATGAAATAGAACTGCTGAAACGCAATCTATGGCTCTTGGGCAGCATACTTATTCTCGGTTTGGCTGTCAGTATCTTCTTATATAAATGGTATAAACGTAGAAAAGACCTGCAACTGATTGAAACCCGCTATCAGCTGGAACTCTCCGAACGCGAAGTATCCGAACTGAAACTACAACAGCAAGAAATGGAACTGAAAAACGTGCAGAGTGCTTTGGATGACAGCCGCCAGGAGGTTACCAGCTTTGCCGTGTTCCTAAGAAGCCGCAATGAGCTACTCGACAAGATACGTGGAATGATTAAAGAGGGTTATAAAATGGATAACCAAACACTCATTCCCCACCTGAAGAAAGTGAATGCCTTCATCAGCCAATATCAAAGCGGAGATAAGACAAACAGTAGCTTATTGCTGAATATAGAAGAAAAGAACAAGGAATTCCTGGACCGGCTCGCACTAAAGCATCCTAATCTGACGCAAGGTGAAAAATACCTAGCAACTCTATTACGCGTCAATCTGTCAACCAAAGAAATCTCCATGATAACCGGTACCATTCCCAAAACAATCAATATGAACCGGTATCGTTTACGCAAATCTTTGAACTTATCCACAGAAGAAGACTTGGTTGAATACCTTCAGAGTTTCTAAAAACGAAGCCAAAGAGAAAAGCTCTCTTGTAGATAGATCATATTAGAATATAATACTATTATTCAACGATTTAGCAATCGGATTGTAGATTAAATAACAGTACTTTCAACCCCCTTTGTAGATATTTTATAGATAAAGGTCATAGCCAACCTTTTAATTATATCGCTTCCTTTGCCCTTGTGAAAAACAAAGTATTAACCTTAAAAAACTTTATCACACATGGGTAAAATTAAACAGTATTTCTCAATGCAAAGAGTATTACTACTTGCCTTACTCTTTGTATGTCTAGCGCCGCTAAGTGCATTAGCGCAAACCATCCAGCTAACCGGTACCGTAACCGATACCAAAGGAGAATCTCTTATCGGTGCCAGTGTCCTGGAAAAAGGAACCAGTAATGGTTGCATCACCGACGTTGACGGCAACTTTACGTTGACAGTCTCTCCCAAAGCAACTATGGTAATCTCTTATGTGGGTTATGTAACCCAGGAAATTCCCCTCAACGGGCAGAAGAACATCAAAATAGCATTGAAAGATGATTCTGAAATGCTGGATGAAGTCGTAGTCGTAGGTTACGGTACGATGAAGAAGAGTGATATGACCGGTGCCATTTCTTCGGTGAAAGCGGAAGATTTGATGAAGCGTGCCACTACCAGCGCAACCGAAGCACTGCAAGGTAAAATTGCCGGTGTAAGCGTTTTGAAATCGGGAGGTAATGCAGGTGCAAGCATTTCTGTAAAAATCCGTGGTATCAAGACTATGGGTGACAATGAGCCGCTTTACATCATCGACGGGTATCCTGGTGACATCAACACCATCAATCCGCAGGATATCGAATCCATGGAAATCCTGAAAGATGGTGCCGCCGCTGCCATTTACGGTTCTGTGGCCGCCAATGGTGTAGTCATCGTTTCTACCAAGAACGGAAAGGAAGGAGAGCTGAAAGTTTCCTTTAATACGTATATGACGGTCAACTCGGTAGCCAAGAAGTTCGACATGCTCAATGCAGACGGCTACTTGAAAGTGCACAACATGATGTACGAGAATGCAGGAACAAACAAGCCCGCTTATCTTACGTACAAGAATGGACAGAACCCTACCGGTGCCGATACAAACTGGCAGGATGAAATGCTCCGTACCGGTATCGCACAGAACTATTATGTAAACCTCATCGGAGGTTCTGAAGTTGCCAAATATTCACTTTCTTATGGGCATGCCGACGAGAAGGGTATCTTTAAGGGTAACTCTTACATCCAGGATAATGCCCGCCTGAAACTGAATGCGCACAAATATATCTTTGATTTCGATGCGAGCTTGAACTTCAAGGTCACACAAAGCAAACAGCCCCAGTATTCCTTGAAAGAAATGTACTCCATTTCGCCACTGGTGCCCGTTTACGACGAAAACCAGACATACGGATACGGTCTGACCGACATGTCGGTAGACGGTACCAAGATGGAATTCCCAACCAACCGTAATGTCATGGCAGACGACCATTACAAAGACAGAAAATATACGGGCTACGACATTACCGGCAATATCGGTCTGACCATGAAGCTCGCCCCGTGGCTTACATTCAAAACAAGCTATACGTACGACGGTTACTACTACAACGACCGTTATCATCGTGCCAAATACGAAGCCAATGCACAAGAGCCGAGCCTCTATCCTTATAACTACGAGTACAACTCATACTATCGTAAGCAAACATTCGAGAATGTATTGACCTTCATGAAAGACTTCGGCAAGCACTCCGTTACTGCCATGGTAGGTAACTCCATCATTTCCGCCCATCAGGATAAAAGTTCTGTCAGCGTGGAAGGCAAGAAAACCGAATATGATGTAGTAGGCGGCAGTCTGAGTTCCAGCGAGGTTCCCGGCGGATTCTTCGACCCGACATCTCCCACAATCGATGCAGGTATCGGCGGTACATTTGCCGGCACAGGTACTTTCTACGATTACAACCGCGCTTCTTTCTTCGGACGCTTCAACTATTCATACGCCAGCCGTTACTTGCTGCAAGTGACTGTACGTTCCGACGGCTCTTCCAAGTTCGGTAAAAACAACCGTTGGGGTACCTTCCCTTCCGTAGCAGTGGGATGGAGAATCAGCGAGGAAGATTTCTTCCCCAAAAACACCCCTATCAGCAACTTGAAGTTCCGCGCCAGCTGGGGACGCCTGGGTAGCGAGAGTGCACTGGGCTACTATTATGCGCCAACAATGAGTAACAGCAACACCCAATGGATGAGCTACATACAAGGTGGTAATCCTTGGGCCGGCATGTCCAACCTCTATCTGGTAAACGACGATTTGCGTTGGGAAACTACCGATACCAAAAACATCGGTTTCGACTTCGGTCTTTTCAACAATAAGTTGAGCGGTAGCCTTAACTACTATTACAACACAACGGAAGACTTACTGATTGAAAAAGTCATGCCGCCTTCTGCAGGTATCTACAATCCTACTGTCAACGTAGGAAAGATGGTAAACAAAGGTTTCGAGCTTGAATTGAACTATGGAGACAACATCAACGGTTTCGACTATAATATCGGTTTCAACCTTTCTACCATCCACAACGAAATGTTGAAGGCAGACCCGAACCAGGTACTTTATGGTTCTGCCTGGAAGGGTGACGGCCACTTCGTAACCCAAACACTGAAAGGTTATCCGGTAGCCAGCTTCTGGCTGTATCAGACTGACGGCATATTCCAGACTGATGCAGAAGCTGCTGCTTACGTAAACAGTGCAGGCGAACGTCTCCAGCCGAGTGCCAAAGCCGGTGATATCCGCTTCAAGGATGTAGACGGCAATGGAAGCATCGACTCCGGCGACAAGGTATATTCCGGTTCCGGTATTCCCAAGGTGGAAGCCAACTTGTCATTCAGCGGTTCCTATAAGAACTTTGACCTTTCCTTCCAGTTTGGCAGTGCATGGGGGCACAAACTCTACAACGTAAACCGTCTGTATTATGAAGGAATGGACGCCGGTAGAAACTACTTCACAAGCACCATGAATGCATGGACACCGCAAAACGCAGGAACAAGTATGCCAAGAGCTGTACTGGGTGACCCGAATGAAAATACCCGTGAATCCGATCGCTTCCTCGAAAACGGTAACTTCGTCCGCCTTCGCCAGTTGCAGTTAGGATACAGCTTGTCCAGAGCTTTAGCTAAGAAAATGTATCTTGAAAAATGCCGCCTCTATGTCAGTGGAGAGAATCTCTTTACCATCACTAAATATTCCGGTATCGACCCTGAATTCTCTTCAAGCATTCTGGACACCGGTGTAGACTCCTTTGTATACCCGTTCACCCGCTCATTTGTAGTAGGTCTGCAAGTTACATTCTAATCACCATTAAAAACAAGAAGACAATGAAAAAAATTATATATATAGCCTCTTTCTTATGCGCCGCCTTACTGGCAGGATGCGATGATTTCCTGACGACAGAGTCTCCCGACTTTTCTACAGACAAATACTGGAGAGATAAAGCCGATGTAGAGGCAGGTCTATCAGCGGTATATGGCCAGCTGGATAACCGCACCGGCTCTTACACGGTTGCAGAAGTCAAGTTTGTTGTGGAAACCTTCCGTAGCGATGAGATGGTAAAAGGCCAGGACGTCAACAACTATCCGGAATGGGCTGCATTGTACGGATTCACCTACAACAATGAGAACTCCAGCATCAAAGAATACTGGATGAACAATTACAATGGCATCAACTACGCCAACAACGTATTATACGGTATTGACAAAGTACAGACCAGCGGTGAGAAGATGAGTGCCGATGACGAGAACCATCTTACGGGCGAAGCTCTGTTCCTGCGTGCCTACTATCATTTCAAACTGATTATGAGCTGGGAGAAAATCATTATCCGCAATGAATATCTGACCGGAGAATCCCAGACTCACAAAGCATTGTCTACCAGAACGGAAGCATGGGACTTTATCTGTACTGAACTGGACAAAGCAGGCAGCATGCTGCCACAAGACCGCCCTTCTTCCGAAGCGGGACGTGTAACCAAAGGAGCAGCCTACTCTTACCTGGGATGGGCTTACTTGACCCGTGCTTATGAAGAAAGTGACAAAAAGGCCGAATACCTGGGGCTGGCAGAAGCCGCTTTCAACAAAGTGACCGGCTACGAACTGGAGTCCGACTACGGAAGCATGTTCGACGGAACCAACAAAAATTGCAAAGAGTCCATTCTGGAACTTCAGTTTACCAACAGTACGGCCGACGGTACTTTCCACAAGCACGTACTCCACTTCTGGGTGGCTCCGGGCAGCATGTCCGGTTGGGACGAAATCCGTGTCAGCGACATGATGTACAACGAATTTCTGAAAGAAGGACGCATTGCCGAAGGTAACATGTACGATGCCCGTGCCTATGGTTCCATGATGTTTGATGATCCGTATTACTACGAAGGCGGGCACATCCTGGGGTACAATTACGATGACATCTATGATGAGAATTCCGCCACCCGATATAATTACCGTAAATACATGCCTTCAACTTGGAGCGACTACGCACAAAACTACGTAGGTACCAACATGCCACTGATGCGTTATGCCAATGTATTGCTGATGAAGGCTGAAGTCTACAATGAACAAGGTCATCCAGAAAAAGCCATTCCATTGATTAACGAAGTACGTAGCGTGCACGGCAAGCTGCCTGCCATGACCGGAAGTGACCAAGCTGCTGTTAAAGCGCAAATTGAGCATGAACGTCTGGTGGAATTCACACTGGAAAACTCACGCTTCTACGACCTCCGTCGTTGGGGCAAACTGGACGAAGCCATGAAGGCTGACGGCAGAACCGGATTCAGTGCATCTACCCACTCCTTCCTGCCCATTCCTCTGATGGAGATTCAGACCAACAATGAAATAAACGAATAATCCTTTTCTCCAAATAGTATATCGAGGCGGCATTCGCCCCGGCAATGCCGCCTCGTTTACTTTGAAAGCTTTATCTTTGCACCTGCAAAAATAGACCATACTATCTTTGCCACTAAAAAACGACATAGATATGTTTACAATCATCGGACTAATGCTCACGGGAATGCTGTTGGGCTATCTCTTACGGAAACGGGACTTAAAGAAAATCCACCAAATCATCACCCTGCTCATCTGGCTGCTGCTGTTTATCCTCGGCATCGAGGTCGGAAGCAACGAGCAAATCATCAAGGGGCTCCATACCATAGGTCTTGAAGCTGTGATACTCACCCTGGGAGGGACCTTGGGAAGTGTTATCGCTGCTTGGGCACTCTGGAGAGCCTTGTATAAAAGGAAAGGAGGCAGGGCATGAAAGGAAGTCTTATCATTGTGGGCTTTTTTGTATTGGGTACGATTTGTGGTGTGTGCCATCTGCTGCCTTTTGATATTGCAGAAACCAATATCAGCTACTACGCGCTTTGCGCGCTGATGTTCAGTGTAGGGTTGAGCGTAGGCAACGACCCGCAGACCCTGAAGAACTTCCGTTCACTCAATCCGCGACTGGTATTCCTGCCCATCATGACGATACTGGGAACACTGGCTGGTTCGGCAGCCGTCAGTCTGATTCTGACACACCGTTCTATAACGGACTGTCTGGCCGTAGGCTCGGGATTCGGCTATTACTCGCTCTCCAGCATCTTCATTACCGAATACAAGGGAGCCGAGCTGGGCACCATCGCCCTGCTTGCCAATATCAGCCGGGAGATTCTGACACTGCTAGCCGCCCCGTTGCTGGTACGATGGTTCGGAAACCTTGCCCCCATCTCTGCCGGAGGAGCCACGACGATGGACACCACACTACCCATCATCACACGGACAGCCGGACAGCAGTTTGTAGTGGTTTCCATCTTCCACGGGTTTGTGGTCGATTTCAGCGTTCCGTTCCTGGTGACATTGTTCTGCTCGATATAGGGCTTTTACCCTCTTTTGACAGACACCGGTCTCTGACAAGAGCCATTTTTATATCACTAAATCCTATTAATAATGAAAACCAAACTTTATACCTTTCTCCTTTCTTCGCTGCTTTGCACCGATGCCCTGGCCGACAACGAGCCGTGGCAGAACCCGCAAGTCAACGAAATGAACAGAGAGCCGATGCACGCCCACTTCACTCCATTCACGAATGAAGCCAACGCACTGAAACAACGTGCCTTGCCTGCCGACGTACGGTTCGACGTAAATCCTGCAACAGAACGCCGCATCACGCTGGACGGCACCTGGAAATTCCTTTTCTCAAAGAACAATGACCTCTGCCCCAAAGACTTCCACAAGCCCGGATTCAGTACCCGCAAGTGGAGCAAAATAGAAGTTCCTGGAAGCTGGGAGCTGCAAGGGTTCGATGCGCCCATCTATACAGATACCCGTTATCCGTTCCCACCCAATCCGCCCTACGTGCCTGCCGACTACAACCCCGTAGGCGCTTATATCCGCGAATTCACCGTCCCGGCAGGTTGGGAAGGCATGGACGTTTTCCTCGATTTCGAAGGAGTGGAGTCTGCCTACTATGTATGGGTAAACGGCGAATTGGCGGGTTATGCTGAGGACAGCCGCCTGCCGTCGCACTTCAACATCACCAAGCTGCTGAAGAAGGGCAACAACAGACTAGCTGTAAAAGTATTCCGTTATAGCGACGGTTCCTACCTGGAAGGCCAGGACTACTGGAAATACAGCGGCATCGAACGGAGTGTTTATCTCTACGCCCGCCCCCAGAGCCGCGTCAAGGACTTCCGGATGACAGCGGAACTGATAAACAACTACAAGGATGGCGAACTAAAGCTGGACATATTCCTCCATCGGCCTAAAGCCGGAGAAACGGTGGAAGTCAAGGTAATGGACAAGGACAAGGTTATCTATGACCGGAAAAAGTCCATAACCTCTGCCACGGACACTTTGTTTACCCAGCAGCAAGTGTTCCCGAATGCACGAGCCTGGAATGCCGAAACACCGAACACCTACACGCTGGTAGTCAGTACCTTTGATGCACAAGGGAAACCGCAGGAATCCTTTACGCACCTTTTTGGCTTCCGTACCGTGGAAATGATGAACGGCATGCAGATGATTAACGGCCAGGCCGTCCTCTTCAAGGGGGTGAACCGTCACGAGCACGACCCGCACAAGGGACGTACCATCACCGTGGGGTCCATGATACACGACATCCAGCTGATGAAGCAGTTCAACCTGAACGGTGTACGCAACTGCCACTACCCGAACAACTATGCGTGGTACGAGCTTTGCACAGAATTCGGACTTTATATGGTAGACGAAGCCAACATCGAGAGCCATGGCATGATGTTCCACAAGGATGAGACCCTTGCCAACTATCCCGACTGGGAGGTGCCTTTCATGCAGCGGATGAGCCGTATGATTGCACGCGACCGCAACTACTCTGCCATCGTGACTTGGTCCATGGGCAACGAGTCGGGCTACGGCAAGCACTTCGAAACTCTGTATGACTATACCAAGAAGATAGACCCCACCCGTCCCGTACAATATGAAGGGGGTGGCTACAACTCCAAGAGCGACATCTATTGCCCCATGTACGCACGCATCTGGAGGTTGCGCCAACACGTGAACCAGCGTGATGCCCGCCCCATGATTCTCTGCGAATATGCCCATGCCATGGGTAACAGTGTAGGTAACTTCCAGGACTACTGGGACTTGATTTACAAGTACGACCAACTGCAAGGCGGTTTCATTTGGGACTGGGTGGACCAGACGTTTGCCATCAAGGACGAGAACCAGCGCGACATCTGGGCTTTTGGCGGCGACATGGGATTTGTAGGTGTCGTCAACGACTCCAACTTCTGTGCCAACGGCCTGGTTGCTGCCGACCGCACCCCGCACCCGCACATCTACGAAGTGAAGAAGGTATTGCAATACATCCACTTCGAACCGCTTGCCTTCACCCCGAACAAGATAAAGGTCACCAACTGGCACGATTTCATCGGATTGGAAGGATATACCCTCCGCTGGGCAGTGGAATGCGACGGCAAGACCGTTCAGAACGGTGAGATGGATTTCCCCAAGATTGCTCCCAGAAACTCTGCCAATATAGAATTGCCACTGAAAGCGCTGCCTGCCGACGGCAAGGAGTATTTCCTCACACT
>ENA-UOIW01001219-UOIW01001219.1-human-gut-metagenome-genome-assembly--contig:-P58-NODE-1219-length-15919-cov-16.657211_pt1 | contig 15919 bp, 19 predicted proteins | sample MGYA00242334_ERZ723881 | MGnify/ENA metagenome assembly ERZ723881
ACTGGGAATAGGGGCTTATTTTCTTCGGATTCCTCTCGGAATGCTGCTCAGCAGGTACTCCGAGAGGGAGAATGCATTGGAGGTGAAGTTTAAGCGGACAGTAATATTTAATAATACTAATAGCCAGGAATTAGTTGGTAAAACAGCTATATATAAAGGAGATATTCCTTATAAATTTTCCAATCATATAACAAGAATAAGAGTCAATAAAGAAAAAATAATCCCTGAATTCTTATGGTTAATTCTAAACATATACCAACACAGAGAGATCTTTTATGCAATATGTACTAATTGGAATAATCAATCTGGAGTCGGAACTGAACTTTTAAAATCAACTTAAATTTCGCAAGTAAGTGTAGCTGTCAGCCTGTCGAAAGCCTGCTTTACTGCTTTGATTTGTTTATCGTTTGATATTACTTGTTCAGTCAGAACCATTGCATCACAATTAAGCACCTCGGCAATGACGTTTATAACTTCTACGATCAGCAGCCAGATTCTTTCTGTAACTGAAAGTTCAACAGAGTTTTTTGTTATTTCAGCAAAGAGTCCTCCGATCGTTTCGTATGACTCATAGCGTTTGACATAACTGAGTATATTGTACTGCATTACGCACAATGATATGCCTGCAATCTGTCCGGCGAAGTCTCTGCACTGGTTCTTTCCGAGTTTCAGGTTTTGCTTCATCTCTTTATGAGCCACTTCGATTACCCATCTTCTTGAGTAAAGTCTGAAGGCTTCTTTTGCGTCAAGTTTGAGATTAGAGGTAAGCAGAGCATTCCAATTGCCCTTCTTTCCTTTTCTGTAGAAGAACAGACGGACCTTAATGCCGGAGATTTTAGCAGAAACAGTTACCGTATAGAAACCGATTGATCGGCTATACTTTACGTTCTTGGACTTCTGAAGGGTCTTGATAAGTTCAGGCGCTGTCTTGTTTCCAAGATCTGTCTCATACTTGGTCTTGCCCATCTTTATCATTCCGATAAGGTGGCATCCAAAGTGCCTTGATACCACGAACTTCAGAAGTTCAAAGCAGGTAAACCAACTGTCAACAAGAAGATAATCGAAACGTACGCCCTCTATGATTGAGCGTTTGAGCATACTGATGGCCGTCTCAATCTTACTTGCAAAATACTCAGCGCTACGCCTGGCAATACGCTCATCCCCTAAGTGTTCCTTGCAATAGCGCGCCTCTTTCTGTTTCTTGGATAACCCCTGTGGCTTATCGCTCCGTTTTCCCTCCTCACCATGGAGAGAAAAGTCAAGGAGAAATTGGGATACACATCCGTAAAACAGAGGAACATTGCCTTGAAGCCAAGTATAGGCTTCATTTGGGTATGAGAGAATACCTTGTCTATCTTCTCGGTCTTGAATCCGGTCTTTGGAAGGTCTGTATCATCGATGATGACACACCTGATGTCTGACTTCAATGCCGTTCTGCGTTTCACACGTGAATACAACTGTCTGAAAACCGAGTAGATTATACGTCGCCAATTGACGTTGCCGTCGTTCATGAAACGATAGAACATATCTTTGTGACAGACAAACATCTTGCCCAAGGCTAAAGACGAATAGTTGGCAGCATTCTTAATTGAAAAGAACGGGAACAGAACAAGCAGCTGCAACACCTGAAGACAGGTGAATTTGCAGTTCGGATTCTTAACTGACCCGATGACTCTGTTTTGTATCCTTATGCTGTTCATAATGGTTGATATGCGGTTATTGCCTTGATGGAGCCATTATTTGCAAAAAACTTTTGGAGTTCACAGATAATATGTCTATTTTTGTTCATGGCTAAAGGGTGCTATATTGTTTGGTGATATTAATACAGTGATAATCATTAAATTATCAAACTCTTTAGCCTTTTTTATTACATCGTTTGAGTACTTGCAAAACTTGAGTTGATTATAAATATGGCGGCAATGACAAGAGTAGAAGCGGAAAAAAGACTGAAGACTATATTCGGAATAGAACATTTCTATGACGAGCAGTGGAAAGCTATTGACAGGATACTCCGTGGAGAACGCATCCTTATGATTGAGCGTACAGGATTTGGCAAGTCATTGTGTTACCAGTTCCCGGCAACTCAGTTTCCTGGGATAACTGTAATATTTTCTCCATTGATTGCTTTAATGCGTGATCAGGTACGTAGTTTGAATGAAAAAGGAATATCAGCAGCATATATTAATTCTGAACAGTCGCAGGAAGATAATACACTTGTTATAGAAAAAGCATTAAAAGGAGAAATTAAAATTCTTTACATCGCTCCCGAAAGACAGGAAAATCAGGAGTGGATTGAAGCTACAAAAAACATGAACCTTTCGATGATAGTCATTGATGAAGCTCATACCATTTCTACATGGGGACATGATTTTCGCCCGGCTTTCAGAAGGATAATTAATTTGGTACAGTTGCTTCCGCAAAATCTTCCGGTATTGGCGACTACTGCAACTGCAACAAAAAGGGTTCAGAGAGATATAGAGGAGCAAATCGGTGGTCGTCTTACAACCATCAGAGGAAACCTTTCAAGGGAGAATCTCTATCTTCAGGTGATAAGAGTAAACTCTGAAGATGAGAAAATGATTTGGCTTGCATCAAATCTGGACAATTTGGATGGAACAGGATTGATATATACAGGTACCCGAGTTGATACAGAAGTATATGCACATTGGTTGCAGTATTGCGGTATTGATGCCATTGATTATAATGCAGGTTATGATGCAGACACACGTAAGGAAGTAGAAAAAGGTTTGATGGAGAACAGATGGAAATGTATAGTCTCTACTAATGCTTTGGGTATGGGTATTGACAAGCCTGATATACGTTTTATCATTCATACTCAGATTCCCGCTTCACCAATACATTATTATCAGGAGATTGGAAGGGCAGGAAGAGATGGATTACCTACAAGGATAATCTTGTTTTTTAATGAAAATAAAAGTAAGGAAGATGGAGCCCCAGCTGATTATTCATTGCCATATTCGTTTATTGAAAGTTCACGTCCTGGAATAAAGAAATATGAAAGGGTGATAGATTTGTTGAAACAAGAACCTCTTTCGGAAAGAGAGATTATGAAGAAGGCAAATCTTAAACAAAACCAGATAAGAGTGATAAAGGCAGATCTTATAGACCAGGGAATCATTAAGGAAGCTTTGTATGGAACAAAGCAGAAGAAGTATGAATATCAATATAAAGCTAATGAACTTGATGTATCTAAGTTTGAGGAGTTACGAAAGGCTAAAATTAAGGATTTAGATTCTATGGTGAATTATGTTTATACTGATATGCCAAGGATGGAATATTTGTGTAAGTTCCTTGATAGCAATGAAACCAATATATATACTAATTGTGACAATACGAATATTAAAAAGTTAAAAGTAGAATACGATGAAGAAATATCCGCAAAATTAGAAGATTTCAGAGATTCCTATTTCCCAAAACTTGAATTGGCTGGTCATACTTTGAAATCCGGGACAGGATTGAAGATTAGAATGCCATATCCCAATGCTGTAGAGGTATTGAGGAATAATGAAGTTGTGGGTACATATATCAATAAAATTAATTACAGTGAATTCAGTGAGGAAGAAGTGTGTGTTTTACGTGATTTGTTTGACAGGCATCAGCATAACGCATCAAGATTGACTGATGGATATGCTGCATCTTATTATGGGGTATCGAATATAGGAGCAGCTCTACACAGATCGAAATATGAAGGAGGTGGCGATTTCCCCGATTTCTTATTGAAAAAGACTCTTTCTGTTTTTGGTAAGAAATATAGAGAAATAAAGTTTGATCTCGTATTATATGTTCCGCCGACACATTCTGGTGATCTTGTGAAAAACTTTGCGATAAAGTTTGCAAATACTATAAAAGTACCAGTTTCGCATAGCTTAATTAAAACAAGAGAAACAAAGGAACAGAAAATATTTCAGAATTCGTATAGTAAACAAGATAATGTGAAAGATGCTTTTACTATAGAATCTGAGTTGGTGAGAGGTAAAACAATTCTTCTTATAGATGATATTTATGATAGTGGCGCCACATTGAAAGAGATAGGAAGAATATTGACAGAAAAAGGCGCCCAATGGATTGTTCCAATAGTAATAGCAAAAACAGTAGGAGGTACGTTATGACAAATCAGGAATTGACATATTGGGTTACTCTGGCACTTATGCCCAAAATATGGACTAGAAGAAAAAATGAAATATATGTAAAATGTTTTGAATATAATCCTCAAATATCGATAATTGATTTATTTGAGGACAGAGCATGTTGGGATGAATTATTGTTGACAGATGAAGAAAAAGAACTTTTTAGTGCAGCTTATGAACAATTGCCAAACAATTCATTTATGGTGGAAGACATGTTGTCGCAAGGATATGAAATTTTGCCTATTCATTGTGATGAATATCCTAAAATATTAAAGAAGAATCTTGGTAAAGCTGCTCCAACTGTAATATTCACTAAGGGCAACAAGGAACTTCTCAATGAATCATCAATAGCAATAGTAGGCTCTAGGAATGCAGATAAAATTTCATTACAGTTTACTGACAATGTGGCAAAACGTATTTCAGCCTCAAATGGAGTTGTAGTGAGCGGATTTGCAAAAGGAGTGGACAGGCAGGCACTTGACTCTGCACTCGCAGCGGGCGGTAAAAGTATAATCGTTCTTCCACAGGGAATTATGACGTTTGCATCTGGATTCAAACAGTATTATAAACATATCATTCAGGGACATGTTCTTGTTATGAGTTCTTTTGCTCCTAAAGCACCATGGAGTAAAGAGTTTGCTATGGCAAGAAATCCTATTATATATGGTATGGCTTCGCATATTTATGTGGCACAGAGTGATGATAAAGGAGGAACGTGGTCTGGCGTATTGGACGGGTTAAGGAAAAACAGAGCCATTTATGTGCGGTGGCCAGAACTAGGAGAAAAGAATGCTAATGTGCAGCTTATTCAAAAAGGGGCTATGGCTGTAGATATAAATGGTAATTCTATCGAACCCGGTGCGGAAAATCTGAAGACAGAGGAGCAAAAAGAAACAGAAATACTGAATGATAAGATTGTAAAAATATTATCATCAGTAGAGTCTTGTTCTTCTAAAGATATTCTTATTCGACTTAATATAGACTGGTCTGATGCAAAAATGAAAAAATTTCTTGAGACTATGTCGCAGGTAGAAAAGAATAAAATAAAAAACAGAATATATTACAGTTTAAAAAATAGCCAGTCTAAAAATTTGGCTCTTGATTTCGAATAAGACTTGTATAGCAACAAATACATCGGCACTAAAGACATTTGCACAGCAGACAAGAATAAAGCTTCTGCAGTTGATAGGAACACGTCTGGAGTTTGTACTTACTTAGGATACTGCAGAACTGCGTGGATATGAAATGCAGATTACCAAACTGAAAGAGAAGATTGAAGAGAAAGGTAAAGACGGAGTGATAGAGGAAGTAGCATACACATGGTTCAACCGTGTGATGGCTCTGCGCTTTATGGATGCCAACGGCTATAATTCTCCTATGGTGATTACTCCCGCTCTGGGACAAATGCGTCCAGAAATATTGCAGGATGCCATGAGTGGAGCTGTGGATGAGGAACTGAATATAAAAAAGGAAGAACCGCTGTTACCAGAAGTTGCACTGTATCGCCGTTTATTGGTTGCCCAATGTAATGTGCTGGATGAAATAATGCCATTCCTGTTCAAACATATCAGTGATTATACAGAGTTGTTATTACCCGAAAATCTGCTTTCGGAGCAAAGTTTCGTGACGGACATTCGCAATGGAATGACAGACGATAACTGTCTGAACGTGGAAGTCATGGGCTGGTTATATCAGTTCCTTGGATATGCGTCTTATTATGTTTACATACCTTTCACTTATGCGGTTCTGAAATTCGGTAATTTTATTGTTCTCTACAAACTCACATAAGTTGGATGCGAAATCCATATAATCGGAATCACATGACAAAGACTGAGGAAAACTGAACGTATTTCTTGCCGTAAAATTACCGTTAAACAGATTTACCAATTTTTTAAAATTCTCTGTATCCTTACCAAAAGAAACAATCAGACTTTTCAGTTCTTCCACTATCTTACCGCAAGGTTCATTGGTCGGAAGTTCTTCAAGAGTGTACGACTCCGGCGGGCAGAAACCCTCATCTTTGCGGAAATTCTCAAGAACGGAAAGGTCATTCTTTATGGTATCACGTTCAGCCGACTTGCCACTTATACTATTTTTTACAGATTCATACACCGGTGAGCTTGTTTTTCCGCAATGCATATTTTTCTTCAAGTTCACCCAAGTGCATCTCATTGTTTTTCTTGTCACCACGCAACTCCGGCTCACGGTCAAATAGTTCTCTCTTGTCTTTTTCATAATTCCACACGAATGGCTGTTTTTGCGATATATAATCCAATTCAGCCTTAATTGTATCAATTTTTGATTTATAGGCATTAATAGCCGACGTATCTGCTCCCTTTCCGTTTAACTCCTCATTCTACAACCTGTCGGATATCCGTTTTTTCTTCCAGAAGGAACTAGTCACGAAGATATTTCAAGCGCCGTACTTTTTCGAATATCCTGTTCTGATAAGCTATAAGATTCAAGTAATGAATAATCTGCTTTTCTATCTCTATAAGATTATGATAAGAATCATTCAGTTGAAGTTTTACATCATTTACCACTATGCGCATTTGAGTGTCCATGGCAACTCTGAAAAACACAGGCTGAGTGTTTTCTATGATATCTTCACTCCTATTGATAAGAAGTGCGATGTTCTTGCGCTTTTCATCGAGATTCTTCAAGTTTTGAGAGTTTTACACGATAATTGGGCTCATTCTTATACGTATTGTCAATGTTGCGTTTCAAGTCTATTACATTACGCACTATTATCATTGCGATATTTTTCAGACATCGCCTTACCTCTTTATGATAATTATATTTCCGCTGTTCATTATCTTCTTTAAGGTAATAATCTATATTCTCATTCAGGCGCCCCAGATAATCATTCACAAACGCAACATTTATGTTCTCATTGACCTGCAATACATCCTCAAAGAATTTAAGATATACATCCTCCATTTCAAGGAAATTTCCGCTATCTCTTATTATCCCGTAATCAATGAGATATTTAATTCTTTCTTCCTTATATTCCGTAAGTTCAAGCGCATAATCATATTTCAGGGAATGGAAGGTCTTTTCTGAAACATTTGTTTCAGCAGAAGTTTCTCCCTTTCAAGTACACGCAAAAGCTCATCAATAGATTTAAAGGTGTTCATAATTCCAGTGTTATCAAACTTTTAATAGACAAATATCGTATGCACAACCTATATGCAATATTCGTAAAATTTCCGAACATATGCAAGCAAGTAGCCGGCAATTTAATCAATGAATCAGGGAATGTACCAAGAAGAGGAGTCGTTTCCAAATTCTTGGACCTTGAATTATAACATTAAATATAACTCATACGTCACCGTCATTCTGTGAGTTATAAAATAAAAATAGTCTTTACAAATTATCCAGTGATGATACACAACTGACAGTAAACATTCAGCAAGAACAGAAAACCATGGATTCCATCCATCATATGCTCAAAGAGAACCCCAATATTGCCCATTGGCGCTACGGATATTTTCAGCAAAGTTGGCATAGCGACATTGATGAAATTCTATTTAAAATATTAGACATTATGAAGCTCTACAAAATAAAATAACATTTTACCATACAAATCAGAAACAAATCATACAAACACACGCTATATCAAATGTTTATGCATCAATTAAAAAATATAGTTATTTCACATAATTTATGCTTGAGCTATTACTTTTTTGTTGTTATTTTACCGCTTAATAGAATGAGCAACAAAAAAGCAATAAAATTATAAGACATTTTCAATAAATAACTACAACTATGATAAAAATATATGGAATGGAAACGTGTCCGGATTGTACATATGTGAAAGAACAGGTGAAAGATAGTGATCAATACGAAATTATTGATATCGGCCGGCACGTAAGAAATTTGAAAGCTTTTCTGAAACTTCGCGACCATCATCCGGCCTTTAATGAAGCTAAACGTATCGGAGCTGTCGGAATTCCTTGCTTTGTACTGGAAGACGGCACGGTTACTCTAAATCCGGAAGATGCAGGATTACGCTCACGTCCCATCAATGAAGGAGCAACATGTAATATTGATGGAAGCGGTTGTTGATTATGGCACAAAAGATTCTTTTTCTTCATGGTTTCTTTGCATCAGGTACATGTGTCCCAGCTCTTGCCTTGAAAGAATATTTCAAAGGTAAGGTCACAGTCTTGACTCCAGATTTACCTCTACACCCACAGATAGCTCTCGACTTTATTCAAAAATTATGCGACCAAGAACAGCCTGATGTCTTGGTAGGGAATAGTAATGGTTCGTTTTTGGCGCAGATAGTGGCATCTAAAAACAACATCCCTGCTTTACTGGGGAATCCTCATTTCGAAATGACACGCTTCTTGATTGAACGTATTGGCTTGCATGAATACAAAACACCACGGGAAAACGGGAACCAACAGTTTGTCATTGATCAGACTTTGATTGATGAATTTGCTGAAATTCAACAGCATCAGTGGGATTATTGCCAGGTAGCCAACCAAGAAAATATATGGGGAATATTTGGTGAGAACGACCATCTTGCACACTTTGAGCCATTGTTTTTAATGCATTACAAATATTCCTACCACTTTCCTGGTGGTCATACTCCAACAGCCGAAGAAGTACAAAAATATTATGCACCATTGGCGGAACAATTATTGAAATAATAGTATAACGGCTGTACTGACACGCGTATTTTATTGCCACCAAAAAGAAGAAGCATTATAGCGAGAATAATAGAAGCCTGTTTTCCAAAAAAGTCATAACATTTTCGGATTTTACAAAACATTCACTATCTTCGCCACAAAAGAATAATTATGATTCAGCGTATTCTCGAGCAAAAAGCTCTCGCAACCTGCGCAACGAGCGAAAGCTAGCCGTAAGATTTATTTTTGGGATTTAGGCATCCACAATGCAGCCATTGGCAATCTTGCTCACATCAAGAACCGCACCGATACTGGTGAGTTGTGGGAGAACTATGCCATAGCCGAGCGGATGAAGCAGAATGTCTATCGTCAAAGTTTTGCCCAAGTTGGTTTCTGGCGCACTCGCCAGCAGAAAGAGATAGACTATATCGAAGAAGAAAATGGACAGCTTCGTACTTTCGAGTTCAAGTGGAATGAGCGGAAAGCCAACGTTAAATGTCCCGAAGCCTTTGTCACGGCATATCCCGATGCGGATTTTCAAGTCGTGACACCAAAGAATGTGGAAGGGTTTCTGATGGAGAACCTTGGCGGAATGTAACGGAGTAAGCGAACTATACAGCGTACCCGCTATTTATAAAGCAGTTACGCCTATATGAATCTTAGAAAAATAAAAAAATACTGATTTTAACTGGATTTCTGGCTATGCGCACTCTTTTTCTTCCTTGTGAACGCGAGCAGTTCCATCCATTTGGGACGCTCTTCCGCATACTCTTTCCGGCAGGCGCGTAGCCTGTCTAACTCGTGTACTAACTGTTCACAAAGGACTTTAAAAAGCCGTACATAAAACTTATCCAGATTGGAATAATCCGCAAGCAGTACTGACTACAAGTCCGGGTCAAGTTCAATCCAGATACTCTTTTATCCCAACTCAAAGGGAGTTCCTGATTCGTCTGGTTCATTGTCATATATGTACATTTCCTTCAGCACGGCCATCAGTGTGTAGGCAAGACTACCTCCGGAAGCCTATTTTCCAAAAAAGTTATAACATTTTCGGAATTGATTCCAAAAAAGTTATAACATTTTCGGATTTCACAAAACATTTCACTATCTTCGCCACAAAAGAATAATTATGATTCAGCGTATTCTTGAGCAAAAAGCAAGACAACTGTTGGGCAACAGAAAAGCCCTCCTTATCATGGGTGCCAGGCAAGTAGGCAAATCTACGTTGCTGCACCAACTATTGGATGACCGCCCGAAAGTTTTGTGGCTGAACGGCGATGATGTTGATGTGCGCGAATTATTTCATGACATTTCTTCTACTCGCCTGCGTGCCCTGATTGGCAACAACGAATACCTTGTCATAGACGAAGCACAACGCATTCCCAACATTGGTCTTCGCCTAAAGCTTGTCACCGACCAAATTCCCACTGTACAGGTGATTGCCACAGGCAGTAGTTCATTCGACTTGGCTTCAAAAGTCAACGAACCACTGACCGGCCGTAAACGTGAGTTCAAGATGTTTCCGCTGACTTTTCAGGAAATGGTTGACCATACCGGTTTGCTCGACGAGTTGCGTATGATTCCCCACCGCATGGTGTATGGCTACTACCCCGAAGTAGTGTGCAATCCGGGAGAAGAAGCCGGAGTGCTGAAAGAGTTGTCAGACAGCTATTTGTATAAAGACATCCTTTCATTAGACGGTATCAACAAGCCCGACAAGCTGACCCGTCTGCTCAAGGCACTTGCCTTGCAGATAGGCAGTCAGGTGTCTTACAACGAGATAGGCAACCTCATCGGACTGGACTCCAAAACCGTCGAGCGTTATGTGGATATTCTCGAAAAGTCTTTCATCATCTTCCGTATCGGCAGTTTCTCTCGCAACCTGCGCAATGAACTGAAAGCTAGCCGTAAGATTTATTTTTGGGATTTAGGCATCCGCAATGCAGCCATCGGCAACCTTGCTCACATCGAGAACCGCACCGATGCCGGTGAGTTGTGGGAGAACTATGCCATAGCCGAGCGAATGAAGCAGAATGCCTATCGTCAAAGTTTTGCCCAAATTGGTTTCTGGCGCACTCGCCAGCAGAAAGAGATAGACTATATCGAAGAAGAAAATGGACAGCTTCGTACTTTCGAGTTCAAGTGGAATGAGCGGAAAGCCAACGTTAAATGTCCCGAAGCCTTTGTCACGGCATATCCCGATGCGGATTTTCAAGTCGTGACACCAAAGAATGTGGAAGGGTTTCTGATGGAGAACCTTGGCGGAATGTAACGAAATGTATTTCACCCATACAACGTATCCGCTATTCATTAAGCAATTACGCTTTTGTTATTTATAATATTTAGTTTCAGTTTTTCACTTTTTGTTCTGCTCCAACAACCACTGAAAATACTTCTCGTGTTCATCCACCAGGTGTTCCCAGGAATATTCTTTTCGGATTACCTCGATGTTGTTGGCAGTATAATCAGTCTTGTTTTCCTCTGCAATTGTGTCAATTCGGTTAAGAAACTCCGTGACCCTGTCTGCAGACGGATAATAGAAAGCATTTTCCTTCAGCACGGCACGGTTGAAAATATTGTCATGCGCAAAGATGAAACAGCCTGCCGCCATTGCTTCAAGCAGCGAAGGATTGGTGCCTCCCACACTGTGACCGTGGAAATAAGCCTTTGAAAAATGACGGACTGAATCCAGTTTCTTAAAGTCATAGATGCCGCCGACAAATCTCACGTCCTTCTCGTTCCCGTATTTCTCTACAAGCTCTTTGCCGTGAGGCGTATTCGTCTTGCCGACCACAATCAGCGGCTTGCGTCCGTTCTCTTCTGAATGCAGATAACCTTCTATCGCCATCACAATATTGTTTTCCGGTTCAAGCCGTGCTATCAAGATGTAATATTCTTCCGGTTTCAGTCCGAACTCTTTCAAATAGTCTGCATTAAAATCATCGTGTATGTCCGCGCCGTAAGCCAGGAACTTGCTCTCCTTACCGTATTTCTCCTTATAATAATCGTGGATGCCCATGTTGTCAGCAATCAGGTAATGGCTGTATTTCACCGCCATCTTCTCTTCCCAGTCGAGGAAGCGCCTTACCATCGGGCTGAACTTTGACCGCTTGTTCTCCAGTCCGTCCATGTTCGTGGTGAATATCGGGCGTTTCCGTTTCTTCACATTGAACCAGATATAAGCCGGAATAATACTTGTATAACCCGCCTCATAAATGATGTCGAAATCTTCCTTCTTCAAGGCATCGCTCAACGATGCAAAATCATAGAAGAAACTGCCGACCGAGCTTCCCATCCATGTCTCCGGACTGTAAATATGTTTAATCCGTACGCCTTTGTACGTGCTTTCCTGATACGGATGAAACTTGGGTGAATAGACTACCACTTCATGACCTCTTTGCGCCAAGCCTACGGAAATGTATTCGGCAAACTGTTCGAAGCCTCCGTAGTTATTAGGGATGCCACGAGTGCTGATGAATGCTATCTTCATGTTTTATATCAGAAGGTTATAGATAAATAATTTGTTAAATTGACATCAAAAGTGAGAATATAAAGCTCCCCACCCTGATTATTTTATTTACGATGGATAATATTTTTTATATTCCTTATTGCCAATCGTATGGGTTGAAAACACGCCAAGCTCCATACTAATCCATATGCATAAGCTGGAAAATATTTTTTGATGTTCTTTCGAAAATCAGAGGCATCAAATGTCTCTATTCGTGCGATATATTTGTTGAATATCAATGAAGGCAGAAACTCTATCATGATATCATTTAAGATTTGCCGTTGACACTTTATAGAAATATGCCCATTTTGTCTACATTTATCAATCAAGGAAGGATATTCTATTGTAAATGCCTCAAATTTATTGTGTCCGCCACGTTTAGGTATGCGCTGTACTTTAAATAACAACTTGTCATCAATACAATATTTCTTAGCTTCATACTGGGTCAAGAACAGAGACGTATGAGGAAATAATTTGTTCAGTTCTATGCATCCAATCTTCTCAAAATCTTGTCGCCAAATGTTAAAGCCATTGCTCCAAGATGACCAATACGAAAGTGATTGCATAAAATTTTCAAATGTGTCGTAGAAAGTTGAGTGAAATTTACTTAATAACCCGTTTGTGTAAAATATCATTGTTCTGTTCTTTCTCTGTTCTTTTACTTCATCTACAATTTTACGCAAAGCTCCTTTGAGGAACAGCGTCTGACTATTGTGTAATTTTAAGAAATCTCCTTTGGCATAAGTCAACACATGATAGGAATTCATAAATCCTTCACATTCTGTATGGAAATAATGTAAATTCCCATATTTCTCAAACTCTTTAACCAAAGTCTTTACTGTTTGATTGGGGTCATTATCTGAAAGCACCACTTCATATTCATTAAGACAGACATCTTTATTGTCTTGATAAATACTTTTCAAGGTGTTTCTTACATATTCTATTCTGTCGAAACAAGGAATACAAATAGAAAGTAATGGATGATTATTTTTCATCATAAATATGTTTGATTACTTTAGCTGGAATGCCTCCAATCATAACATTATCGGGAAATTTTCCTTTCACAACTGCTCCAGCGGCAACAATACAATTGTCACCAATCACAGTTCCATCCAAAATTGTAACCTTAGCACCTATCCAACAATTATTGCCAATCTTCACACCACCTATTGAATTCACTCCTTGCAACCGAATAGGAACATTTTTGTCTGAATAGTTATGGTTTTCCGGATGTATGCTCACATAATTGCCAAAAATAGTATCATCACCAATTTCGACAAATCCGGCTCCACTACCATAATGTCCATGACTCCCTAAACCAACATTATTACCAACCTTCATCCCCATACCAAGAAGTCGTAAACTACCTGTTAATTCTATATGTGTATGAAAACCCATTGATACGTTATCACCACATATAAGACCATGATGCGATAAGGCATCTACATAACATTGATAACCTATATTAAGGTTTCTCCCTGCATGAATTTTTGCAGGGCATCGTATTTTGACCGTTGGGTGGATAAAATATGTCTTAATGGCTCTCAATCTTATTATTCCATACAAAAGAGATATTCCCTTAATCCAAAAGATTTTTAAAATATACGAGATTGGTATCTCTGCATCAAAGACGAATCTTTCACCTTTTAATCGACTGACTGCATTTGCTATTAAACTTTTCATATTTCTGAATAATCTTCGCAGGTACTCCTACTGCGATGCAATTATCCGGAACATCAGTAATAACAACAGCATTAGCACCAATATCAACATTATTCCCAATTTTGATATTGCCTAAAATTTTTGCACCTGCACCTATATTACAATTATTTCCAATAATGGGACAATCATTATCTCTATTTCGATTTCCTATCGTAACTTCATGCCGAATGGTACAATTGTCCCCAATAATAGAATAAGAATTTATTATAATACAACCATAGTGATGGATTCTCAACCCCTTACCTATCTTGGTTGTTCTTGGTATATTTATACCTGTCAAGATTGATAAAATATAATAGGGGGGTGAGTAATATTTTGTATATCAGTGATTTATGACTTGCAATCATATAATAGATCCACACTAATAGAATTGAAGGCTCTTTCCACGCCAATTTTCCTTTTTTAGTTTTATAGGCGTATAAACAAGAAAAAAGACTGTTCATATATACTATTTCATTAAGTTAATATCTTTCCTCTGCGATATTATCTTCCACTTCAGATTCAAATCCATTAAAAACTTGCTCTGCTTAAGCAGCCCTTTTATCTTCGACTTTTTCTTGAGCCAACTACCCTTGCAACAATGAACAGCTATGGTTTCATCCGTTTCTCTGATTCCTCTTGTTGCAAAAACGGATGAAGGGAACACTGCCATATTATAATTCAGAGATTGGAGTCTGTCAATATACTTAAATCCATATCTTTCAGCAATACGAGCATGCACAATGGGAGCAGCTTGATGAAAATAAGAGCCATCAGGCTGGACAAAAGACTGACTTAGATAAAAATCTAATATATCTTTTATCAATCTATTACCAGGGATTGAACCTATTATGGCAGCTTGTATTCCAAGGAAATAGCAGTTCTTGCCCGGTAGGCGATTACCATCCCGATCTATAAAACGATTGATTAACAATTTATAATTGCAATCTGTCAATTGATTTTCAACAGATGTGAAATAGTCATAGGTCAAGAACGAATCAAATCGATTCAACACTGACACATCCGTATCCAAATAAATACCACCTTCCTTATACAGCGCATAAACCCGTATGTAATCTGCGGCAAATGCATACTTTTTATGTTCAAAGGCTTCTTTTGCAAAAGGATGTTCATCTAAATTAAATGTTGTCCGATCCCATTTCTTAAAAGTATAGTCCGGCATTATTTTTTGCCAACCTTCTATATAACTTTTTATATCATCCGGAAACGGATTGTCACTCAACCAACAGTAATGAATAATTTTGGGTATCATTTTTTCTTTTCTATGAATTTAAAAATTACAATTTTAGCATGCATAACTATTCTTGCCAGTGAAAGAGTTGCTTTTTGAACTGTATTCAAACAACAGTAATGAGATAAATAATAAAAAGCACTTTCACTGTTGCATTTTATTAAAAAAGAAGATAGTTTTGATTTCGTTGTAGAAGCTCCTATATGAATACAGCCAATGGATGGTAGTAAATAAATCTGTTTATCATGTGCAAGTAACTTTATGTACATAGTATATTTTCCTCATAATAAAGAAAAGTATGTTCATCAAACCAACCTATGTCTTTAAACAAAGCCTTGCTAATAAACAAGCACGAGCCCGAAAGTAAATCCACTTTTAACGGAAGTCTATTTGCTAAGTATCCTTCATTATTTTTTAATGTATAACATTCTGAATCAACTCTACTGCTGAATCCTAGCAGGTTTAAATCACCTAATAAATATTTAAAAAGCAATCTCCATGCAGAAGGTAATTTTCTTGCACAAATATAATCAATTTTTATGCTTCCCTTAACATACAATAAAGGAGACAATATACCGCAATTGCTCAATTTATCATATTCATCCTTTAAAGACGGGATGTAAGCGTCCAATTCTGACATACCCCCTGCATTTCAGGCAGTACGTCTAAAATA
>ENA-UOIW01001239-UOIW01001239.1-human-gut-metagenome-genome-assembly--contig:-P58-NODE-1239-length-15777-cov-8.619514_pt1 | contig 15777 bp, 10 predicted proteins | sample MGYA00242334_ERZ723881 | MGnify/ENA metagenome assembly ERZ723881
ATAGACATCCATACGGGCAATACCGTGTGGCGCACCTTCCAGTCCATGGTGCGCGAGACCATCGGACTTTCCGAAGACGGTGAACGTATCTATAGCAAAACGATGAACGACAGCATTGTTTGCTATGCAGCTCAAGGAGATACTCCGCGGGAGTTGTGGGCAACCAATGTAGGTTTCGGTTATGAGCATGCCCCCTCCATGCAAGTGGAAAAAGAGGGGGTAATGTTTGGCAGTACCAAAGAAGGACTTATCTTCGCACTGGAAGGAAAAACAGGCAAAGTACTGTGGAAACATAAAATAGGAAATTCACTCATCAGTACCGTAGTTCCGTTGAACGGCCACGAAGTTCTATTCACGGCAACCAGCGGGGAAGTGGGACTTCTGAGAATTAAAAATTGAGAATTAAAAATTAAAAGATATATCATGAATAAAATCAGTTGCTTTCTTCCCTACGCAGGAAAAGAACAAGTAGAAAAAACAGTGAATAGCCTACAGGCGACAGGACTTATAGAAGAAATCCGGTTAATCACGACCGATGCCACTCTGGAATCGCTCCCGGACTGCGAAATATTGTTTGTTGACATGCCCTACAGCAGTGCAACTCTCAAAGCTATTGCTAATGCAGCCAAAGGAGAATACACATTGCTTTATACCAAAGAGACTACGCTCGAAATGGGTATGTTTGCACTGGAACGTATGATACACATCCTTGAAGATTCAAGCGCCGGTATGGTATATGCCGACCACTACCAAATAGCAGACGGCAAGCAGAGCAACGCTCCGGTAATCGACTACCAATTCGGTTCCTTGAGGGATGACTTCAACTTTGGCTCCCTGCTCCTTTTCAACACCGAAAAACTAAAGGAAGCCGCCGGACACATGAAGTCTGACTACAACTTCGCCGGACTTTACGACCTGCGCTTGAAATTGAGCCAACATTCAGACTTGGTACATATCAACGAATACTTATACAGCGAGGTGGAAAACGATACCCGCAAGAGCGGCGAAAAGATTTTCGACTATGTAGACCCCAAAAACCGTGACCGCCAGATTGAGATGGAGCAGGCATGTACCGAACATCTGAAAGAAATCGGGGGGTATCTGGCACCGGAGTTCAAGAAGATTGAGTTCTCTGCCGGTAACTTTGAGTATGAAGCTTCGGTCATCATTCCGGTGCGCAACCGTATCCGTACCATCCGCGATGCCATCAAGTCGGTACTGATGCAGAAGACAGACTTCAAATATAATCTTATCATCATCGACAACCACTCCACAGACGGCACAACGGAGGCCATCGACGAATTCAAGGACGACGAACGCCTCATCCATATCGTCCCCGAACGCAACGACCTCGGTATCGGCGGTTGCTGGAATGTAGGTGTACACCACCCCAAGTGTGGCAAGTTTGCCGTGCAGCTGGACAGCGATGACGTATACAAAGACGAAAATACACTCGCCATCATGGTCCGCGCCTTCTACGAGCAGAACTGCGCCATGGTAGTAGGCACCTATATGATGACGGACTTCAACATGAACATGATTGCTCCGGGCATCATCGACCACAAGGAATGGACTCCGGCAAACGGACGCAACAACGCCCTCCGCATCAACGGTCTGGGTGCCCCGCGCGCCTTCTATACCCCGGTGCTGCGCGAAGTGAAAGTACCCAATACCAGCTATGGCGAAGACTATGCACTGGGACTGAACTTCTCCCGCCAGTACCAGATAGGACGCGTGTACGACGTGGTCTACCTCTGCCGCCGCTGGGACGACAACTCCGATGCCTCACTGGACATCGTGAAAATGAACGGACACAACCTCTACAAAGACCGCATCCGTACCTGGGAACTTCAGGCACGCATAGCGATGAACAAAAACAAGTGATATGAATCAAACGATACACCATCTTCTGACTGGACAATTGGCATCCTGGGAGACGGCACGCAACAACTATGCCGCCCTCTCCGGTGTGCGGGTGAAAGAGCTGAATGTAAACGGGATACCTTATAAGGTACAGTTCAACCCGGCACGCATCGTTTCCTCCGGTGCCAAAGTGGATGCCAAGTCCATCCTGGAACGGAAATGCTTTCTGTGCCCGGCCAATTTGCCGCCGGTACAGAAAGGTATCCCGTTCGGAGGACACTACAATATTCTGGTGAATCCGTTCCCCATCTTCCCCCGCCACCTGACAGTACCGGAACTGGCACATACCCCTCAACGCATAGCCACCCGCTTCACCGACATGCTGGAGCTGGCCGAGGCGCTGACGGATTACACCATCTTCTACAACGGTCCCAAATGTGGTGCTTCCGCCCCCGACCATGCTCATTTCCAGGCAGGAAACAAAGGGTTCATGCCTATTGAAAAGGACTGGCGCGGACAGACTGCCGGGAAAATAGCCGATTATAGGAAAGCAGCACTGTGGTATCTTGACGACGCTCCCCGTGCCACACTTGTGATTGAATCCACCTCCAAAGAGGACGCGGCAGACTTGTTCGACATCATTTACCGTTCTCTGGACGTGAAACCCGAAGAAGACGAGCCGATGATGAACGTACTGGTCCTATACGAGGCCGACCGTTGGGTGGTCTTTGTCTTCCCGCGCGAGAAACACCGCCCCGCCTGCTATACTGCCGAAGGAGAAGCCAATCTGTTGAGCAGCCCGGCATCCGTCGACTTGGGAGGTGTCTTTATCACCCCCGTAGAAAAGGATTTCTTGAAAATCACTGCGGAAGACGTGGCGCAGATATTAAGTGAAGTATGCCTCTCTGCCACAGATTTCCACAAGGTACGGCAGCGTATCAGGGAAAAAATATGACTTCTGAAATCCAAGAACTCTAATTTTAAAGAAATACCATTATGAAAGAGCCCAAAGTACAAGTAGGCATTCTGTTTGAACCGCAGATAGAATTCGTTTTGCTGAATCCGTATCGCATGGACGGAACGGAAGTCAGCGGAAAGCAGGTAGTGACCTACGACGAAGGCAAGATTCTCTGGAATGGACGCCGGTATGACGAACTGCTGTTTGAACCGCAACACGAGCAGACCGATGCCTTCGAACTATTGGACGTTACCATCGGCATCAATTTCCATTGGGAGCGCAAGGAAGACCAGCGTTTTCTGGGTGCTCTCAAAATCATCGTTGAGAATGGAAAGCTCACCGGCATCAACGTCATCCATGTAGAAGATTATCTGACCAGCGTCATCTCCTCCGAGATGAGTGCCACCGCTTCTCTGGAGCTGCTCAAGGCACACGCTGTCATCTCCCGAAGCTGGCTACTGGCACAAATACAAAAGAATAAGGAAATCACCGAAGCCCAAGCTAACTACTCGGCCTTTACGCAGACCGACGAAGAGCTGATTCGCTGGTACGACCGAGAAGACCACACACGTTTCGATGTATGTGCCGACGACCATTGTCAACGCTACCAGGGCATTACACGTGCCTCTACCGATATTGTGAAACAAGCCATCTCCGCTACCCGCGGCCAGGTACTGACATCTGATGGTAAGATTTGCGACGCCCGTTTCTCCAAATGCTGCGGCGGTGCTTTCGAGGAGTTCCAATACTGCTGGGAAGACATCAAATATCCCTATCTTGCCCAACAACGAGACAGCAAAACGCACGCCACACTGCCCGATTTGACGCAGGAAGTCGAAGCGGACCGCTGGATTCGTACCTCCCCCGAAGCATTCTGCAACACCACCGACAAGAAAATCCTCTCGCAGGTACTCAATAACTATGACCAGGAGACTACGGACTTCTATCGCTGGAAAGTGGAATATACCCAAGAAGAGCTTTCAGCCCTCATTCTGAAACGTTCAGGCATTGACTACGGACAAATCATCGACCTTATCCCCATAGCCCGCGGAACCAGCGGACGCCTCTGGAAACTGAAGATTGTGGGAACCAAGCGCACGCTCACCATCGGCAAGGAGCTGGAAATTCGCCGTACGCTCTCTACTTCACACCTCTACAGCTCTGCCTTCGTGGTGGACAAGGAGGAGTTGTCCTCCGAAGGCATTCCCGGACGCTTCATCCTCACCGGCGCCGGTTGGGGGCATGGTGTGGGACTTTGCCAAATAGGTGCAGCCGTGATGGGCGAGCAAGGGTATAAGTATGATGCAATACTGCTGCACTACTATATAGGTGCCAGCATTGACAAGCTGTATGAATAATCGAATAGAACACAATAAATCAATATCATGAACCATACAAAAAACATATCGCCATGGGCATGGGTACCCACCTTGTACTTTGCACAAGGCATTCCATATTTTATCGTAAACAACATCTCCGTGATGATGTTTACCAAAATGGGCGTACCGAACGGAGAAATGGCCTTGTTCACAAGCCTGCTCTATCTGCCATGGACTATCAAACCCTTCTGGAGCCCGTTTGTCGACATCATCAAGACCAAAAGATGGTGGACCCTTTCCATGCAGATTCTGATGTCTGTGGCATTCATCCTGCTGACGCTGTCCATTCCACGGCCGGACGAGGCGACTATGGCGGCCGGAACAACCCCCATCAGCATGTTCAGCATCACGCTAATGCTGTTCATCATCACGGCTTTTGCCTCTGCCACACACGACATTGCCGCCGACGGCTTCTACATGCTGGCACTGAAACAGAGTGACCAGGCAGCCTTCGTTGGCATCCGAAGCACGTTTTACCGGCTCGCCTCTATCTTCGGACAAGGCGTGCTCGTAGCCATTGCCGGCGCCATCGAACTGAGAACCGAAAACATTCCGCTGTCATGGACCATCACGATGCTGGTTACAGCCGTTCTGTTCAGCCTGGTGACGTTCTATCACCTCTTTGCAGTCCCCAAACCCACCTCAGATAAGTCAACACTGGCTGCCGATGCCGCCACTGCAGGAGCTATATTCAGAGAATTCGGACGAACATTCGCCACCTATTTTACCAAACCGGGCGCATTGCTGGCCATCGTGTTCATGTTGCTGTACCGCCTGCCTGAAGCATTCCTCATCAAAATGTGTATGCCTTTCCTGGTTGCCTCCAAAGAATCGGGAGGTCTGGAACTATCGACAGCAGAAGTAGGTATCGTATACGGCACCATCGGAGTCATATTCCTCACCCTGGGCGGTATCCTCGGAGGATTGTTCGCATCACGCATTGGCTTGAAAAAATCCATCTGGTGGATGGCAGGATGCATGACTCTGCCATGCCTGACGTTTGTCTATCTTGCCATTGCCCAGCCCGACAATCTGTTTGCCATCTCCACCGCCATCGCCATCGAGCAATTCGGCTACGGCTTCGGTTTCACGGCCTACATGCTCTACATGATGTACTTCTCCGAAGGTGAATTCAAAACATCCCACTATGCCATCTGTACCGCATTCATGGCACTAAGCATGATGATACCAGGTATGTTTGCGGGATATATCCAGGAGGCTATCGGATATACGGACTTCTTCTGGTTGGTAATGATATGCTGTTTCGCCACGGTTGTTGTCACCATTTTTGCAGACAGAAGGATAGACCCGGAATATGGAAAAAAATGATTAATGGTTAATGATTAATGTTTTGTGAGTAATATTTAGTGATTGGTTATGAAGAGGACTATTATTATATCCTTGCTCTGCCTCCTTTGCGGAGGTGCGATGCAAGCACAGAAGATCAGAATAAAGACCGGTATCGAGGTACTGAAAGAACAGAATTTCCGATGCCTGGAAGGTAAGCGTGTAGGATTGATTACCAACCCGACGGGGGTGGACAACCGGATGAGGTCCACCATTGACATCCTGCACGAGGCGCCCAACGTGAACCTTGTGGCACTCTACGGCCCCGAACACGGTGTGCGCGGCGATGTGCACGCAGGCGACCATGTGACGGACATCAAAGACGCGACTACCGGACTGCCCGTCTATTCGCTTTACGGAAAGACCCGCAAGGCCACGCCGGACATGCTGAAAGATGTGGATGTATTAGTGTATGATATCCAAGACATCGGTTGCCGTTCCTTTACCTACATCAGCACCATGGGACTGGCCATGGAAGCCGCTGCCGAAAACGGCAAGGAATTCATTGTGCTGGACCGGCCCAATCCCGTAGGCGGATTGAAGATTGAAGGCAACTTGGTTGAAGATGATTGCATTTCTTTTGTAAGCCAGTTTAAAATTCCGTACCTTTACGCCCTCACTTGCGGTGAGCTGGCACTGATGCTCAATGGCGAGAAGATGTTGAAGGATGGGGAACAATGTAATCTCCACATAGTGAAGATGAAAGGCTGGAAACGCAAGATGGATTATACCCAAACCGGACTGCAATGGGTTCCCTCCTCTCCACACATTCCACATCCTCATTCTGCATTCTTCTACCCCGTCAGCGGCATTCTGGGTGAACTAGGATATATGTCTATCGGCGTGGGGTATACCATTCCGTTCCAGATGTTTGCCGCACCATGGATGGAAGCGGAAAAGCTGGCCGGAAACCTGAACCGTCTGAACGTACCGGGGGTCATCTTCAGACCGATGTACCTGAAGCCGTTCTATAGCGTAGGCAAAGGCGAGTTGCTGCAAGGTGTGCAAGTGCACATCATGGATTTCGGCAAAGCACCGTTGAGCGACCTGCAATTCCTGGTCATGCAGGAAGTCGCCGCCCTCTATCCTGACCGTGCCGTGTTTGACCATGCCGACAAGGGACGTTTCAACATGTTCGACAAAGTAAGCGGTTCGCGGCAGATACGCGAGCGCTTCTCGAAACGGAACCGTTGGGAGGACATACGCGACTACTGGTATAAAGATGCCGAAGACTTCCGTAAGTTGTCGAAAAAGTATTATTTATATAAATAAATTTACAGATAAATAAGGAAGGGAAAAGAGCCTGATACGGAGACTATTTCAGTCGTATACAGAACCACATTCAGTCGTATACTTAAATATATTCAGTATACGACTGAATGTACCCCCTCGTAAGACACGTTTACAGAGCACTTTGAAGCGAAGTGATGCAATAAAAAAAGTGAACATGAAAGAGCATAGTTACATGGCTTTCCTGCAGGAAGCAAAACAATTCATTCCGCAGGAAAGGATTTACACCGACGAACTTCGCCGGCTGGCTTGGGGTACGGATGCCGGTTTTTACCGACTGATTCCCCAGATTGTAATCCGTTCGAAAGACGAAGATGAAGTTTCACAACTGTTGAAACTGGCGAGCCGCCACGGGCTGCCCGTCACCTTCCGAGCGGCAGGGACCAGTTTGTCGGGTCAAGCCATTAGCGACTCCATCCTCATCGTAGCCGGCAAGAATTGGGAAAAATACAGCATATCCGCCGACTACGAACAGATAACCCTCCAACCGGGCATCATCGGACAACGTGTGAACGAACTGTTGGCTCCCTACGGCCGTAAGTTTGCACCGGATCCCGCCTCGGTGAAAAGCGCCATGGTAGGCGGTATTGTCATGAACAATGCTTCCGGCATGAACTGCGGTACGCACGCCAATAGCGACAAGGTGCTTGTTTCCGCCCGTATCATCCTAATGGATGGTACCCTGCTGGATACCGGAAATCCCGTCAGCCGCGCCTCCTTCGAAGTGAGTCACCGTGACTTCATTCGCCGCATCTGCGAACTGCGCGATGAAATACGTACCAACGAAAAACTGGCCGAACGCATCCGTTACAAATATTCCATCAAAAATGTAACCGGGCTCAATCTGTTGCCCTTCGTCCGTTTCGACGACCCATTCGAAATCATTGCCCACCTCATGGTAGGTTCCGAAGGTACACTGGCGTTCCTTTCGGAAGTGACGATGAAGACTGAATATGATTATCCCTACAAGGCCAGCGCTATGCTCTACTTCAAGACCATCAAAGAAGCGAGCCGCGCTGTGGTAGCCATGAAGAAGCTGGTCGACGAAACCGGCGAATGGACAGTAAAAGGGGCTGAAATGCTAGACTATAAGAGCCTTTCTTCCGTCAACGACCCCGTATTCCTAAAATACAAAGGCGAAGTTGCCTCCTCTGCCCTCCCCGGCGTGGAGCCCGGCGACGAAACCGGGTTGACAGCAGTGCTGACCGAAACCAAAGCCCGTACCCCGGAAGAACTGCAACAGAACATATCTGCCATTGAAGCTTGCCTGCAAGCCTTCACCACCTATATTCCGGTACGCTTCACCGACCGTCCGGAGGAATATTCCAAATACTGGGCCATCCGTTCCGGCATCTTCCCCTCTGTGGGAGGTACGCGCCAGCCGGGAACCACTTGCCTCATCGAAGACATCGCCTTCCACATTGAAGACCTTCCGGAGGCAACGGCAGAACTGCAACAGCTCATAGCCCGCCACGGATATAATGACGCCTGCATCTACGGCCATGCTCTCGAAGGCAACTACCACTTCATCATCAACCAGTCCTTCAGTACCCAAGCGGAAGTGAAACGCTACGAAGACTTGATGAATGACATCAAGACCTTGGTAGTAGATAAATATGACGGTTCCCTAAAAGCCGAGCATGGCACGGGCCGGAATATGGCTCCCTTTGTCCGCCATGAATGGGGAGATGACGCCTACAAAGCCATGAAAGCCGTCAAAGAGCTGTTTGACCCACAAGGATTGCTAAACCCCGGTGTCATTTTCAATGATGACCCGCAATGCCATATCAAGAACTTCAAGCCGCTGCCTTTATTAGTGATGAGTGACAAGAGACAAGCTACGTCACTCGTAGCTGACAAATGCATCGAGTGCGGTTTCTGCGAAGTCAACTGTCTCTCCTGCGGCTTTACCCTTTCCTCGCGCCAGCGTATCGTGTTGCAGCGCGAAATATCCCGGCTGAAACAAAGCGGCGAGGACCCGACACGCCTTGCACTGCTCGAAAAACAATACCGCTATCCCGGCAACCAGACTTGTGCCGGAGACGGCCTCTGCTCCATGTCGTGCCCGATGGGTATCAATACGGGCGACCTTACCCATATAATCCGCCAGGAAGCATTACCCAAAGGCAGTCTGGGATACAAAGCCGGAGACTTTGTCGCCAATCATTTCGCTGGTGTCAAGAGTGCACTGCGTCCCGTATTGTCCTTAGCCAACTTCGGACATTCACTATTAGGGACAAAGGCGATGAGCGGCATTACCAAGGGGCTGCACAATGCATTAGGCATACCTCTATGGACGCCGGCTATGCCGAAAAGTTATCAGTTACAAGCTACGGAGTTACAAGCTACAAGCACTATGCAGCATAATAGCGCAGCACTTGTAGCTCGTAGCTCTGTAACTCGTAACTACAAAGTCGTCTACTTCCCCAGCTGCATCAACCAGACTATGGGTCTGGCAAAGAAGTCTCCCGTAGAGCAGCCATTGGTAAATAAAATGGTGTCCTTGTTGCAAAAAGCCGGTTACGAAATCATCTTCCCGAAAGATATGGACAAGCTTTGCTGTGGCACCATTTGGGAAAGTAAAGGGATGCTGGACATTGCCGATCGCAAGACAGCCGAACTGGAGGCCGCACTTTGGGAAGCCAGCGAACAAGGCAAATACCCCGTCCTCTGTGACCAAAGCCCTTGTCTGCACCGCATGCTCGAATGTATCAAGAAGATGAAACTGTATGAACCTGCAGAATTCATCTATACATTCTTACGTGAGAAGCTGATTTTCACACCTATTAACCGCCCCGTAGCAATCCACATCACCTGCTCCATGCGGAAAATGGGACTGGCAGATACCATTATAGCCCTTGCACGCCTTTGCTCCAGTAAAGTCATCGTGCCGGAAGAAGTAGGTTGCTGCGGTTTTGCCGGAGACCGGGGATTCACCTATCCTGAGCTGAACTCGTACGCCCTACGCAAACTCCGCCCGCAAATAGAAGCGTCCGGAGTGAATATAGGCTACTCTAACAGCCGTACTTGTGAAATCGGATTGACAACAAACTCAGGTATCCCCTATGTATCCATTGCCTATCTGGTAGACGAATGTACAAAGGCAGCTGATAATTAGGATTGATAATTAACTTAACACACAAATATTACAATGAACAGTACAAAAGTAAGTAAACGCATCCTTGCACTCGACATTCTCCGTGGTGTCACCATCGCAGGTATGATTATGGTAAACAACCCCGGTTCGTGGGGACATATCTATGCCCCCTTGCGGCATGCAGAGTGGAACGGTCTGACCCCCACCGACCTCGTCTTTCCCTTCTTCATGTTTATCATGGGAATTTCCACATACATTTCCCTGAAGAAATACAACTTCGAGTTCAGCCACGCCGCCGGCATGAAGATACTGAAACGCACCATCGTCATTTTCCTTATAGGCATGGTTATCGGCTGGTTCTCGCGTTTCTGCTATTACTGGGCCTCCGCTCCGGACGACCTCAGTTTCGGAGAGAAGCTATGGGCTTCCGTCTGGACATTCGACCGTATCCGTATTCTGGGTGTCATGCAACGGCTGGCCCTTTGCTACGGAGCAGCCTCCATCATTGCACTAACCATGAAGCATAAACATATACCTTATCTGATAGCCGGCCTATTGACAGGCTACTTCATACTGTTGATGTGCGGCAACGGTTTCGCCTATAATGAAACAAACATTCTTTCCGTGGTAGACCGTGCCATCCTGACCCCTGCACACATGTACAAGGATAACGGCATAGATCCCGAAGGTTTGTTAAGCACCATTCCTGCCATTGCACATGTGTTGCTGGGCTTCTGTGTAGGGCGGCTGATGCTGGATGGCAACAAGTCGGAAGACCGTGCCTCATTTCTCAATTCGCAGCTTATCACACTGTTGCTGGTAGGTGTTATCCTTACTTTCTCCGGTTTCCTGCTAAGCTACGGTTGCCCCATCAACAAGAAAATATGGTCTCCTACCTACGTACTCGTCACTTGCGGACTGGCATCCAGTTTTCTGGCATTGCTTATCTGGATTATTGATGTGAAAGGCTATAAGAAGTGGAGCATGTTTTTCGAGGCATTCGGTGTGAATCCGCTGTTCATGTATGTATTGGGCGGCGTACTTAGCATACTTTTCGGTAGTATCAGTTTCCCGTGGGGAGACAGCAGCATCAGCATACACGGATTCTTATACAATATAGTCCTCATGCCCGTTTTCGGTGAAACCGCCGGTTCCCTTGCCTTTGCCCTGCTGTTTATCGCCATTAACTGGTGTATCGGCTACCAGTTGTACAAACGAAAAATATATATCAAAATATAAGGATTAGGGGTTAGTGATTAAGGATTAGTGATTAATACGTTGCCTATAATTAAGAAACAGTATCACCTACCATTAATCACTAATCCTTAATCACTAACCCCTAATCCCTAATCATTAAACATTATTTATATGATTCTAATAGCAGACAGTGGCTCTACAAAGACCGATTGGTGTGTTGTAGAGAATGGAGTACTTCTCCAACAGATATTCACGAAAGGGACGAACCCTTTCTTTCAGTCGGAAGAGGAAATCAGTAATGAAATAGCAACAGCGCTATTACCTCAGCTGAAGACAAGTGAGCTGGATGCCGTATACTTTTATGGTGCAGGATGCGGATTTCCCGACAAGATAAGTATGGTGCACCGTGCCATAACCAAACACCTCAGTGTGAAAAATGAAGTGGAAGTCAATACCGATATGCTGGCTGCCGCACGTGGCCTCTGCGGACATGACTCAGGCATTGCCTGCATCATGGGGACCGGCTCCAACTCATGTTATTATGACGGAAAAAGCATTGTCACCAATGTATCTCCTCTGGGATTCATCTTGGGAGACGAAGGCAGCGGAGCCTGCTTGGGCAAACTGTTGGTAGGCGATATCTTGAAAAATCAGATGACACCCGAGCTGAAAGAGAAATTCCTCAAACAGTTCGACCTGACACCTGCTGATATCATCGACCGTGTCTACCGTAAACCTTTCCCCAACCGTTTCCTGGCAAGCTTGTCACCATTTCTTGCACAGAATCTGGGTGAACCTTGTGTACGCGCTCTGGTACTGAACAGCTTTAAGGCATTCCTTAAACGCAATGTCATGCAATATGAAGACTATCAGCATCAAAAAGTACATTTCATCGGTTCCGTAGCCTTCTATTACAAGGAAGTTCTGGCAGAAGCTGCCAAAGAAATGGGTATCCAACTGGGTGCAATCATCAAGAGCCCCATGGAAGGACTCATCAAATATCACAACTGAAAGTGACAAATCGTAAATAGTAAATAGTAAATCGTCAAATAGTAAATAGCCTTATGTTCGTAAAAATCTCAGAGCAACCATCGCTCTACAATGACTTGGAAAAGAAATCAGTCCGTGAAATTCTGGAAGACATCAATACCGAAGACCAGAAAGTGGCGCTTGCCGTACAGAGGGCAATCCCTCAAATAGAAAAGTTGGTAACCCAGATTGTGCCCCGCATGAAACAAGGCGGACGCATCTTCTACATGGGTGCGGGTACCAGTGGACGTCTGGGCGTACTCGACGCTTCGGAAATTCCACCGACTTTCGGTATGCCCCCCACGCTGGTTATCGGCTTGATTGCCGGTGGTGACACTGCATTGAGAAATCCGGTAGAGAATGCCGAAGATGACATTCACCGCGGTTGGGAAGAGTTGACGGAACGCAATATTACAGATAAGGATACGGTCATCGGTATTGCTGCATCCGGTACCACCCCCTACGTGATTGGTGCCATGCACGAGGCACGCGAACACGGCATACTGACCGGCTGTATCACCAGCAACCCGGACTCTCCAATGGCAGCAGAGGCAGATGTAGCCATCGAAATGATTGTAGGGCCTGAATATGTGACGGGAAGCTCACGCATGAAATCGGGAACAGGACAGAAAATGATACTGAATATGATTACCACTTCCGTCATGATACAGTTGGGACGCGTGAAAGGCAACAAAATGGTGAATATGCAGCTCAGTAACAAAAAGCTTGTGGACCGTGGTACCCGTATGATTGTAGAGGAACTCGGACTGGACTATGGCAAAGCCAAGGCGCTGCTGTTGATGCACGGTTCGGTGAAAAAGGCAGTGGATGCGTACCGGATTTAGCTATTACTCACTCTTAAATTCCTTTATTATGAAAGCAATATATTTTTTTCTCTTTTCTCTTTGTCTGCAAGCTGCCACCGCGCAACCCTTGCAACGCGTAGCCCCTGAACAAGTGGGAATGGACTCACGCAAGTTGATGTATGCTGACGAAGCGATTGAAACAGCCATCTCCAACAAGGATATTCCCGGTGCCGTACTTGCTGTAGTACGTAACGGCAAGATGGCCTATCTGAAAGCTTACGGCAACAAGCGTATTTATCCCAATGTGGAGCCTATGACTGCCAATACTATCTTTGATATGGCATCTTGCAGCAAATCCATGTCGACCGCCGTATGTACGATGATACTGGCAGAACGCGGCAAGCTCCGTATGCTGGACCCCGTCAGCCTCTACATACCCCATTTCAAGAATTGGGAAAGCGAAGACGGCAAAGAGAAAAAGGTAATCCGCATTGCCGATTTGATGACACACACTTCCGGTCTTCCTCCCTATGCACCGGTAGCCGAGCTAGAAAAGCAGTACGGTTCTCCCAATCCTGATGGGCTTATGGAATATATTGCTACTTGTAAACGCGACTTCAAGCCGCAGACTGATTTTCAATACAGTTGCCTCAACTTCATCACTTTGCAGCACATTATCGAGACTATAAGCGGACAGAGCCTGCGTGACTTTGCACGTGAAAACCTATTTGATGTACTCGGCATGGAGCATACCGACTATCTGCCTTGCCAACGTGATAAGGATGGTAACTGGATTACGATAGTTGACAAAGGAACGAGAAAACAAGGACACAAGGAAAACAACGTAGCCAATTCTCAATTTTCAATTCGCAATTCTCAATTGAATAACATTGCCCCCACTGAAAAGCAACCTAATGGACAAGTTCTCTGCGGACAAGTTCATGACCCGCTGGCACGTGTCATGAACGGAGGTATCAGCGGTAATGCAGGAGTATTCTCTTGTGCTGATGATATTGCCATACTCTGCGCAGCCCTGCAAAACGGAGGTGAATGGAACGGACGCCGCATCCTGAGTCCGCTGGGTGTAAAAGCCATGCGTACTGTGCCACGCACTACCGCCAGTCTGGGACGCACTCTCGGTTGGGATAATTTTACAGCCTATGCCTCCAACAATGGAGATTTGTTTGGTCCTAATACCTATGGGCATACCGGCTACACGGGTACCTCCATCATTATCGATCCGGACAATGACACTTCCGTCATACTCCTTATCAACGCCGTACATCCGGAAGACGGACACAGCGTAGTTCGCCTGCGTTCATTGGTTGCCAACGCTGTGGCGGCTTCCATCTACCCCATTCCGCGTATTTATACAGACCATTACTACAAACGTTTCCTACAGTTTATGGATGAGCCTGCCATTACAAGCAAGGACATCGTCATGCTTGGCAATAGCCTGACTGAAGGTGGCGGTGACTGGTCTGCCCGTCTTGGTAAGAAGAATGTACGTAATCGCGGCATCATCGGTGATGAAGTGATGGGTATCTATGACCGCCTGCATCAGATACTTCCCGGACATCCCGCCAAGCTGTTCCTGCTTATCGGAGTCAATGACATTTCCCATGACTTGGCACCAGACAGTATTGTAGACATGATTCGCATGACGGTGGAACGCATCCGGAAAGAATCTCCCGACACAAAACTCTACCTACAAAGCCTACTCCCTTTCAATGAAAGTTTCGGCCGATACAAAAAACTGACTGGAAAGACAGATATGGTTCCTGAAATCAACTCCCGTCTGGAGGCGTTTGCCAAAGAGGAAGGCATTGCCTATATCAATCTTTTTCCACTATTTACAGAGAAGGGAACAAATGTACTACGCAGTGAGTTGACCGGCGACGGACTGCATTTGAATGAGGATGGATACAAAATCTGGGTAAAGGCCATTAAGAAGAAAATATAAAACGAACCAGTCTCCGAACGTCTGCCACACTACCAACAGGCTAAAGAAGACATCTCTCCATTAACTAGATTCCCCCTGCCATAGACATCTATAGCAGGGGGAATTCTTATATTCGGGGCGTTTCGGCACACACCCTCTTTTATCTCATTCGGCAAAGCTAACCAGTTGCAAGTCAAACGTCAACAGAGAGCCTCCGGGGATTGTATTTGTAGAATAAGGAGCAGTATAATCATTTATACCATATCCGCTTTGATAAGGGATATACAACATCCACCGCTCACCCATCCGCATAAGCTGCAAGGCAGCTGCCCAACCGGCAACGACACCCGAAACTTCAAAATCCACGAATGAATCAAAAACCGTAGGTTCTTTTACCGGAGGAATAGGTATATCGCGGTCAATAGCACTATAACCGTCAAAGCAACCGTCGAATTCTTCGCCATTCACATAAGTCCCATAATAATAAGCATTCACCTTTGAATGATAACCCGTATACAACGGGCGTTCACCCGTCTCATTCTTCACAAGCTTCTTGCAATAGACATACTGAGCACCTTCAGAAGTGCTTGCAGTCGTCTGTATGGCATACAGTTTCCCGAGTTCCATAGCATCGGCCTGCTCTGCTGTGGCGACATAATTCTCGCCAGTCAGCCTTTTTATCGAGTCAACAAAAGCCTCGCCGCGTTCTCTCCAATTATCATACTTTCCAGCCTCTTCCACTTCTTCACAAGAGATAAAAGCACCCACCAGCAACAGCAAGAAAGGCAAAAACAAAAGGGACTTTTTCATTTACTATTTTAGATTTTTCTCGGTTTGACTAAACCGATTGAGAAATAAACTTTTAGCGA
>ENA-UOIW01001268-UOIW01001268.1-human-gut-metagenome-genome-assembly--contig:-P58-NODE-1268-length-15522-cov-5.101894_pt1 | contig 15522 bp, 18 predicted proteins | sample MGYA00242334_ERZ723881 | MGnify/ENA metagenome assembly ERZ723881
CGATCTCCTTATTGTTCTGCGGCGCAGCACACATCCACGCAACATATACCGCCTTTTTGTCATCTTTCTTCTGCAGTGCAACCAAACCCTGAACATCTGTAGTGCCCCTGATGACCAAGGCATAGACTTCGTGTTCATCAAGCAATTCTGCCCAGTTTACATACCATTGTGTGCGGCGGTTGTACTTTGACAGATAACTTTTCCTCGTGATCTGCACGACTTCTGTTTCGACGATGTCGCCAGTCAGAGCATCCTTCAAACAAGGGGTAAACTCATCAATCCAAACATTGATCATTTCTGCTTCTCCATCTCGAACACAAACAACTCATCACTACAATATCCCACTATTATTATACTTGTTTTCCACTAATTTATCAAGCAAAAGAGCGCTAACACCGAGGCAAAACCTCAAGAATATCTGCAATTCATACACTTGCCGTGTCCACATCCGCCCTTCGCGTGTCCGAACAGGAGCGCGAAGGGCTTTTTGCTCTATCCCAAACGAGGAGGATTCCGAAGATGTTCTATGTCAAAACCCAGATCGGTGCAAACACCGCCATCGTGACGGAGATTACCGATGACAATGTGTTCACCCGTTGCCCGGACTGCGGCGACGAAATTCGCATCGATCTCAACGAGGTCATCGACGAGGATGGCCAGCTTGACCTGTTCGGTCTGGGTATCTGCTGCCCCGAGTGCAGTCGCGTCCGCTGGAAGGCCGCACACGCCATGTGCGAAGGGAGCGCCTGCTATGCGCATCAGTAAGTACAACCACGAGGGTTATCCCGATCCCACCACCCACGATGCGCTGGTGAATATTGAAAAGGAAAAACAGGCAGCGCGTTTAGCTGCGCTCCCACGGTCGCCCACATTCAGGCCGATTGTATTCATCTGCAGTCCCTATGCGGACGATCCGCTGAACAATGAGCGCCGTGCTATCCGATACTGCCGGTTTGCCGTGCGTCAGGGCTACATTCCCATTGCGCCGCACATCTATTTCACCCGCTTTCTGGACGAGCGCAATCCCGCCGACCGTGAGCTGGGCTTATTCATGGGACGAGTCATGCTGACGAAGTGTGCGGAGCTGTGGGTATTTGGATGCCGAGTCACGCCCGGTATGGAACGTGAGATCGCCAAGGCCGAGGAGCGCGGCATGCCGATTCGCTATTTCAATGAGAACATGGAGGAATACGCACATGGATGAAATCCTGTCGGCGCTCAGCTGCATTCCTGTCCGGGAGTGTTCCTATGCGGAATGGCTCGGTATCGGCATGGCGCTCAAGGACGCCGGGTACGAGTGTGCCGTATGGGACGAGTGGTCGAAGAACGATAAACGCTACATCGCAGGAGATTGCGAACACCGCTGGGCTTCCTTCAAGGGCTCGGAGCACCCCATCACCGTGCGCACCATTCGCGCCATGGCACGGAAGAATGGTTGGATATCCGTTTTCACCGATTTTGAAGATGTGCAGGTACTTACGCCCTGCGAGATGCTCATCCGCTATCTGGAAACCATGTTCCAACCCGAGGATATCGTCGGATTTGCCACACAGGTGACGCACGACAGTCATGGCAAGCTCAAGCCCATCAATACCAATCTGTCCATGAAGGCATCGGAGTTTATTGCTCGTTTGCGCAGCACGAAGGATATTGAAGCAGTCATCGGGTCATACCGGGCTGACTGTGGCGCGTGGATCAGGATGAATCCTCTGGATGGCAACGGCCAGTCTGACAAAAACGTATCAGCCTACCGCTATGTGCTGATTGAGTCCGACACGCTGCCCAAGGAAGAACAGGAGCGCTTCTATCGCAAGTATGAGCTGCCCATTGCATGTAGGAAAGCGACTCATATCAGTACCGATGATTGCCAGAATGGTTTTGGCGCTGTCTGGACCAATTCCAGCAACACCATCCAGTAATGCAACGCATGCTTTTTCATCGGCTGACATACTACGATCGATCTCTTCATCCAGTTCTGCAACATAGCGATCAAGTTCATCGATGTGTCGAAGGACGATATCGATCATCTTGCGTTGCATAGGAGTCAGAATCCCTTGCAGATCATCCAATATCTGGTTAGAATCTGCTTTTAAATGAGATACGATGAGTTCACTAAGCCGCTCTTGATTGATGTCTTCGCCTCTTACCAATGCATTAAGAATGTTGCGTCCTGTTTTACCGTTCACGTTTGAAATCGTTCCGGACAGCTTAATATTGCCGCCTTCCAACATTTTCTGCAGTCGATTAAGTTCGCGACTTTTTTCTCCGGTCAGACTGCGACGGTAGGAAACTAGTTCGCGCAACTCACGCTGTGCTTTGCTTGGAATGAAACTGCTTTTCAGCAATCCATGCTGCAGCAAATCTGCAATCCATTCTGCGTCTTTTTGATCTGTCTTGCGTCCCGGAACTGCCCTCATGTGTTGAGCATTTACAACTATGGCTGGAAGCCCTTGTGCCTCTAGCACATTGTACAACGGCTTCCAATAGGATCCTGTGCTTTCCATTGCAACCATTTCGCATTTATTCTCAATGAGCCAATCTGACAGCAAGAGCAGACTTCGGGTGCTTGTGCCGAATTCTTGATTCTCCTTCTTGTTCCCAATTCGCAAGCAGGCCACAATGACCTTTTTGTGAACATCGATACCACAACAACGCTCGTATACCTTTTCCATGTTCATGCCTCCCATGGTTGGACAGCGGCGCGGCTCTCTTTCTATCTTATTTTTCTTTACGTCCTTACTGCATCTATATGCTGGACAATGCGTGGTGCAATGAGAGAGCCTTATGTCAATTTGCTATGCGAGTTGACCACTCAGTAAAGACGTCAACTTTTCCGCTGCTTCTAGTATACCACAGGTTTCATCCTGCGTGGTGACAACATGCTTGGCATGGGCATTTGCTATATCAAAACATAGGAGGATTTCACTATGAGAGACTTTTCCATTGACATCATTTGGGCCAAGCTGCAGATGGCTATCGCGGCGGTCGGCGGCTGGCTCGGCTACTTTCTGGGAGGTATGGACGGCTTGCTGACTGCACTTCTGATCTTCATGACCGTGGATTACATTACCGGTCTCATGTGCGCTGTGGCAGACAAAAAGCTGTCCTCCAGCGTGGGCTTCAAGGGCATCTGCAAGAAGGTGCTCATTATCATGCTGGTGGGCGTTGCTCACATCATCGACCTTCATGTGGTAGGCACTGGCAACGCTCTGCGCGGCGCAGTGGTGTGCTTCTACCTGTCCAATGAGGGTGTATCCCTGCTGGAGAATGCGGCTCACCTCGGGCTGCCTGTCCCGGAAAAGATGAAGAGCATTCTTGCTCAGCTTCACAATCGCATTGACGATACTACGACCAACGAGGGCAACGGCGCTTGACGCCGCCTCTCATTTTTTGATTGGAGGAAATCATGAGCGAAAGAATCAATATCCCTTACACCAGTGAACACTTCGTTGCCTTCTGCCTGTCCATGCTGGGTCAGCCCTACTGGTATGGCACGGTAGTCTACAAGTGCAGCGAGTCTCTGCGCTCCCGTAAGGCCAAGCAGTACCCGTCCCACTACAAGGACAGCCGTACTGCCCGCTACAAGCAGGACATTGCCAATAAGAAGGTCTGCGCGGACTGTGTCGGCCTGATCAAGGGCTACAACTGGACGAGCGGCGGTATTGGTGTCAGGGAAGCCATCGGCACCGACAAGACCTTCTCCAGCAAGTACGGCGGCAACGGCTGCCCGGACAAGTCCGCCAATGGCATGTTCACCTATGCCAAGAGCAAAGGCTGTGCATGGGGAACGATTGACACGCTTCCGGAGATCCCGGGCGTGGCTCTGCGTTCTGATGGCCATGTCGGTGTGTATGTCGGTGACGGTTATGCTGTTGAGGAGCGCGGCTTCAGCTACGGCTGTGTGAAGACCAAGGTGTCCTCCCGCAAGTGGACGCACTGGTTCCAGCTTCCGTTCGTGGATTACGGCAATGCAGTATTTACTGGCGGCAGCTATGTGAAGCCTGATACAGCGACCACCGAGTACACGCTCGGTACCCGCACTCTGAAGGACGGCAGCAAGGGCATCGACGTAAAGGCTCTGCAGGATTTTCTTCTGCAGCTGGAATACAGTCTGCCCAAGTACGGCGCTGATGGCGAGTTTGGCTCTGAAACGGAAAAGGCGCTCAAGAAGTTCCAGAGCAAGATCGGCGTCAAACAGGACGGTATCTACGGCAGTGAGACCCATCAGGCTCTGATGGACGCTGTTGCTGATGATGACGAAGGCAAGGCTGACGCCGAGCCTGAAACCGAAACGCCCGAAGAGGTCAAGCCCGCCGTCAAGCAGGTGCGCATCGTGTGCGGCAGCGGCTCCGTCAACATCCGTGTGGGTAACGACACCAAGTACGGACGCATTACTTCCGTGAAGAATGGTGCGACCTTTGAATGGATCGCCACCGCTGAGAACGGCTGGCATGCCATTGTGGTCAATGCGTAGATCGGCTGGGTATCCGGCAAGTACAGTCAAGTGGTCAACACAACTGAATAAGGCTCATTTCTATGCCATCTGTACTGTTTTTGACGGTGCAGATGGCCTTTTTTTATTTTTGTGGATGTCCACATTACCATCCGTACTGTCCGAACAGGAAAGCATAAATCACTACGCTGGAGGTGTTCCGCAGGTATGGCTGAGAACAAGAATATCGTTGATGAGACTATGCCCGAAATTGCACCAAATAGTGATGTGCAACGTAAGCGTGTTACGCATACACAGATTGACAATACCCTGTACATCGTAGAATCTGTGCAAAGTCCTTCTGCAGTAGAAACGGTGTGCAATAAGGTCAAACGCCTCATTCTGAACAATGCGGCGCGAACCTGATTTTAGCACACCGAATTGAGATTTATCTGAGAATTGACTCGACTTTCTCCAAATTGTGAGGTAACATACGACTGCCCCGAGCAGGGGTATACCGCACGTTTTGAAGGCTGTCGGAAAGGAGTTTGTATGAACAGGCAGCCGCGCATTGCATCCATGGAGACTAAAATCACCGCTCTCTACTGTAGACTGAGCCGCGACGATGAGCTCCAAGGGGATAGCAATTCAATCAAGAATCAGAAAAGCATCCTGCAGAAGTTTGCTAATGACCAAGGTTTTCGCAATACCGAGTTTTTTGTGGACGATGGATACAGCGGCACAAACTTCGACCGACCTGATTGGCAGCGTCTGATTGCCAAGGCAGAGGATGGTCAGATTGGTATCATCATCGTGAAGGATATGAGCCGCCTTGGGCGTGACTACCTCAAGGTGGGCTACTATACCGAGGTTCTCTTTCCCAGCATGGATATTCGCTTCATCGCCATCAACAACGGCGTGGACAGTATCAACCAGCAGGAAAGCGACTTCACACCCTTCCTCAACATCATCAACGAGTTTTACGCCAAGGATACTTCCAAGAAGATTCGTGCTGTGTTCAAAGCTAAGGGGGAAAACGGTAAACCGCTTTCTACCACACCGCCTTACGGATATGTCAAAGACCCCAATGATAAAAACCATTGGATTGTCGATGAGGTAGCTGCCGCTGTTGTGAAGGAGATTTTCCATCTCTGCATTTCGGGCTACGGCCCAACACAGATTGCAAAGGAGCTGCGCAAGCGTCGTATCGAGGTTCCTGCGGAGTATGGAAAGAAAAGCGGTGTAAACGTACCCTCGGCTGGCACCCGCGAAAACGATGATCCTTGCCGTTGGACGACTTCCACCGTGGTACACATCTTGGAGCGGCTGGAATACCTTGGGCACACGGTCAACTTCAAGACGCATCGCAAGTCCTACAAGCTGAAGAAGCAGATCAAGAACGACCGCTCCGAATGGCAGGTTTTCGAGCATACGCACGAAGCCATCATCGACCAAGAGACCTTTGACATTGTCCAGCGTATCCGCGATGGGAGACGCCGCATTACACCTATGGGTGAAATGCCCGTTCTCTCCGGGATGGTATATTGCGCTGATTGCGGCAGCAAGCTCTACCAAGTCCGAGCCAACGGCTGGACACACGAGCAGGAGCACATGGTATGTGCCACCTACCGCAAAAAAGGACGGGATGTATGCCCGTCGCATCAGATTCGCAACGTGGTCATAGAGCAGCTACTGCTTGCAGACCTGCGAAGCGTTACCACATTTGCCCGGGAGCATGAAGCTGAGTTCATTGATGTGGTCACGAAAAGCAAGGCAAAAGAAATAGACCGTAGCCTGCGGGAAAGCCGCAGAGAATACGATCTGGCTAAGACCCGAATTGCCAAGCTGGACACCATTATGCAAAGGCTTTATGAGGATAATGTTGAGGGAAAGGTCAGCGACGAGCGATTCATGCGGATGACCTCCACCTATGAGGCAGAGCAAAAGCAGTTGGAAGGACGTATTGGGGAGCTGGAAGCGTTCATCGCCGAAGCGAAAGAAAAGACGCTCAACGCAGAATACTTCCTGTCCTTGGTGCGGAAATACACGGACATCCGAGAACTGGATGCGGAGATAGTCAGAGAGTTTGTAGACCGGATCATCGTCCACAAAGCCGAAACGGTCAATGGACATCGCCAACAGCGCATTGAGATCATCTACAACTGCGTGGGCATTGTAGAAATCCCAGCGAGACATGAAAAAACGGCATAGCCGATATTGCTACCGACTATGCCGATTTTTTCAAGGGAATAAAATCCCTTTGGAGCCCCTTCTTTATCGTCGGGCGCTGCGCGGATTACATCCTGCGGCATACGGCCGATTGTCTGACCGCATTTATTCACGCAAGCATGGAATACCGGGCAAAGCGAATTGTGGAGGTGTACGGGGAGCGAGAACAAACCCCGGAGGAACGGATTCGGGAAAAGGACAAACGCCGGGCGGCCTACCATCGTTTCTACACGGATATGAAATGGGGGTATGCCAAGAACTACCGAATTTCCCTGGACAGCGGGGCGTTGGGCATTGCGCAATGCGTCGCCGTCCTGAAAATCCTTTACTGAACCCTCCCGTCAGACCATGCCCCCTTGCGTTTTCCCCGAAAGGGGGGTATGGTTGGGTGGGTGAAGCGGAAAGGGGCTGCCCTGTGCGGCGTGCCATCCGGAAGGAAAAAGGGCGTTGGCAGGAGCCGGCGCGTCAGGTCACGCCGGCTCCGATTCGTTCGGGAACGCATTTCACACGTTCCCGCACAGCCCGCTTTTTCCCTGCTTCCAGTGCTTATAGCACAGGCCGATATACGTGACGGCTTCGCCCGTGTCAATCAGAACCTGCTCCCCTTCCCGGATGACGCGGCCCTGCGCGTCCACGCGCGTGTTCATCGTCGCCTTCTTTCCGCACCAGCACAGGCTTTGTTCCAGCTCCGCAAAGGTATCCGCAAAGCGGAGCAGCGCGCTGGAGCCGGGGAAAAAATTCCCCTGGAAGTCCGTTTTCAGGCCATAGCAGTAAATCTCCAGCGCGTCGGCCATATCGGCCAGTTCCACGACCTGCGCTTCGGTCAGAAACTGCGCCTCATCCACGAAAATATGCTGCAATTGTCCGGGCTTTCTGGTTTCCAGCCACAGAAGCTGCTCGCGCACGCTATGATCCGGCGCCAGCACGATATCCGCCACGGCCTGCAGCCCGACCCGCGAAAACACAATATCCACGCCCTTGCGCGAGTCGATGGAGGGCTTGACGAGCGCGCAGGTATACCCCTGCTGCTGATAGTTATAGCGCTGCATGAGCAGCATCGCTGTCTTGGAAGAACCCATGACGCCAAAGTAAAAGTGCAGCACGGCCAAACCCCTTACACGATTTTGTCAAAGACTATCCCGAAGAAGAGCTGGTCCGCGAGCACCAGCAGCCCCAGCACGGCCGTGTACAGCCCGAACCATTTCAGGCTCACCCGCTGAATCAGCGCCAGCATCCAGCGGATGGCCAGATATCCGCTCACCGCCGCGGCCAGCATGCCCAGAAGCATGCCCGCCCAGCCGCCTTCGAAGGTTTCGCCGCCCGCCGCCAGCAGGTCCCTGAACTTGAACACCAGCGACCCCACCGTGGCGATGGCGCTCATCAGAAACGAAAACTTGGCCGCCGTCTGGCGGGACACGCCCGAGGCCATACCGCCTACGATGGTCGAACCGGAACGGGATACGCCCGGAATAATCGCCAGCGCCTGCATCATGCCCATGGCCAGCGCCTGCTGATAGCGCATATCCTCCACGCCCGCACGCGGGCGGCGGCCCTGGTCCGCAACGCGGGCAGCCAGCCAGTCCGACGCGCACAGAAGCGCGGCGGTAATCAGGAAGCTGACGCCCAGAAACCATCCTCCGAAGGCGGCCTCCAGCAGGTCCTCCAGGAGCAGCGCGGCCACGACGGCCGGCAGCGTCGCCACAATCAGCAGGCGCACGGCGCGGCTGGTGAACAGGTGCAGCAGCATATCCAGCCAGTCGTGCCAGAACACGGCCAGCACCGCGACCAGCGTGCCCACATGCAGGAGGATTTCCAGCAGCAGGCCGGTCTGCGGCATGTCCAACAGCTTTTGAAAAAGAACCAGGTGCCCCGAGGAGGAAATGGGCAAAAACTCGCTCAGCCCCTGTATGATGCCCAGCAATAGGGTCTTCAGCATGCCCCCGCCTCCTCAGTATTGCTTAAACTGCGTCCAGATTTCGCTGTAGATGACCTGCGCATCGCCCACGTCCTGAATAAACTCCGTGTCGCCCAGCACTTCTTCGGGGATATAGAGCACCTCGGAGTTGGAGCGGTATTCCTCCGACAGGAGGGGTTCCGCGGCCAGGTTGCAGTTCAGGTACGACTGCACCTCGGCGATATCCTTGGCAATTTCCGGCCGGAGCATGAAGTCAATGAAGGCATGCGCATTGTCCGGATGCGGGGCGTTGACGGGCACGAACACGCAGTCGATGCCGAAGCCCATGCCCTCTTCGGGATACACCACCTTCAAATCGGGCCGCTCCGTCAGCGCCCAGAGCACCTGCGGCGTGAACATATAGCCGACGGTGGCCTCGCCGGAGACCATGAGCATGTGCGGCGTGTTATAGTCCAGCGCGCGGATGTTGGGCTTGAGCTGCATCAGCTTTTCGCCAGCCTGGCGAAGGATTTCCTCGTCCGTGACGTTGAAGCTCTGGCCCATGGTTTTCAGCGTAATGCCGATGACGTTGCGCGCGTCGTCCATGATGACGATGCTGTCGCGCAGGCTTTCGTCCCACAGGCTTTCATAGCCGGTAATCTCGATGTCCACATACGCCGGGTCGTAAATAATCAGCGGCGTGCCCGCGACGTACGGCACGGTGTACTTGTCCTCGGGGTCGAAAAACTGGCCCCGGAAGATGGGGTTGATGTTGTCCCAGTTGGGGATTTTGCTCCTGTCCAGCTCCAGCAGCAGGCCTTCCTTGCGCGCGATGTCGATAATGTAATCGCTGGCCAGCACAATGTCGTAGGTTCCGCCGTCCACGGCCTGCAGCTTGGTGAGCATTTCCTCGTTGGAATCAAAATAGCTGTAGTCCACGCGGATGCCGGTCTCCGCCTCAAAGGGCGCAAGAAGCGTGTCGTAGTCGAAATACTCCGCCCAAGTCAGCACGTTGAGGACCTTTTCCTCCTCGGCCATCGCGGGCGAGACGGCGGCCAGGGCCAGCAGCGCGGCCAGCAGCAGCGGCAGCAGATGTTTCATTCGAGGTTCCCTCCTTCATAAAATGGGGTTCAGGGGCAACGCGTCAGGTCTTTTTGGCCCGTATCCATTGGGATACGCCGACAAAGAGGAACACCACGCCCAGCATCAGCGTGCACAGCGCGTTGATTTTAGGCGTCACGCCCACCTTGAGGCTGGAATAAATTTTCAGCGGCAGCGTCTGCGCGCCCGGTCCGGTCACAAAAAAGCTGATAATCACGTCGTCCAGGGACATCGCGAAGGCCAGCAGCATGCCCGCCAGCACCGCCGGGAACACCAGCGGGAACGTAATGTCCCGGAATACGCGCAGCGGCGGCGCGCCCAAGTCGCGCGCGGCCTCCTCCAGGCTGATATCCAGCGCGGCAAGCCGTCCCTTCACGATAATAAAAATATAGGGGATACAGAAGGTAATATGCGCCAGCACCAGCGTCAGCATGCCCAGCTCCAGCCCCACAAACGTAAACGCCGCCAAAAACGCCATGGCCAGCACGATTTCCGGGATCATAATCGGCAGCGACGAAAGGCCTTCCATCAGCCCCTGAAGCTTCAAATGGCGGCGCGCCAGCGCCACCGCGCCCAGCGTGCCGATGATGCCCGCCGCCGCCACCGATATGCACGCCACCTTCAGCGAATTGCCCAGCGTGCGCGCGATTTCACCGTCCGCAAACAGCTCGCGATACCAGGACAGCGTAAACCCGGTCATCACCCCGGCCGTCTTGGAAGGGTTGAAGGAATAGAGCACGACCACGAGAATCGGCAGGTATAAAAATATCAGGATGGCCGTCATGTACACCGTCCGAAACCGCTTGCCCATGGTTTCCCTTCCCTTCCCCGTCCCGGGTCAGAACAGACTCGTCTCCCCGCCCGCGCGCCGCTGCCCCCAGAGCACCAGCGCGGTAAACCCCAGCAACGCCATGGCCAGCGCCGCGCCAAAGGGCGTGTTGCGCGCGCGCAGAAGCTGTTCCTGGATAAGGTTGCCCAGCAGCACGCTTTTGCTGCCGCCCAGCAGCTCGGCAATATAGAAGATGCCCATGCTCGGCACGAATGTCAGCGTAATGCCGGACATGATGCCCGAGCGCGTCAGCGGCAGCGTCACGGTATAAAAGGCGTGCCACGGCGTGGCGCCCAGGTCGCGCGCGGCCTCCACGGTGCTCCAGTCCATGCGTTCCAGCGCGGTAAAGCAGGGGAGAATCATAAAGGGCAGGAGCGTATAGACCAGCCCCAGCAGCACCGCGCCGTTGTTATACAGCAGCTTCAGCGGCCGCTCAATCCACCCCAGCGCCTGCAACGCCGCATTGATGGGGCCGTTGGCGCGCAGCAGAATCATCCAGCCGTAGGTACGCACCAGCGCGCTCGTCCAGAACGGCACAACCACCAGCACCATCAGCATCAGCCGCCGCCTGGGCGAAGAACGCGCCATGCCGTAGGCGAACGGATAGCCCAGCAGCAGCGCAAGGGCCGTGGACAGCAGCGCGGTCAGCAGCGACTCTCCGAACACGAGCAGGTACGTCGGTTCCAAGAGCGCGCGGTAGTTCTCCAGCGTCAGCACGCTCGTCACGCCCCAGCTGGCGTCGCGCTCGCAAAACGACACGCCCGCCACATACACCAGCGGCAGGAGGACAAACGTCACGGTCCACACATACAGCGGCAGGCACAGAAGCGTCCGCCGGCGCCTGGTTTTTTCCAGCGGCCGCGTCATGGAATCACCGCCGCATGCTGTTCGTCCCACCAGATGCGCACCGGCGCGCCCGGCTCCAGCTCGGGCCGGGTCTGGCTGAACGCGGTCAACGTCTGCCCGTCCGGCGCCGTCAGCGTGGTGCGCAGCGACCCGCCCGCGAACCGGTGCTCCACCAGCGTGGCCGGCAGCGACCAATGTCCCTCCGGCGCGCGGCTGCCATAGCAGAGCCGCTCCATGCGCAGGCACAGCGCCGCCTGGTCGCCCGGCCGCATGCCCTCGGGCACCAGGGCGGGGAAGCGCTCGCCGCAGAAGGCGAGCAGGCCGCCCGCTTCCACCGTGCAGGCCAGCAGGTTGGTCTGTCCGATGAAGCCCGCGGCAAAGCGCGTGGCAGGCCGTTCATAGATTTCCTCGGGCGAACCGATTTGCTCGAAACGCCCGTCATGCATGACGGCGATGCGGTCGGACATGTTCAGCGCCTCTTCCTGGTCGTGGGTAATATAAATAAAGGTAATGCCCAGCTTTTCCTGCAGCGCCTTCAGCTCGGTCTGCATCTGGCGGCGAAGCTGCAAATCCAGCGCGCCCAGCGGCTCGTCCAGCAGCAGGATGTGCGGCGCGAGCACCACGGCCCGCGCGATGGCCACGCGCTGGCGCTGGCCTCCGGACAGGCTGTCCGGCATGCGGCTTTCATACCCCTCCAGCTGCACCAGGCGCAGCATTTCTTCCACCCTGCGGCGAATCTCCGGCTTGGCGGTTTTTCTGACCCGCAGGCCATAGGCGATGTTGGCCGCTACATTCATATGCGGAAAGAGGGCGTAATTCTGAAACACGGTGTTTACGCTGCGGCTTTCCGGCGGCAGCGCAGTCACGTCGCGGCCGTCCAGCCATACGCGCCCGCGGTCAGGCGTTTCCAGCCCCGCGACAATTCGAAGCGTGGTCGTCTTTCCACAGCCGCTGGGCCCCAGCAGCGTGAGGAATTCGCCCGCCTCCACATCCAAATCAATCCCGCGCAGCACATCGCCTTCGCCAAAGTCCTTATGAATCCCTTCCAGGCGCAGTATGCTCATGGCCTCTCCGTTCGTTTTTCGTTTCGTTGCCGAAAAATTGTTGACTTTTTTCGTCAAGTATAAGGCTGCGGTTCGCCGCTGTCAACACCTGCGCCGGGTTTCTTTTCCGCCGGTCAGGCCAGCGTATGCCCCGGAAATACCCGCTCGTATCCTGCGCGCACGGCGGACAGCAGCACCGCCCGCTGCCGGTCGTCCAGTTCCCCGCAGGCGCGTATGTTCTCCAGCATCCGTTCGGCTGCCGCCGCGCATCGCCGGGCCACGCTGTCCTGCGAGCGATGGAAGCTGAAAAGCACATGGGCGTTGCGGCTGTCTCCGCGCAGGAACAGGTCGATATACTCAAACGCCAGGCGATGGAGATACCCGTCGAAGAAGGCCTCCGCGTCCGGCGCCAGGGCCATCGTGCGCAGAAGCTGCTCGCCCCGCAGGAGCTCGTCGTATTTTTCCCGCAGCGCCTGCGCGCTGTATTTTTCGGGCGTATCAAAGGCGCTGAACAGGTGGCATTTGATGAGGGAATAGTCGATGCCGCCGCCGCGCGCGGCGCGCAGGGGCTCATGGAGGCGGCCGTGGTACAGCAGCGCCTCGTTGGCCTCGAAGCTGTCCGGGTCCTGCGCCAGCGCCTCGCAGAGGATTTTGTATCTTTTTCTGGGGTCGCGCACCCCGCGCAGGCGCTCCTGGAGCGCGGAAGGCCCGGCCGCGGTCTCCGCCGGCAGAGGCGTTCCGCAATACGGGCACAGCCGGGGCGTCCGGCCTTCCTGGGCGTGCATTTCCCCGCCGCACTGCGGGCATCGAATGGCGTTCATGTCTCCCGTTCCCTCCTGCGGGCGTAAAACCCGCGCAAAAGCGCCGCGCATTCCCCGGCCAGCACGCCGCCGAAGGCGGGCACGCCGCCCAGGCCCAGGCGGGCGTCCTCGGTCAGCCGGTATACGCTGCCGCAGCAGCCGGCGCGCGCGTCGTGCGCGCCGAAGACGACCCTGTCGGGCCGCGCCAGCGCGATGGCCCCCGCGCACATGGGGCAGGGCTCGAGGGTGACGTAGAGCGTATGCCCCGTCAGCCTGCGCCGCCCGCGCAGCACCAGCATTTCCGCATGCGCGGTCGCGTCGCCCATCTCCTCGCACCGGTTTCCCGCGCGCATGACGAGCTCGCCGCCGCAGACCAGCGCCGCGCCCACCGGCGTTTCTCCGCGCTCGCCCGCACGCCGGGCTTCCTCCAGCGCTACGCGCATCCAGCGTTCATGCTCCATGGTTCCTCCTGTCCAGCGCAATGGCCAGCACGGCCACGTCCGCGGGCGACACGCCGGAGATGCGCCCCGCCTGGCCCAGCGAGCAGGGCCGACCCGCGTCCAGCTTCTGCCGCGCCTCCAGGCGCAGGCCCGGCAGGCCCTGATAGTCCATATCCTCCGGCAGGCTTCTGTCCTCCATCTGCCGGAACCTTCGCACGGCGGCCTCCTGCTTTTTCAGATAGCCTTCATATTTAATGGCAATCTCCGCCTGTTCGCGCGCGGCCGGATGGACCTGCGAAAGCTCGGGCGCCAGCGCCATCAGGTCGGAAAACGCGGTCTCCGGGCGGCGCAGCAGGGCGTCCAGGCGCAGGGCCACGATGCGCTCGACGGCGCGCTGCGTTTCCTCCCGCTTTTTCTGCGTCTTTTCCAGCCGCTCGCGGCTTGCCAGGCCCACAGCGTACCCCTTTTCGGTCAGGCGCAGGTCGGCGTTGTCCTGGCGCAAAAGCAGGCGGTACTCGGCGCGCGAGGTCATGATGCGGTAGGGCTCGTTGGTGCCCTTGGTGGTCAAATCGTCCACCAGCACGCCGATATAGGCCTCGTCCCGCGTCAGCACCAGCGGCTCGCGCTCCTGAAGCCAGAGCGCCGCGTTGATGCCGGCCAGCAACCCCTGGGCGGCGGCCTCCTCGTAGCCGGACGTTCCGTTGATTTGTCCGGCAAAATACAGGCCCTGCACGTCGCGCGCCGCCAGCGACGGGCGCAGGCGCAGGGGGTCGATGCAGTCATATTCTATCGCATACGCCAGGCGCAGCAGCCGCGCATGCTCCAGGCCGGGAATGGTCGCATACATGGCGCGCTGCACATCCTCCGGCAGCGAGGACGACATGCCCTGCACATACCATTCCACCGTATCCAGCCCTTCCGGCTCCAGGAACACCTGGTGGCGTTCCTTGTCGGCAAAGCGGACGATTTTGTCCTCAATGGACGGGCAGTAGCGCGTGCCCGTGGCGTGAATGGCGCCGGTAAACATGGGCGCCCGATGCAGGTTCTCCCGGATAATCCGGTGCGTCTGCTCGCCCGTCCAGGTCAGGTAGCACTGCGCCCGGTTTTCCAGGCGCTTTTCGGTCAGAAACGAAAAGGGAACGACCGGCTCGTCGCCCGGCTGCGGGGTCGTTTTGGAAAAGTCGATGGTGCGGCCGTCCACGCGCGCGGGCGTGCCCGTCTTAAAGCGCCGCAGGGAAAAGCCCAGACGCGACAGCGCCCCGGACAGCGCCAGCGACGCGCACAGGCCCTGCGGCCCGCCCGCCCAGGAGGCTTCGCCGATGATGATACGGCTTTGCAGATACACGCCCGTGGCGATGACCGCCGCGCGGCAGGGAATGCGCGCGCCGGTCAGCGTGTGCACGGCGCGCACCGCGCCGCCCTTCACCTCCAGGTCGCAGACTTCGCCCTGGCGCAGCGTCAGGTTTTCCTGCGCCAGCAGCGCGCGCAGCATCCGGCGCTGGTAGGCGCGCTTGTCCGCCTGCGCGCGCAGCGAATGCACGGCGGGGCCTTTGGCGGTGTTGAGCATGCGGGACTGGATGAACGCATCGTCAATCGCGCGCCCCATTTCACCGCCGAGCGCGTCTATTTCGCGCACCAGATGGCCCTTGCCCGTGCCGCCGATGGCGGGGTTGCAGGGCATCATGGCCACCGCGTCCAGGTTCATGGTCAAAAGCAGCGTGCGCACGCCCATGCGCGCGGCCGCCAGCGCGGCCTCGCAGCCGGCATGGCCCGCGCCCGCCACGACAAGTTCAAATTCCATAGGGTCTCCTCCCGGGACAGTATACCACGCATTTCGCCGGCGGAAAAGGCGGGAATCACCTGCGCGAACGATGTTTTTTACGGCTTTTTCCGATTATCTCCCAAATT
>ENA-UOIW01001286-UOIW01001286.1-human-gut-metagenome-genome-assembly--contig:-P58-NODE-1286-length-15281-cov-5.314199_pt1 | contig 15281 bp, 7 predicted proteins | sample MGYA00242334_ERZ723881 | MGnify/ENA metagenome assembly ERZ723881
CCTTCGGGTTCGAGGAAGAGCTGGTGCTGCTCCTTGTCGACAAAGGTGCGCAACTTGTCCTCAATCGAGGGGCAGTAGCGCGGTCCGATGCCGTGAATCGTGCCGTTGAAGAGTGGCGAGCGGTCGAATCCGCTGCGCAGAATGGCGTGCACTTCGGGCGACGTGTAGACCAGATAACAGGGCATCTGCTCGCTGACGGGGTGCGTTTCGGGCGAAAACGAGAACTTTTCGGGCTTTTCATCTCCCGGCTGCGGCTCCAGACGGCTGAAATCGATGGTCCGCGCATCGAGACGTGCGGGGGTGCCGGTCTTCATGCGGCCGGTCTCAAAGCCCACGGCCACGAGCGATTCGGTGATGCCGTGCGAGGCGGCGTCGCCGGCGCGTCCCCCCTCGGCATGGGCCGCACCGCAGTGCATCAACCCTCCGAGGAAGGTGCCGCTCGTGAGCACCACGGCCCGGCACGAGAATTCGACCCCCATGCGGCTCCTCACGCCGCGGATGCGCAGCCTGCCCGGCTGTCCGGCCCCCTCCCCTGCCGCGGCGGATGGTGCCGCAGCCGCGGGTGCCGCCGTGCCCGGGTTCGGGGTCTCCGGAGTACCGTCGGCGGACGGCCGCTCCGGGGCCGTTGCGGCGGCTTCGGCCCCCGGCTCCGGCTCGCGGTCGAAGAGCAGCTCGACGGCCGCATCCTGCCAGATGTAGAGGTTGTCGGTGTTCTCCAGCGTGCGGCGCCACTCGGCCGAGAAGGCCCGCTTGTCGCACTGCGCACGGGGACTCCACATCGCCGCCCCTTTCGAGCGGTTGAGCATGCGGAACTGCAGCGTCGTGAGGTCGGTGATGCGGCCCATCTGACCTCCGAGTGCGTCTATTTCTCTGACAATCTGTCCTTTAGCTACTCCGCCGACTGCCGGGTTGCACGACATTTCGGCGAATTTGACCATATCCATCGTCAGCAGCAGCGTGCGCGAGCCGAGTCGTGCGGCGGCCGATGCGGCCTCGCAACCGGCGTGACCTCCGCCGATGACGATTATATCGTAGTCCAGAACCATCTTTCCTATTTCTCTTCTCTTGTCTCTTGTCGTTGCTTCTTTTCTCTTCGCTTCTTCCCGCTGCCCGCTGCCTTGCCTTTTTTGCGGCGTTTTGCGGTTCGTTGCCTTGCCTCTTTTGCGGTGGTTCGCGGCCTTGCCCCTTTTGGAATTTTTTGTTACCCGCGCCTTGCCTCTTTTTGCGGCCTTTTAGCGGTGCTTTCCACGTCGGCTGTTTCCCGCCTTCGCGAGCCTCCCGGGGCGGAAAAGGGGTGTTGTGGCGGGTTATCGGAAGCGTTGCAGCTGCTTCCCTCCGCTTTTCCTTCTTCGGTGCCGCCTTTTCGCAAGTCTCCCGGGGCGGAAAAGGGATGTTGCAGCAGGGTTAGCGGATGCGTTGCCGCTGCTTCCCTTCGTTGCCTGCTCCCCTCTTGGTTGCCCGGTTGCCTTCGTCCCGTTGGAAAGGTCCTGCCGGAGCGAAAAAAAGGAAGTTGCGCTGCCACTACTACCCTTCGCCGTTCGGTTGCCTTCGTCCCGTTGTAAAGGTCGGCAAGACGGAAGGGGGCGTTACTGCCTTTTCGCGACGTTTTCCTCTTCGCCGTCTCCTTCTCCGGCGGCACCGTTTGCGAGCCTCCCAGGGCGGAAAGGACCGTTGCGGCGAGCGGGGTTCGGAAGTGTTTCCACTGCTCCCCTTCGCCGCCTCCCCTCCTTCTTCGCCCTTCCGGCGAACCTTCCCGGGCGGAAAAGGGGTGTTGCGACGGGGTAGCTGTGCGGTTGCGGGCCCTGTCTGTTGTCGGCAGCGTGCCTTGCCGTTCTCGGCCGCGGCGTGCTGTCGGAGCAGTTTGCAGCAATCTTGACCCGTCACCCTGCCGGGCTCGGAAAAGAGGCCGTTGCGGCGGGCGGGGTTCGGAAGCGTTTCCGCTGCTCCCCTTCGCCGCCTCTCCTTCTTCGCCCTCCCGGCGAACCTCCCCGGGTGGAAAAGGGGTGTTGCGGCGGGGTAGCTGTGCGGTCGGACTCCGTCTGTTCTCAGTTGCGGCACCCTGTCTGTTGCCTGAGCTCCTGTATGGGCTGAAAGGAGGCTGTTTTGCCGCGTTTGCCGGGTGGGTGCAGAAAGTCTTCGCTGCTGTTGCAGAAGGCTCTTATCGGGGCGAAAAATGGCTTTTGCAGGCGTTAGGAGTGCTGCTCCGGCTGCCCTCCCTTACTTTTTTGAATGCGCCGGACGTTTGGCCCGTTTCGGGGCGGGTGCGGCGCTCTGCTCCGACGCCTCCTCTTCGTGCCAGAAGGCGAGGTAGCGGTCCTCCTTGCGGTGCATCTGGGCGTTGGTGCGCGGCGTCTTGTCGCGCTGCCCGCAGAGGTGCAGCACGCCGTGGACCACCACGCGGCGCATCTCCTCGAGCTTCGTGGCGCCGTACTGCCGCGCATTGTCGGCCACGGTCTCCACATCGATGAAGATGTCGCCCGAGACGACGTGCGTCCCCCGGCGGTCGCTGTAGTCGAAGGTGATGACGTCGGTATAGTAGTCGTGTCCGAGGTACTGGCGGTTCATCTCGAGCAGCCGTGCGGCCGAGCAGAAGATGTAGCTCACGTCGCCGAGCGTATAACCCTCGGCGCGGGCCACCTCGCCGAGCCACCGGGCCGTGCGCCGCTTCTCGGGCAGGCGGTAGGTGCAGTCGTCGTTGTAGTATCTGACAGCCATAATATGACGTGTGTTGTGTGTTTCAATCCTTGCCGGCCCTTACTCCGGTCCTCGCTCCGGCCCACTGTCCGGCCCCAGGACTCCAGAGGCAATCCCCAGCTCCCTTTCCTGGTCCTTCCCCGGCTTTTCTGCCCGGCGTCCGGGTCCTCCGGTCCGGGCCCGTCTCCGGCTCCACTGTCCGTCCTCTTGCCCGGCCCCGCTCCTTCCGGGTCCTTTTTCAGCTCCGGTGCGGCCTCTCCGGCCTCCTGTGCTCCTCCTGTGTGCCCCCTCGCTCCGGCCCCCGCGCCTTAGCGGCGGAAGCAGTCCTGGGCGCGCATCTTCATGTTGGGCGAGGGCGGATAGATGCCGAAGACGAGCTTGTATTCGGGCTCCATCGTCACCACGTTCATCGCCGAGCCGATGCTCCCCAGCCGCTGGTTGCGCGACACCTTCTGCCCCTTGGTGACGCTCACCGCCCCCAGATTGGCATAGGAGGTGATGTACTCGCCGTGAGCCACGAAGACATCGTACTTGTTGGTGATGCGGTTGCGCTTGATTTCCACCACCTTGCCGTCGTAAATCGAGATGACGGCCGCCCCCTTCGGACCGGTGATTTCGGCCATGTTCTCCATGTAGCGCTTCACGCGCCCGCCGACCACCGGAAGGCGCAGCCCCGTGGTCTTGTTCGAGAAGGAGGCACCCTCGGTGTTGCCGCGCGTGAGCTTGCGCAGCTCGCTGATGGCGACATCGAGCTCCTGCTCGCTTGCCATCTTCTGCTGCAGGGCCGTCTTTTCGCGCTTGGAGAGGCGCGATGCCTCGCTGCGTGCCGAGCGGGCGTCGCGCTGCAGCTTCTCGCGCTGCGAGGTGAGGCGCTGCAGCACCGAGTCGAGGGCGCGGTGGCGCGTGTCGAGCAGCGCCTTCTGGTCGGCCACCTCGCGGGCGAGGCTGTCGATTTCGAGGAGCTTGCGCTCGCGCATGGCGGCCACCTCGCGCAGCATGGTGATTTTGCGCGCCACGTCGACGAAGCTGCGCGACGCGAAGAGGTAGGTGAGGTAGTTGTTGTGGCGGTAGTTGCGGTAGGCCTCGCGCACCATGGCGCCGTACTGCTGGCGGTTGCGCTCGAGCGCCGCCGAGAGGTCGCCCGCCACGCTGTCCGTGCGCTCAATCTCGAGCCGCAGCAGCGCCGCCTGCTGCTCCGTGGCGTCGAGCAGCTGGCTGCGCGAGTCAATCTGCCGCGCCAGCCGGCGCAGCCGCTCCTCGGTGGCCGCACGCCCCTTCTTGATGGAGGCGATTTCGCGTTCGCCCCGGGCGATGCGCTGCTCGAGGTCGGCGATGATGCGCTTCTGCCGCTCGATGCGGTCGTTCTGCGCCGCCACGGGATGGAGCGCGCAGAGTGCCGCAAGCAGCATGAGGTATGGGAGCAACTTCTTCATAGCAGGTTCTTTACGGGTCCCGGGGTCTGGCCTTCGCAACGCTCCGCAGACCGCCTATTTCGAGCGCCCTTCGCGTCCGGGCCTCTTCTCCGCGGAGTTTCCGTCGGCCTCGGAGCGGGCGCGGATGCGGCGGTCGACCTCCTGGGGGTCGGCCCCGTTCTCGAGCGCCTTGCGCCAGTAGAATTCGGCCATGAAGCGCTCGTCGAGCGCCTCGAGGATGTCGCCGTAGTGGAGCAGCAGCACCGGACTGTTCGTGCGGTCGAGAGCGATGGCCTGCTGCATGATTTTCTTGGCCTCGGCGGCGCGTCCCAGCCGGAAGAGAATCCACGCCTCGGTGTCGAGGTAGGTGGGTTCGTTGTCCGTGAGCGCCGTCACGCGGCTCGCCATGACGAGGGCCTTCTCCAAATCGCCCCCCTTCTCGGCCAGGAAGTAGGCGTAGTTGTTGAGCACCAGGACGTTGTCCGACCGGTAGCGGAGGCTCTTTTCGTAGGCGGCGAAGCACTTGCGCGTCATGCCGGCCTCGTGGTAGGCGTCGCCGATGAAGCCCCAGACGGCACTGCGCAGCGAGTCGCCCGCGACGTAGCGCAGCGCCTCGCGGTAGGCCTTCACGGCCCGCTCGTGGTGTTTGGCGTAGCTCAGGGCGTGGCCCCGGAAGATGCGGAAGTCGGGGTCGTCGGGGAAGAGCGCGATGGCCTGCGTGACGTACTTCTGCACCGAGTCGGGGCGCTGGAGGTAGTTCTCGATTTCGGCCACGGCGCGGAAGTAGCCCTTCACCGGGGGCCGGTCGGCCGTGCGGAGCTTGTAGAGGGCGAGGGCCTCCTCCAGCTCGCCCGAGGCAATCAGGTGGTCGGCATAGAGGCGCACGATGCGCGGGTCGTCCGGATGGCGGATGATGAGCGTCGAGGCCAGGCTGTTGATTTGAGCGTAGTATTCGCGGTAGAAGCGCAGGTCGGAGGTGAGCTGCCCGAAGCGGCGGACCATCTCGTCGATGGTGAGGGCGTCGGTCTCGAAGATGCGGCGCGTGGCGGAGAGCAGCCCCGCATAGTCGTGCCGCGTGTTGTAGAAGTCGGCCAGCGACATGAGCGTCTGCACGTCGGTCGAGTCAATTTCCAGCGCACGGTCGAACTCCGCGCGGGCGAGCGAATCGTTGCCCTGCAGCCCGTAGAGGTTGGCCAGCACCGTGTGGTGTTCCGCCTCGTAGGGAATCTCCTCGGCCACGGCGCGCGCCTCGTCGACCGCCTTGTCGAGCTGGCGCGTGGCGATGAGCAGCTGCCGCTTCATGGTCGAGAGCACGGGCGTGCGGCCGAAGCGCACCTCGGCGCTGTCGAGCGTCGCCAGGGCCGAGTAGGGGCGCTCGACCTGTTCGTAGAGCGCCGCCACGAGGCGGTAGTTGTCCGGCTCGCGCGGGTCGTCGCGCAGCAGGCGGCGGAAGATGTCGAGTGCGTCGCCGTAGCGCTCGGCATAGATGAGCGTCTGGCCGTAGAGGCGTCCGTACCACTTGTTGGTCGTGTCCGAACGGTAGGCCCGTCCGGCCAGCGCGACCGCCTCGTCGTTCGAATCGTACATCCCGTTGGCCGCCAGCGTGTAGCTGGCCGGGGCGCAGGCCGAGTCGCAGCGCAGCGCCTCGTGGCAGAGCGTGCGGGCGCCGGCCGTGTCGCGGTCGATGAGCAGCCGCTTCAGCGCGTCGGTGTAGAGATAAAGGCTGCGCAGCGAGTCGGGCGGCACGATGCCGCCTGCCGCGGGCGTCCCGCCGCCGCTTGCGGCGGAGAGCAGCCCCGGAAGCATGCACATGCACAGAAGCAGGGTTGCCGCCAGTCGTCTCATGGTCTGCTTGCGCTTTTGGGGTGTGTCGCGACGCCTCAGAGCGCCGTGTCGAACTGATGGAGGAACCGCACGTCGTTCTCGAAGTAGAGGCGCAGGTCCTTGACTCCGTACTTGAGCATGGCGATGCGCTCGATGCCCATGCCGAAGGCGAATCCCGAGTACTTCTTCGGGTCTATTCCGTTGGCCTCCAGCACGTTGGGGTCAACCATGCCGCAGCCCATGATTTCGAGCCAGCCGGTCCCCTTGCAAACCGGGCACCCCTTTCCTCCGCAGAGGTTGCACGAGACGTCGACCTCGGCCGAGGGTTCGGTGAAGGGGAAGTAGGAGGGGCGCATGCGGATGGCGGTCTGCTCGCCGAAGACCTCCTTGGCGAAGTAGAGCAGCGACTGCTTCAGGTCGGCGAACGAAACCCCCTCGTCGATGTAGAGCCCCTCAATCTGGTGGAAGATGCAGTGGGCGCGGTAGGAGATGGCCTCGTTGCGGAAGACGCGGCCCGGGCAGATGACGCGGATGGGGGGCTTCTGACGCTCCATCGTGCGGACCTGAATCGACGAGGTGTGGGTGCGCAGCAGGATGTCGGGGTTCTTCTCGATGAAGAAGGTGTCCTGCATGTCGCGCGCCGGGTGCTCGGGCGGGAAGTTGAGCGCCGAGAAGACGTGCCAGTCATCCTCGATTTCGGGCCCCTCGGCCACGGTGTATCCCAGACGCGAGAAGACCTCGACAATCTGGTTCTTCACCAGCGCGATGGGGTGGCGCGACCCGAGCCGTTCGGCCGAGCCGGGACGGCTCATGTCCTCGCAGGCGGGGGCGTCGGCGGCCTGCTGCTGCATCTGGCTGCGCAGGGCGTTGATGCGCTCCGTGGCGACGCTCTTCAGGTGGTTGATTTTCTGGCCCAACTCGCGCTTGAGCTCCGGCGCAACCCCCTTGAACTCTTCGAGCAGGGCGTTCAGTTCGCCCTTCTTGCCCAGGATTTTGATGCGGAACTCCTCGACATCGGCCGCGGCCTTGGGTTTGAACTCTTCGACTCGTCGGAGAAGCTCATTGATTTTGTCGGTCATATTTTGATAGTTTGTTCTTTTTCCCTACTTTTATCGCCTCTTGCGACGTTACGGCAATATAACGTGCAAAGTTACAAAAAAATTGGGATATGTTCCGAAAAACCCTCTCTTTTCTCCTCGTGGCGCTCCTTGCGGCGGGCGTCGTGCGGGCGCAGCGCGTGGGCGTGGTGATGAGCGGCGGCGGAGCCAAGGGGCTCTACCACATCGGCGTGTTGGAGGCCTTCGAGGAGTGCGGCGTGCCGATTGACTACGTGGCCGGCACCTCGATGGGCTCCATCATCGCGGCGATGTACGCCGCGGGCTACTCCCCGGCCGAGATGCGCGAAATCGTCTCCTCGGGGGTGGTCAAGGAGTGGGTCTCGGGACGCATCGACCCCCGCTATACGGCCTACTACCGCCAGGTGAGCCGCCTGCCGTCGTTCGTCACCTTCCGCCTCAACCTGGGCGACGACTCGGTCAAGCTCTTCCGCACGCCGACCAACCTCATCTCGTCGACCCAAATCGACATGGCCCTCACCGAGCTCTTTGCCCCGGCCACGGCGGCCTGCGGCGGCGACTTCGACGAGCTGATGGTCCCCTTCCTCTGCGTGGCCAGCGACATGAACGCCCGCGAACCGGTGGTGCTGCGCTCGGGCGACCTGAGCGAGGCGGTCCGCTCGTCGATGTCCATCCCGCTGGTATTCAAGCCGATGAAAATCGACTCGATGCTGCTCTACGACGGCGGCATCTACGACAACTTCCCCTGGCGGTCGCTCGACGTGGGCTTCCGCCCCGACCTGCTCATCGGCAGCATCTGCACCGACGGCGGGCGCGCCCCGAGCGAGGAGAACGGCCTCTTCGACCAGGCCTTCATGCTGGCCATGTACGGCACCGACTACGAGATGCCACGCGGGCGGAGCATCACCGTGCGGCGTGCCGTCGACGTCAACATGCTCGACTTCGACCGCGCCGTCGAAATCATGGATGCGGGCTACGCCGACGCCATGGAGAAGATGCCCGAAATCCTCGAGCGCATCCGCGACCGCCGCACCCCCGAGCAGTATGCCGCGCGCCGCGAGGCCTTCCGCGCCCGCTGCCCCGAGTTGCGCTTCGGCAGCTACGACATCGAGGGGCTCACCCGCGCGCAGCGCGAATACGTGCGCGACTTCGTCAAGCTCGACGAGAAGCACCACGGCGGTGAACGCGAGCTGAACTTCGCCCAGCTGCGCGACAACCTCTACTCGGTGCTGGCCGACGGCGACTTCTCGATGGAGTTCCCGCGGGCGCTCTACGACAGCGTGAGCGGCCGCTACACCTTCCGCGCCCGCTTCGTTACCAAGCCCAACTTCCGGCTGCTGGTCGGAGGCAACGTCTCCTCGACGGCTTTCAACCAGGCCTACATCGGGGCTACCTACCGCCGCATCGGGCGCGTGGCGCAGTCGCTGGGGGTCGACCTCTACCTGGGGCCGCTCTACACGTGGGGCTCGGTGGGGGGCCGCACCGACTTCTACGCCTGGAAGCCCCTCTTCCTGGACTACTCCTACAACTTCTCGGTGCAGAACTACCGCCACGGCTCGTTCGGCAACGTGACGAAAATCAACAACACGCAGCCCATCAAGCAGAGCGCCAGCTTCCTGTCGCTGGCCGTGGGGATGCCCCTCACGCAGCGGAGCCTCTTCACGCTGCGGGCCAACGGCGGCCACGTCAACTACCGCTACGACTCGGAGGACTTCCTCGCCGAAGAGACCGACCTTTCGCGCTTCTCCTTCTTCGGGCTCAAGGGCGAAATCGGGCGCAACACCTTCGACAAGTGGCTCTACCCGCGCCGGGGCTCCAACCTCACCTTCTCGGCCATCTACGTCGTCGGACGCGACAAGTACGAGCCCTACGACATGCGGCACTACCTCTCGAAGGAGTTCCGGCAGTGGGGCGGCGTGCGCTTCACCTACGAGAAGTACTTCGACCTGCCGACGGTACCGTGGTTCTCCTTCGGGGTGAGCCTCGACGGGGTCTACACGAACCACCCGGACTTCACGACCGACAACTCGACGCTCCTCTCGATGCCGGCCTACGAGCCCATCGCCCACACGCGGATGATTTACATGCCCGACTTCCGGGCGCGTCGCTTCGTGGGTGCGGGCGTGATGCCGACCTTCGACCTGATGCCCAACTTCTTCTTCCGTGCGGGCTTCTACGCGATGTACCGCGACCGGAGGGCCTACCGACCGGAGGGGAACACGTCGGTGGCGGACCGCCACTGGCACAGCATCGCCGAGGCGTCGCTGGTCTACCACACGCCCATCGGGCCGGTGAGCCTGTCGCTGACCAAGTACGAGGTCGACACGTGGAAGAACTTGTACCTGACCTTCAACTTCGGCTACGCCATCTTCGCCCCCAAGGGGACCTTCTATTGACCTGTTGAGGGCCGCCGCCGGGACCCCGCCGCCCCTGCCCTCTTTCCGACTTCCTCTTTCCGACTTCCTCTTTCCGACTCCCTCCGGCCGGCCGCACTCCCTCCGGCCGCCGCGTTCTTGTGCCCCGCTCACGCCTGCCGTTCCCTTCCGCAGTCCGCGCCACGCCTCCGCCGCCTCTTTCTTCGCCCCCCTCTGGTCGGCCGCACTCCCTCCGGCCACCCACGCTCCCGCCGCTGCCCGTATCCCCGCCTTCCGGCACCACTCCCGCCGCACAAAATGAGTATACCCCGCATCCGTTGAGGACGCGGGGTATCCCGGCAAGCAATTGTTTAACTAACTGACTGTGCGATGGCAAATCGCCGTCATTTTTTGGCGCGGACCTTTCGGTGCGGTTCCCGCCTCCGTTCGTTCGTCTCCTTCACTCTTCAACCTGGAGGCGGGATTGGTTCCCGGTTCTGCTTCCTCCTGTTTCACCTCCTTTCCCGGTACCGCCTTTGTCCGAATTTCCGGCCTCACCGCCCGTTCCCGGACCGGTGGATTTGCCGTCTCTGTATGGTGTGGCCCTGCACTGCGGACGGCGCTGCGGCCGCCCCGGCGGGCTTCATTCCTTCGCTACGGTAACCTTCTTTTTTGTGGGTTCGTTATTCCGTTTGCGGCTTTTCGCCTCTGTTTCTGTCTAAACGAGGCGCAAGAAGGGTACCGCATTGCACGTAAAACGACAATGCATTGTCAGTCAATGTGTTGCCGCGGATTGTGCCGTCCGGATGGGTGTGGAGCGACTGTCGCAGGTGTGGAATTTTTCCACGAATTTTGTGTGCAGGGGGTGTGGAGCGGCCCCATGCCGGCCTCAATTCCGTGCCGGTCTCAATGCCGGGGCGGCCGGAATCCCGGGCCAGGGCGTTGTGCCGCCCGAAATGCTTTTCGATGGGTCGCCGCCGGCCTTGCCTCCTCGCCGGCCCTCTTGAAAAGCTGTGGTCTGTTCCGGCCCCCTCTCTTTGCCGGGCGGCCGGCCTTGCTTGCCTCCTCGCCGGCCCTCTTGAATGGCTGTGGTCTGTTCCGGCCCCCTCTTTGCCGGCCCGCCGGACGTTATTCGATGTGGTAGAGGTGGAGCTTGTTGTAGAGCGTCTTGCGGTCGATGCCCAGCAGCCGGGCCGCCTGCGACTTGTTGCCCCCCGTGGCGGCGAGCGCCTGACGAATCTGCTCCTCCTCGCCGGCGCGGTCGCGCAGCGGCGCAGGGGCCGGAGCTCCGGCCAGCTCGGCGGGGAGGTCACGGGGCGTGGTGTTCCGCGCGGTGGCCAGCAGCGTGGGCGACTGTCCGGCGGTGATGTACCGCCCGGTGGCCAGCAGCGTGGCCGACATTACGGCGTTGCGCAGCTGGCGCAGGTTGCCCGGCCAGTCGTAGCGCAGCAGCAGGGCGCTGGCCGCAGCGTCGAACCCCACAATCTGCCGCCCCAGCTCGCGGTTGGCCTCGTCGAGGAAGAAGTCGGCATAGAGCGGAATATCCTCGCGCATCTGCTGCAGCTCGGGCATGCGGAGCGCAAACTGGTTGATGCGGTGGTAGAGGTCGGCGCGGAAGGTGCCGCGGGCGATGGCCGCCTCGAGCTCCTCGTTGGTGGCGGCGACCAGCCGGATGTCGATGTCGATTTCGCGGTTGCTCCCCACGGGGCGGATGCGGCGCTCCTGCAGTGCGCGGAGCAGCTGCACCTGGGTCTCGTAGCTCAGGTTGCCGATTTCGTCGAGGAAGAGCGTGCCTCCGTTGGCCGCCATGAAGGCTCCGGTCTTGTCGCCGACGGCCCCCGTGAAGGAGCCTTTGACGTGGCCGAAGAACTCCGAGGCGGCCAGCTCGCGCGGTACCGAGCCGCAGTCGACCGCCACGAAGGGGCGCCCCGAGCGCTTGCTCTCGCTGTGAATCAGCTGGGCGATGTGCTCCTTGCCCGTGCCGCTGGCGCCGGTGATGAGCACCGACATGTTGGTCGGGGCGACGAGCCGCACGTGTTCGTAGAGCTTGCGGGCGGCGTCGCTGCGCCCCTCGATGTAGTTGCGGCGCTGCATCTGCGGCTGTGACCGCCGTGCCGGGGTGCGGGCTGCCGGGGCGGAGTTCGCTGCGCCGGCCCCGGAGCCTGTCGCGGAGATGGTTGCCGAGCCCCTTCCGGAGCCCTGTGCGGCGTCGCGGACGGTCTCCCCGTCTGCGGCCTCCCCTGCGGCGAGCGCCTCGCGGATTTTCTGGAGCAGCAGCTCGGGGTTGACCGGTTTGGCCACGTAGTCGCGCGCCCCGAGCTTCATGCACTGCACGGCGTTCTGGATGTCGGCATAGCCCGTCATGATGATGACGGGTGTGGCGATGCCCTCCGCGGCCATCCACTCCAGCAGCTCGGTGCCGTCGGCGTCGGGCAGGCGCATGTCGCAGAGCACCAGACGGAACGCCCCCTCGGAGAGCCTCCGCCGGGCCGCCTCGGCCGTCGATACGCTCTCGGCCCCGAAGCCCTGCTTCGAGAGCCACGTGCGGAGCATCAGCGCGAGGGTGATGTCGTCGTCGACAATCAGTATGTCACAGCGTGTTTCGTTCATCGGTCCATCTTGAAGGGGGCGCTGTCGCCCTCCTCTCCGGAGGTGCGCTCCCGGGACAAAGATACCTCTTTTTGGGCGAAAACGAGGATTTGGCGGGCATTTTCGCAGGCGCGCTCCATCTCCGCCCGGAATTGGGGGGGGTGAGGGGCCCCTCGAGGCGTTCGGCACGGCGCAGGGGGGTCGTTACGCTCCGGGCGTCGAGCATCGTGAAGAGGGGGAGCATGCGGTGGGCCGTGGCGCGCAGCGTCGCCCGGTCCCCGCAGGCGAGGGCGCGGCGCAGCGTCTCGACCGAGGCGGTGTGCTGCTCGACAAACGAGCGCAGAATGGCATGCGCCGCCTCGGGGTCGTCGCCCGCAAAGGCGGTCAGCCGCCCGAAATCGGGCCGCTCCACCGGCCCGTCCGACCCTGTTGGTTCTGTTGAATCTCCCGCCCCGTCCGTTTCTATCGGTTTTCCTGGTTCTCCCGATTCTATAGAATCGCCCGATTCGCCCGGCTCTGTTGAATCACTTGGCTCTCCGGGTTCTATTGAATCTCCCGGTTCTTCCGGCCCCGGCTTTGCGGTTCGCTTCCGCTCCGCCCCGGCGCCTGCTTCTCCCGGCTCCCCGGCTCCCGCCTCTTCCGGCTGCTTGGCCCCGGTCCGCTCCGCCTCTGTCTGCTGCCTGTCGGACTGCTTGGGTGAAGTTCCCGTCCCGGACTGTCCCGCTTCGGACCGCTTCGGCGAATCCCCCGCCGGCAGCTCCTCCGCATCGGGCCGCTCTTCCGCCCCGTCCGGCTCCGTCTCCCGGTCCGGCCCCGTGCGGTGCAGCACGGCGGCCAGCGTCGCGCAGAGCTCCGCCCGCGTGAAGGGCTTGCGCAGCGCGGCGGCAAAGCCCGCTTCGAGGAGCTCGTCGGTCTCGCTGCGGGCCGTCACGGCGATGACCGGCAGCCCGGGCACCGCCCGCTCCACCTCGGCCCGCACGCCGAATCCGTCGGTGCCGGGCATCTGGATGTCGGTCAGCACCACGTCGAAGCGCCCCTCGGCGGCCATCTGCGCCGCCCGCTCGGGACGGCTGCAGCTGACGGCTCGGATGCCCGCCTGGCGGCACTGCGCCTCGGTCAGCTCGAGCTGCAGCGGGTCGTCGTCCACCACCAGCAGCGTCGCCCCGTCCGCCCCGGCGCACTCCTCCTTCCGCTCCGGGAGAGAGTCCCGCGGCCCTGCCGTGCGCTCCCCGACGGGAAGCGTCACCGTGAAGCAGCTCCCCTTTCCGGGGCTGCTCTCGAGGGTGATTTCGCCCCCGAGCAGCCGCACGAGCCGCTCCACAATCGAGAGCCCCAGCCCGAACCCCTCGACCCCGCGGGCCGAGCTGCTCCGTTCGAACTCGCGGAAGATGCGCTCCCGCTCCCCGGCCCCGATGCCCCGCCCCGTGTCGCGCACCGAGAAGCGGAGCCGCCCCCCGCCGCAGGCCACCTCGAGCTCCACGCCCCCCGTGTCGGTGAACTTCACGGCGTTCGAGAGCAGGTTGTCGGCCACCTGGCGGATGCGCGAGGCGTCGCCCGTCACCTCGCAGCGGCAGCCCTCCCCCGTGCGGAGCGTCAGCGTGAGCCCCTTGGCGGCGGCCTGCGCGGCAAAGCCCGCGCGGATGGCCACGAAGAGGCGCTCGGGGATGAAGGGCACCGTGTTGAGCTCCATCTTGTGGATGTCGAGCCGGTAGAAGTCGAGCAGGCTGCGCGTCAGGGCGAGCAGATGCTCCGACGAGCGGGTGATGTTCTCCAGATAGTGGCGTTCGCGCTCGCCGCGGGTGAGCCGTTCGAGCAGTTCGGTGTAGCCCATGATGGCCCCCAGCGGCGCCTTGATGTCGTGCGTGACGGCCAGCATCAGCTTCTGGCGGGCGTCGAGCAGCGCCGCCTTGTCACGGTTGGCCTGCTCGAGGGCCCGCTTGTAGCGGTTGCTGCGGTTGATGTCGCGCCAGAGAATCGCCACGAAGAGCAGCATGAGGGCGACGGCCGCCGAGGCGATGGCCCCCAGCTGGCGGGTGGTGCGTTTGCGCAGCGCCTCGTCGCGTTCGATGCGGCCGAGCAGGTAGGCGGTCTCCTCCTGCTCGAAGTCGCGGATGAGGCGGTAGACCTTCTCGTCGACCAGCTCGTTGCTGGCTCTCAGCCGCAGCCCCTCGTTCCAGGCCCGGTCGTTGTAGGCGAGGCGCTGGCTGGTCACCGTGCTCTGGAGCGTGCGGAGCACCGACCCGATGGTGTCGCGCATCGACTCGGCCGAGGGGAGCGAGTCGATGACCTCGCGGCGCGAGATGACGAGCGTCGAATCCTCCTTCGGGGGGCTGAAGATGTCGGCGATGCGGCGGAAGAAGCGCCTCTTGCGGCGCGGCGTGGCGACGGTGTCCTGCGAGATGACGCTGCGCACGGGGGGCTGCGTGAGGCTTGCCTCGGCCGAGAGCGAGTCGAGCCGTGCGAGGAGCCGTTCGACGTTGGCGTCGAGCAGCGCGGCGCTCCCCGCCGAGCGGATGGAGCGGCGGAGGTTGGTGGTGCGGAGCACCTTTTCGGCGATGAGGTGTTCGATGCTGTCGAGCCTCAGCCGCTGGAGCGAGTCGGCGTCGGGCGAGAGGCGGCGCAGCGAGTCGAGGCAGCGGCGCACGGAGTCGATTTCGCTGCCGTAGCGGGCGTCGTAGGAGGAGTAGCCGGCAATGGCGAGCTGGGCGCAGCTCTCGGCGCGGTAGAGGTGGTAGAGCGTCTCGCCCACCATGTTGCGCTTGAGGTGGAGCAGCGCGTAGGAGCCGTCGGGCGCAGCGACGCGCACCGTTTCGCGGTAGACGTAGCCCACCGCGAGCAGCGCCGCAGCGACCAGCAGAAGGTATCCTGCGACGATTTTGGTCTTGACGAATTTCGACTCTTCCGGCATCGGTACAAAGATAGGGTTCGCGGCCCGTTTTGCCAAATTTCCCGCCGCGGGCCGCTTCGGCAGCGGTTTCCGGCGGCGGTTTTCGGCGGCGGTTTTCCGGCGACGGTTTTCGGTGGGCGGTTTTCGGTGGGCGGGCGGCTCGGACGGGCCTCCCGAAACGGTCTCCGGAGGCCGCCTTTTTCAGAAGAGGGCCCGCCGCCCGTCTTCTCCGCCGCGGCTCCTCCTCGGACGGGTCGGCGCCTGCCTCCTTTGCTGCCTCGGACGGGTTGGCGCCCGCCTCCCTCCCGGCACCTGCCTCCTTTGCTGCCTCGGACGGGCGGCGCCCCGCTTCCCGCCGCCCGCCTCCTTTGCCGCCTCGGACGTGCGGACCCCCGCCGCCTCTCCCCCCCCCTCAGACGGGCAGGTGCTTTTCGACCGTCTCGCG
>ENA-UOIW01001289-UOIW01001289.1-human-gut-metagenome-genome-assembly--contig:-P58-NODE-1289-length-15225-cov-29.155702_pt1 | contig 15225 bp, 8 predicted proteins | sample MGYA00242334_ERZ723881 | MGnify/ENA metagenome assembly ERZ723881
CAGAAAGAAGAAACACTCTTTTAATGATTAACTTTAAAATTTAAACAGGCTCTAAGTTGCTGAAATAGAATAGTTAATTTAAAACAAATATTATCCAATTATTTGGATAGCAACATAGAAGATTATTAATCTTCACGGCAATGCACCTATATGCATCGGGCTATGCAGATAGGTGCGTATCCCGATGCATATAGCTTCGTGACAAATATAAAAGCATTGATTAAACTTAACGACGTTCCGTTATTCGGCTGTATTTAGGCTTGTGGTCTATCGGATTATAGATGACTTTGCTCCGGCTGCTTCGTGATGCGAGGGTTTCTTCGGGTGTCTCTGTAGTGGGGAAGGCACCGTGTTCCAGGTGGTAAAGCACTGGAACCATCAAGCTATCGGATGCTGTGCCGAACTCGCCTAAGTAGGCAGATGCATCTTCGGTAGCAGTATAATCGGGCTGAAGGCCATTGGTATAATAGTCATAAAATCCTTCCGAGTTGCTGACATACGAAGTGGTGAGCCAGAATTCCAGTTGGGGGTAGGACTCGTTGGTAAAAAGACTTTGCGCCACGTTTTTGCCGAAAGTGGCAGTACCTACTTGCAGCAGTCTGTCGCCCAAGTACGGACGTAGGGTGTTGATAATGATTTCGGATGCCGAAGCCGTATTGCCCGAGGTGATGACATACAGATGGTCGTAGGTCAGGTTGGTCACTCCTTGCAGAAGGCTGGCATCGAAGGTATAGGTCTGTGTCTGCGGTTCGGTCTTGTCGTTGAATATCATCGTGAGCCACGGTTGTCCCATTGTGCCTTGTGGAGCAAGGATGGTGCTGAGCAATTGGGCAGTAGATACATAGCCTCCGGGGTTATAGCGCAGGTCGAGGATGATGTCGGAAGGCGACTGGGCAGCAGCTTCGTTGAAGGCTGCTTTCAGCGATTCTTCATCGGCGGTCTCGAATCCGTTGTAGAGGATATAGAAAGCCCGTTTGCTCCCGACGGTAATCGTCTTATAAGTGAACACACTGGGTTGCTCGATAATACGTGGGGCTGGCATATCAACGTAGGACGTATCGGGACGCCCATCTATTTCGGTGGCTACCCGATAACGGCAGGAAGTAGACGGACGTTGGAAGAACGTTTCGAAGTTGCTGGTATTCAGGGCACGGTCGTTTACGCTGACTACCCAGTCGTTACGTTTCAGTCCGACTTCGGATGCGGGCGAGTCGGGATAGACATACAGGATATGTACCACATAGTCGCCGTTGGCATTACGTATCAGGGAACCTTCCAGTCCGAAGGTGGGATAAGCGCTTGTCACACGAGATACATTGACCGAGTCGACATGCGAGAACACGCTTCCGCTTTTCTGGTCTCGGTCGGAAACCACTGCTTGCAGGAAAGTCTCGGGCTTGTTGAAGAAGTTCAAGTCTTCCTCGGCAGGCAGGTCTTCGTAGAAGAGATAGTATTGCTGCATGGTTTCATACATCCAGGTCTTGGGACCGATAAGGGCATAGTATTCTCCCGACCGGTCTTGTCCGCACGAGGCAAGTAACAGGACCGGAAGTGTCAGCAGGAACGCAAAGCGTAAAGCATGTCTGTACATGGTGAGCCTCCTTGTTTTTTAGTCCATATCGAATGCGCTTTGACCAATCATGTTGCCATCGGCAAAGATATAGACATGGTAAGTGCCTTTGGGCAGGTATTCTTCTACATCCCAGTAAACGGTGACGGTCTGTTCTTCGCCTGTGTATTCGATATACTTTTTAATGGAATAGGTGATTTCGCGGTCTTCGTAAGCAAAGGTCGTATTTCCTTTCGAGAGAATGTCATTATCGGGCTTAGCGATGCGGATATAGATGGTTTTGTTACCTGTTTCGGCTGTAATGTTCTTTACAATGGTAAACGATATGGCTATTTTCTTTACGTTTTTAATACGTTTGGTTGCTTTGCCTCGCTTGTTCAACGTCTGTACCGCAATGTTGGTGGCATCAAGTTGGGCGGCTAATGAAACTTTCTCATTCAGGTTTTTCTTTTCCTGTGCGAGGGTATTGATTTGTGCCGTAGCGGCAGAGTATTTGCTTTTCACCTCTTTGTTTTCTTCCATCAAGGCAGCGTTGAGGCGGTTGAGCGAGTCAATCTGAATGACGTAAGTGCGGAGCACGGCACGTACGGTTTTCAGTTCTTTTTTCAAGCGGAGGATTTCAGCCGCGTTGGTGGTCTTCACCTGGCGCAGTTCTTCCAGCAGGCGTTGTGTCTTCAACTTCTCACTCTCTAACTTCTCACGAAGTGAGTCATTATTGATTTGCACCTGAAGTTCGTCATATTGTGCGGCAAAGGTGCTGTATTCGTTTTCCATCTCTTGTTTTTCCACGGCGAACACTTCTGTCATTTCCTTGTTCTTCCGGAATTCATTCAGGGCAAGGAAGGATACGCCGGCTATGATGACAATCAGCAGGATGATTGCGGTGATTAGTTTTTTATTCTTTTCCATAGACTCTTGAGTTTGGGCGCAAAAATACAATATTTTGTTCAGATGTGCTTCTTTAAGCTGATAAAAAACTATAATCTTTAGGTAGGAAGAATGTTGTTTCAGTAGAATCTGGCATTGTTTTTATCGTGCGGTGTATCAGCGATGAAGATTTGCTTATTGTAAATTATGTTACATTTGTTAGCAAAAATGTTGCATCGAAACATATTTGATTGAAGGCGAAACATTTCTTTCATGCGTTTTTTTAAAGGAGGCATATCTTTGCATTGTTCTCAGGGGACGAGGAGAAGCCTGAAACGTTGTGAGTGAAATTATCAATTTTTTGTTTAACTAAAATTTAATGCATAATGGAAGGCATGAAAAGATTATTCCTCTTTACACTTTTCCTTATCGGAATCTGTGTAACGATGCAAGCGCAAGACTTGCAAGTGAGTGGAACTGTGATTTCCAAAGCAGACGGGTTTCCCGTCATTGGTGCTTCTGTAGTAGAAGTAGGTAACGCGCAAAACGGCATTATCACCGACCTTGACGGTAAGTTTACACTGACGGTGAAGCAGGGTGCCGAAATCTCAATCTCTTACATTGGTTGTAAAACGCAGACGCTGAAAGCGCAAAGCGTGATGAACATTGTATTGGAAGAAGACTCCGAAGTTTTGGATGAAGTAGTGGTAACGGGTTATATGACCGAAAAGAAAGCCAGCTTGACCGGTTCGGTAGCCGTAGTAAAGATGAAAGATGTGGCTGATATCCCTACCGGTAACGTAATGTCTGCTTTGCAGGGGCGTGTAGCTGGTATGAATATCACGACCGATGGTACACCGGGCGGCATGAATACTTCGGCATTGGTTCGTGGTACGACTACCATCAACAACAGTACACCGCTTTATGTCATCGATGGTGTGCAGACGCGTGATAACATCGCTTCTATTCTTTCTTCGAACGATGTAGAATCCATTCAGGTTTTGAAAGATGCGGCTTCGGCAGCCATTTACGGTGCCCAGGCAGCCAACGGTGTCATTATCATTACGACCAAGCGTGCGAAAGAAGGTGATGTAAAGGTGAATTTCGATATGAGCCTAAGTGCGCAGACCTTCGCTACCGGATTTGATATGCTGAATACCCAGCAGTGGGGTGAAGTTTATTGGCAGGCTTATCACAATTCGTATGGCAGCTATCCGAGCAGTGTGGTTTATGGCAGCGGTGATACACCGGTGATTCAGGAATATTATTATGACCAGGGCGGTGTACGTATCCGTACAGGCAATACCGACTGGGCAAAAGAAATCTACAGCACAGCTTTGATGCAGAACTACAACCTCTCTTTGTCGAAAGGTTTCAAGGATGGTAATGTGGCATTGACCATGAACTATATGGACCAAGACGGTTTGGTGCGGAATACTGATTTCCAACGTTTCAATACACGTCTGACTTCTGATTTCCGTTTCCTGAACAACAAGGTGCGTATTGGTGAAAGTTTCTCTATCAACTATTGGACTCGTCATTTAAATCCGGATGGAATTGAAGAAAATGTCATTGCACAACACCCGGCTATCCCGGTATATGACGAAAGCGGCAACTATGCCGGAGGTTATGTGGATATCCTGGGTGATAAACCGAACCTGATTCGTCTGACAGATAACGAAGCCAATAACCGTCACCGCTACTGGCGTGTATTCGGTAGTGCTTACCTGGAAATCGAACCTATCAAGAACTTGCTGTTCCGTTCGAATTTCGGTGTAAACTACTACAATGAGTTCAATTCTACTTTCGTTCCGGCATGGAGTGAAGCCAGCCGTGTAGTGGATACCAATGAACTGAACGTGACACACAATTACAGCTTGCAATGGATTTGGTCGAATACCTTGAACTATTCGTTTGAAATCAACAAACATTCGGTCAATGCGCTGGTAGGTATGGAAGCCAAGAAAGAATATGGCGAATCATTGAGCGGCTATGGACGTGGATTGGTAATTGAGGACTTGGATTACCGCTATCTGGATGCAGTTACCTCAGGTCAGACTGTAGGCAACAACGTAAGTGAATATGCTTTGGTATCTTATTTTGCAAAAGTGAACTACGATTATGCCAGCAAATACTTGCTTTCGGCTACTGTACGTCGGGATGCTTCTTCCCGTTTCGGTATGAACCACAACTCAGCTGTCTTCCCTTCGGCTTCTATCGGTTGGAGAATCTCGGGCGAAAACTTTATGGCGAAAACACAAAGTTGGCTGAGCGATTTGAAAATCCGTGCATCGTGGGGTATTAATGGTAATGACCAGATTGACAACACAGCTACTTATAATAAATATTTGATGAGTTTGCAGAATGCTTCCTATAATTTGGTAGGAGACGGTGCAACATTGGCTCCGGGCGCATACAAGACACACTCTGCCAACAACAACCTGAAATGGGAAGAGACTGAACAATGGAATGTAGGTATTGATGCGGCTTTCCTGAACAACCGTCTGGCTGTAACATTGGATTACTTCAGCAAGAATACGACAGGTATGTTGGTTGAACGTCCGTATATCGGTGTAATCGGTGAAGGTGGTTATATGTGGTACAACGGTGCCAGCATGACAAACAAAGGTTTCGAAGGAACCTTTACATGGCGTGACCAGGTGAAAGACTTTAGTTATGACATCACGGTGAACTTGGCTTATTATAAGAATAAGGTAACCGACCTGCCTGAGGACATTTATTATACATACGGTGGCGGTGACGGTGTAAGCCAGAGCTTGGTAGGTCAGCCCTTCGGTTCATGGATGGGTTACAAGACCGATGGCCTTTTCCGTACACAAGCAGAAGTAGACGAATACATGCAGAAATATGATGTACAGATTGGCGCTCCGGGCGTAGGACGTATCCGCTATGTGGATGTAGATAATAACGGTATTATCAATACTTCCGACCAGACTTGGTTAGGCTCTGACCAGCCTCGTGTATCTGCCGGTTTAAATCTGGGCGCATCGTGGAAAGGCATTGACTTCAGCATGTTCTTCAACGGCATGATTCGTGACGCATGGAACAACTCGAAATATTATACAGACCTCTTCCAGTTGTGGACCGGTAACCACTCTACCCGTTTGCTGGAGGCAAGAGACGCATGGACAGCTTACGAGCAGACCGGTGTATATGACAGCAAGTATCCGGCATTGGTAGCTGTAGATAACAACAACGAATCGCGTTCTTCAGAATTCTTTATCGAAGACGGTTCGTATATCAAGCTGAAGACATTGACTTTGGGTTATACGCTTCCGAAAAAGGTGGTAGACAAGATGAAGATTGATAACGTACGTGTTTATTTCCAGGCACAAAACCTCTTTACGCTGACCAACTATACGGGTGCCGATCCGGAAGGATTGGGATACACTTATCCGCAACCCCGTACGTATACATTTGGTTTGTCCGTAGGATTTTAATTGATTAACAGATAAAAAAGAAAACAGATATGAAATTCAAACATATAGCTTTTGCATGCACATTGGCCGCTTTGGCTTGCGGTTGCAACGAAGATAAATTTTTGGATATCCGTCCTTCGGCAACGTTGAGCGACGAGAATCTGTCGAATGGCGAGAATGTGGACTTGTTGATTACTGCTGCTTATTCAGCTCTGATGGGCGCACCCGGTGAAACGGGGGCTATACAGAATATTCCGATGACCAACTGGAGTTACGGTGAGGTTCGTGCCGATAATGCTTATAAAGGCGGTGGAGGTACAGGAGACGTGCAGGATATCCACCGTTTGGAGATTTTTGATGTAGACGCTACGTTGGGAAATGTCGATAGCAAATGGTTTAATCTGTACAGTTGTGTGGCACGCTGCAATTCAGCGTTAAAAGTGTTGAATACGGTTTCGGCTGAAGATTATCCGGAAGTGGAAATTCGTAAGGCAGAGATGAAAGTATTGCGTGCACACTTCTATTTTGAGTTGAGTCGTTTGTTCAATCGGATTCCTTATTTCGACGAGAATGTGGAAATGGATGAATATCCCAATATCCCGAATAACGAATATACGCGTGATGAAATCTTGGGCATGATTGCTCAGGAACTGGCAGATGCAGCCGAAGTCCTGCCGGAAACACAAAGCGAGATAGGACGCGTGAATAAGAATATCGCCTACGCTTACGAAGCTAAGGTGAAACTGTATCAGGCATACGAGCAGGATGAGAATACCCATCAGGTTGTCAATATCAACAAAGATTTGTTGCGTGAAGTGGTAGAACTTTGTAACCGCTTAAATGGTAAGTATGATTTGTTCTCTGACTTCCAGCAATTGGACTTGGTGGCATACGAAAATGGTGTAGAGTCTGTATTTGCTGTACAATACTCGATGAACGATGGTTCTCCAAGTGGTGGCCGTATCAACTGGAGCAATCTGTTGAATACACCGCAAGGCCCTTATAGTGGTGACGGTTTCTTCGTGCCCAGCCAAAACCTGGTAAATGCTTACCAAACAGACGAGAATGGTTTGCCGTTGTTCGATACATTTGATGACCAGGATTTCGACTGGATGGATAATGTGGATAATGATGCGACTTATCATTGCCGTACCGATGTGACGGTTGACCCACGTTTGGATTTTATCGTAGGCCGTCCGGGCATTACATGGAAAACTTATCCTGATGCTCCTTATAGCTCTTCATGGGTACGTGACCGTGGTGCATACGGATTCCATAGCAGAAAACGTTTTCTGGTTTCTCCCGAAAGTTCGGATATGTATCAGGGATGGCCGTGGGGAGCTTCCGGATTGAACTGGCAGATTATCCGTTATGCCGATGTTCTGTTGTGGAAAGCTGAAGCCTTGATTGAGATAGGCGACGGTGCCGGTTTGGAAGAAGCCCGTGAACTTATCAACCGCATTCGTACCCGTGCTAAGAACAGTCCTTACGTGAAAGACTTTAATGATTCGAGCAAGGATGCTGCTAACTATAACATCGGGCTTTATCCTGCCGAAGGTTGGACTCAGGACTATGCACGTCAGGCTTTGCGTTTCGAGACCCGTTTGGAAAAAGCTATGGAAGGTGAACGTTTCTTCGATTTGGTTCGTTGGGGCATTGCTTCCGAAACAATGAATACATACATTGAGAAAGAGGAAGGCAAACGTGTATATTATTCGATTGCGGACTTCACACAGGGACGCGATGAATATTTGCCGATTTCTCGTCCGCAATATAATTTCTCGAACGGTAATTATGTACAGAATCCCGGATACGGAGATTTCTAAGGAAACATAGTTGCTTTATGGTTTTTTTTAATTTATCGGTTAGTTGAATGAGGTGCAGGCAGAACAAATGGTTTCTGCCTGTATCTTTTAAAAAGTGTTTCTTATGTTTTTTAGTCGGTTGATAATGATATGTATGACGGTTGCGAGTTGCTTCTGCTTGCCTCTGAATGCTCAGATAGCGCATTGGAACTTTGAAGATGCTTTCTTTTTGGATAATGGCAGACTTCGCTGGGTTTCGGCTAAGGAACAGATAGAATTGGTTCCTGGGTTTGAGGGAAAGGCTTTGCGTACGGATGGATATTCTACTTATGTGGAAACGGTTTTGCCTGAAGATGCTAATGCGGTGTCGGCTTGGTTTGCCTTAGAGTCTTTTCCGACAGATACTGCAGCCTTTGTTTCGGTACGGAATGAAAAGGGAGATGTCTTTTCGGTGTGTGTAGACCGTTTCGGGCAACTTTGCGGGGAACTGATGACTTCCGGTCGGCCGCATTTTTATCCGTTAGATGCCAAAGTGGATAAGTTTGTTTGGCTTAGTTTGGCTGTCTCTTTCGAACAGTCGTCTCCTGTTTGCTATCTGGATGGCAAATCATTGGCTCCTGTTCCCGAACCGTTTACCCTAACTTCATCTTCTCTTTTACGTGTAGGGAAAGATTTTCGTGAAAAGAAAGCCGGCATTTATGATGTGACTGCCATCAATGGATTGATTGACGAACTGAAAGTTTCTTCTACTCTGAATCTTGATGAGCTGGAACAAGTTGCTTTACAACCGAAACCTCAGCCTGTATTGGCAATACCGGAAATCCGTTTTAAGCAAGATTTCAATCGTCCTGCATACCATTTGTTACCAGCAGCCAACTGGACTAACGAGACGCACGGGCTATTTTATTATCAAGGTAAATATCACATCTTCAATCAGAAAAACGCTTCATCTATTATCCTTAGCCAAATCAATTGGGGGCATTTCACCAGTCCGGATTTGATTCATTGGACGGAAGAAAAACCGGCTTTGACCCCCGACCGGGAGTATGATAAAGACGGCATTTGGTCGGGATGTGCCATTATTAACGATAAAGGCATTCCTGAATTGATTTATACTTCGGGAGGTAAACCACAGGGTGTCAGTATCGCTTTCCCGAAGGATGACAGTCTGGTGGTATGGGAGAAATACAAGAAGAATCCGGTGATAAGCGGACAACCTGCCGGGTATGGACGCACCGACTTACGCGACCCGTTTGTATGGAAAGAAGGCAAGACATGGTATATGATTGTAGGTTATGGAATAGATGATGCCGAAAATCCTCATGGCGCTTTGCTTTTGTATAAATCGAAAGACGCTAAGAAATGGCAATATGTGCATCTGCTATTTGAGGGGAATCCGGAAGTTGACCATTCGGGTATCTTTTGGGAGATGCCTTTCTTTCATAAATTTGGCGATAAATATGTATTGCAGGTTAATCGGGTGCCCGAGCGGGGCATTCCGGCAAGGTCTCAATATTGGATAGGGGAGTTTAAGGATGAAAAATTCATACCGGATAATGCTTTACCGCAAAACCTGGAAGTCATCAACCGGTTGCTCTCTCCTTCTATCTGGCCTCTGAATGCCGATTCGGTAGTGGCTATGGCTATTATCCCCGATGAAATCAGTGCGAAGGCAAATTACCGTCAAGGATGGGCACATGTGTATAGTCTGCCTCGTATTATGACTTTAAGAAACGGAAAATTGGTGCAGTCTCCTTATCCGTCGCTGACATCTTTGCGGAAGGATTCGTTCCGGATAGAAAAACGTAGTCTGAATGCTTCGGCTGTATGTCCTGTTCCTAACGGAGGACATCAGGTGGAACTGGATATCACTTTTTATCCGGGTAAGGCAAATCGTTTTGGATTGACTTTGGGAAAGAATCCTGAAGGTACAGAGGCTACTTCCATTTATTTCGATGTAGAAAAAGAAGAGCTGGTTGTAGACCAACGCCGGTCTTCGTTGCGGGAGGGTATTCCTTTAGCTGTACGCAAAGATGCTTATCGGTTGAAATGTCCGCAAAAGGTAAATCTACATTTGTTTATTGACGGTTCTGTTATAGAAGGTTTCATTGATGGGGAAGATGCGTTTACTACACGGATTTTCCCATTGAACCGGAACAGTACACAAATCGAACTCTTCGCCGATGGGGAAGCGGAAGTGGAGGCTACAAGCTGGGAGTTGGAAGAAGCGAAGGTACGGACCAATTTTTAATAACAGTAGAATTAAAAGTAAATAGGTATGAAATATATAGTTAGTTTTTTATGCTGCTGTGTCATAAGCACGATTGTTTCGGCTGCTTCTTCTGACTCGCTTTATCATGAGACTTATCGGCCGCAATATCATTTCAGTCCGCGTGAAGGGTGGATTGGTGACCCTTGTGGATTTATCCATTACCAGGGCAAATATCAGATGTACTGGTGGGGAAAAGCCGAATCGGAAGACTTGGTGCATTATACCCAAATCGTGCCTGCAGAAGGTGAGCAAGGGAATTGCATGAAAGGCGCGGACGACAATATCGGATATTTCACGGGGTCGATGGTGATTGATAAAAAGAATACAGCCAGCTTTGGGAAAGATGCCTATGTGGCTGTTTATACGGCATTCGAAAATGATACGAAGAAACAGGCACAGGGCATTTCGTTCAGCCACGATGGGAAGACTTTCCAGTATTATGGCGGAAATCCGGTGCTGGATATTTGGAGTACAGAGTTTCGTGACCCGACTGTCTTTTATTATGAGCCGACTCAGAAATGGGTGATGGTGGTGGCAAAAGCCTTGGAAAAGAAGATTGCCATTTATGCTTCAGCCGACTTGAAACATTGGGAATGGATGAGTGACTTCGGTCCGTATGGCGACCAGGAGAAATCATGGGAATGCCCGGACTTGTTCCAATTGCCGGTAGATGGAGATGAGAATAATAAGAAATGGGTGATGGTGATATCGGTCAACTGGGCGCAAGTGCAGTATTTCATCGGCGACTTCGATGGGAAGACCTTCAAGCCGGTGGAAACGGATTATCCGTTGTATGTCGATAAAGGATTGGATTATTATGCTGTACGTTCATTCCGTGATTACGATGAAACCCTTCATACCACGACTGCTATGGGATGGGTGGCTACGTGGGACTATGCGCCTCATGTCCCTACGACGTATGGGAAAGGCTTTTGGTCTGTCCCGCGCAACCTGGAGTTGAAGACTTATCCTGAAGGTATCCGGATGGTGCAGACTCCGGTACAGAATCTGGAAACCTTACGCTATGGAGAAGTAGCTTATACCCGTACGCTTCCGGTAGGAGCCAAGAAGCTGTCCCGTTTCGCCCCGAAAGAAAATACTTATGAGTTGGATGTGACGTTTGATGTGACGAAACCGAATGTATTCGGATTCAACTTGTGTGTAGGAGAGGGAAGAAAGGTAGTCATCAGTTATGATACCGAGTCGCATAACCTGGTTATCGACCGTACGGATTGTACCGATGCACAGATGCCTAAGTTCAGCCGTATGGCACATGCCAAAGTAGAACCGGTAGACGGAAAGTTGCGGATGCACATCTATGTCGATAAATCGAGTATCGAGCTTTTCACCAATGAGGGAAAAGATGTATTTACTTTGCTCACTTATCCATCGGAAACACAGACCGGCATCGAGACCTTTGCTTTGCGTCCGGGCACTTCTATGGATTTTAGAGGCTGGATGCTCCGCTCAATATGGTAATTTTGTTTCATTTCTCCCGATATGAAACAAAATTACAAGCAATTGAAACGTATGTTACATGAAGAATACGGATAGAATCGTAATTTTGTGACATACAAATCGCGATAGTTTAGTTGTTAATATTAAAACCTTAAAAAAACAATGATTACCTTAAAACATCAAAGCATTGCCAATACCATGAAAGCGTTGTGTTTAGGAACGTTTATGGGGCTTGCTTCAATGGCAGGTGCAGCCGAAAACGGCATGGATGTGCGCCATTTAGTAAATGAACAGAACATTGTGACCATTGAAGGAGCAAAGAAATATGTATTGCTTCCGGTGCAGGATAATGCTCCGGAAGGGAAAATTTATGTAGTAATCGACAATCAGCAAGTGGGTAGTGTCATCAATATCCGTCTGGCACGTGAGAAGGTAGATTACTATGTACCTCTTGATTTGTCGGTTTATGGCGATAAGAATTTGTCCTTGGATATACAGGGAGTGCCCGAAGCTTCTATCTGCTGGAAGAAGTTGAGTATGTCGGATACGTTCGATATGACCAACCGTGAACAGTTCCGTCCGATTTATCACCACACTCCGGCATACGGCTGGATGAACGACCCGAACGGTATGTTCTATAAAGACGGTGTGTATCACTTGTATTTCCAGTACAATCCCTACGGCTCTACCTGGGGAAACATGACATGGGGACATTCTACTACCAAAGATTTGGTGAACTGGAATTTCGAAGGTATTGCTATCCGTCCCGATGCGTGGGGCTCTATCTTCAGCGGTTCGTCGGTAGTAGACCACAATAATACGGCAGGCTTCGGAGAGGGAGCGATTATCTCTTTTTATACTTCGGCGAAACCCAGTCCGTGGGGAGACGTGCAGATGCAAAGCATGGCATATAGCCTGGATAACGGTATGACTTTTACCAAATACGAACATAACCCGCTGATTACTTCCGAAAAGCGTGATTTCCGTGACCCGAAAGTGTTCTGGTATGCACCGGGCAAACATTGGGTGATGATTCTTGCCGGCGGTCAGGAAATGGATATCTATACATCGCCGAACCTGAAGGACTGGAAGAAGGAAAGCAGTTTCGGATTGAAACATGGCGCGCATGGAGGTGTATGGGAGTGTCCGGACTTGGTAGAGCTTCCGGTAGAAGGAACCAAGGACAAGAAATGGGTGCTGATTTGTAACATCAATCCGGGCGGACCTTTCGGTGGTAATGCCGCACAATATTTTGTAGGTTCGTTTGATGGAAAGACATTTACGAATGAATATCCTACCCAAACCAAATGGATGGACTGGGGAAAAGACCATTATGCGACCGTTACTTTCAACAATGCTCCCGATGGCCGTTGCATCGCTTTAGGATGGATGAGCAACTGGCAGTATCAGGGTGTATTGCCTACGTTACAATATCGTGGCTCGAACACCATCGCTCGTGATTTGACCCTTTATCGTCAGGACGGTGACCTCTTGTTGCGCTGTGCTCCTTCGCCCGAGATTGAAACCTTGCGCGGAAAGAAAGTCAGTGTGCCCAGCTTTAAGGTAAGCGATTCGTATGAAATAGCCAGCTTGCTGCCCGATAACAAAGGCGCTTACGAAATAGATATGACCATCAAGAATTCGGGCGCATCGAAAATCGAGTTCACGTTGGTGAATGGCAAAGGTGAAAAGGTATATATGTACTACAATACCTTGCAGAAGCAATTCGTCATGGACCGTAGCGAAAGCGGAAAGGTGGATTTCAGTGCCGATTTCCCTGCTGTAACTGTAGCTCCGGTTCCTGATGCTAACGATATCCGTATCCGTCTGTTTGTCGACCGTACCAGCATCGAAGCGTTCGGTGAGGAAGGTAAGTTCGTGATGACCAATCAGGTATTCCCGTCAGAGCCTTATAACAAGATGACGTTCCATTCAGAACGGGGAAGCTTCACGGTGAAGTCTCTGGATGTATATAAACTCGGGAAATAAATGTAGGACCATCAATTGAACAAAATTATGACAACAGATAATCAAATCAAGTACGGGAAACTGATTCCCGTGATGCTTTGCTTCTTCGCCATGGGTTTTGTCGACCTGGTGGGCATCGCATCGAATTATGTGAAGGCAGACCTGAACCTGAGCGACTCGGAAGCGAACATCTTCCCCTCGCTGGTGTTCTTCTGGTTCCTGATATTCTCCGTTCCTACGGGCGTGCTGATGAACCGCATCGGCCGTAAGAAGACCGTATTGTTGAGCCTGCTGGTGACTTTTGTCTCTTTGCTCCTGCCTTTGTTCGGTGACAGCTACGGGCTTATGCTCTGCTCGTTCTCCTTGCTGGGCATCGGCAACGCATTGATGCAGACCTCGCTGAATCCCCTGTTGAGCAACATCATAGCGGGCGACAAGCTTGCCAGTTCGTTGACCTTCGGGCAGTTCGTCAAGGCAATCGCTTCTTTCCTTGCCCCGTATATCGCCATGTGGGGAGCCACTCAAGCCATTCCGGAATTCGGCATGGGCTGGCGTGTGCTTTTCCCCATCTATATGTCCATAGCCGTCATCGCCATCCTCTGGCTGGGTGCCACCCCGATTGAGGAAGAGGCTCAGGACAAGGCTTCGGGCTTCGTGGACTGCCTGAAACTGCTGGGCCGTCCGTTCATCCTGTTGTGTTTCCTGGGCATCATGTGCCATGTGGGCATCGACGTAGGCACGAACACGACCGCTCCGAAAATCCTGATGGAACGTCTGGGCATGCCGCTTGACGATGCGGGCTTTGCCACCAGCCTTTATTTCATCTTCCGTACGCTGGGCTGCTTCTCGGGTGCTATCATCCTTCAGAAAGTGGCGTCGAAGTCTTTCCTTGCCATAAGTGTGGTCTGCATGCTGGTGGCTATGGTGCTGCTGTTCGTTTCCACGGACCTGACGGTCATCTACATAGCCATTGCGTTGATAGGCTTCGGCAACTCGAACGTTTTCTCCATCGTGTTCTCGCAGGCATTGCTTGCCGTTCCCGACAAGAAGAACGAGATATCGGGCCTGATGATTATGGGCCTGTTCGGCGGCACGGTCTTCCCGTTGTTTATGGGCTTTGCCAGTGATGCGGTAGGGCAGAGCGGTGCCGTAGGTGTGATGACGGTAGGTGTCTTATACCTTATAATATATACATTAAAACTTAAAAAATGATTTGAGTTGATGAGTTCTTTAGTTTTTTAGTTTGTGAGTTTTTTAGTTATTGATTATGAGTGCGGATTCAATGAACTTATAGTCTGCAAACTTGTAATTTACGAACTTAAAAACTCTCAAACTTAAAAACTCACAAACTAAAAAACTAAAGAACTCAAGAACTTACAAACTTATAAACTCACAAACTTACGAACTTAAAAACTTAACAACCATGAATAATACAATCGTAGTAGGAATGGGCGAAGCACTGTGGGACGTGCTTCCCGAGGGAAAGAAAATAGGCGGCGCTCCGGCTAACTTTGCATACCATGTATCCCAATTCGGTCTGGACAGCCGTGTGGTAAGTGCCGTAGGCGATGACAAGCTGGGTATGGAGATATTGGACAACTTCCGTGAGAAGCAGCTCAATGCGATGGTGGAGATAGTGCCTTATCCGACAGGAACAGTACAAGTAGAACTGGATGCGGCAGGTGTTCCTTGCTATGACATCAAGGAAGGCGTAGCCTGGGACAACATTCCGTTTACCCCGGCTTTGGAAGACCTGGCAAAGCATACGCGTTCGGTATGTTTCGGCTCGCTGGCACAGCGCAGCGTGGTATCCCGTGAGACGATCAACCGTTTCCTGGATGCGAT
>ENA-UOIW01001292-UOIW01001292.1-human-gut-metagenome-genome-assembly--contig:-P58-NODE-1292-length-15204-cov-6.960789_pt1 | contig 15204 bp, 10 predicted proteins | sample MGYA00242334_ERZ723881 | MGnify/ENA metagenome assembly ERZ723881
TGAGAACGGTATCCGCAACAAGCTGGGGAAGCCGCTGAACTACAACAGCATCCAGCATATGCTGAAGAATCGTCGATACAGTGGAGAATACCAGTATCGGGACGTTCTGATTCCAGATGGTATTCCGGCTATTGTCCCCAAGGAACTCTTTGACCGGGTGCAGGAGAAAATCGAGAAGAACAAAAAAGCCCCGGCCCGTCACAAGGCTGAGGACGATTATCTGCTGACCACCAAATTGTTCTGCGGCTACTGTGGTGCCTACCTCTGCGGCGAGAGCGGCAAGAGCCGGAACGGAACCATTCACCACTACTACAAATGCGTGTCCGTAAAAAAGAAGCGGACGGACTGCAAGAAAAAGCCTGTGCGCAAGCAATGGCTGGAAGATCTGGTGGTCAATGAGGTAATGAAGGTGGTCATGGACGATCAGGCCATTGAAGCCATCGTATCCATGGTGATGGATTTGCAGGACAGAGAGAACACCAACCTTCCCCTGTACGAACAACAGCTTCAGGAAGCCCAGCGAGGCATTGACAATCTTTTAAACGCTATCCAGCAGGGCATCCTCACCAAATCCACCAAGACCCGCTTGGAGGAATTGGAAGCCACGAAAGAAGATTTGGAAATCAAGATCGCCAATGAGAAGATTGCCAAGCCCAGAATCAGCCTGGAGTTCGTCACCTTCTGGCTTCACAAATTCCGCAAGCTGGATGTCCGCCAGCAGTCCCACCGCAAAATGCTGATCGATGCCTTTGTAAATGCCATCTATCTGTACGATGATAAAATGGTCATCACCTTCAACTACAAAGACGGCACCAGAACCATCGCACTGGACGACGTAAAGAAAGCCGTAAAGAAGAATACCGGTTCGGATTTGGATTGCTTTGCTGCACCAAGAAGAGGGACGCCCCGCAGGGGTGTCCCTCTTCTTATGTCCCAGTCAGGACTCGAACCCATCTGATACTGAACTTCAATTAAAATCTTTAAAAAAGATTTTAATTGCCTGAAGGGCATGGAGTTCAGTATTAGGCCGTGGGAGAGTCCTTTCCGATTTCAGGCGCATCCTGTAGGGATGTGAATGAAATCGGAACATTTCCCCTGCAGTTGTTTCCAAAACCGTGCCGCACAGAAAAGCCCCGTATTGATTTCTGGGGCTTTTCCTACTTTTTAAGGTACAAATTGGCAACGGATTGGCAACGCGTCAGCAGCGTTTTCGCACAGCCATGCTTATTGATTTTCCTTCCGCTCGGAATAATACTCCGGCACGGGCGGGATCTGATTAATGGCATTCACGATCTCGTGCATGGTCTGCGGGAGCTTCAGGGGATTGACCTTCGGCAGATCGCTGACCTCGATCTTGTCCTTGCCGAGCAATGTCCTGAGCGCCACGTTGACCATACGAATGTCGTACTGCCCCTGAAACAGCGGCGTGATAGGACGGTCAAGGAGCAGCATCCGGTAGACGGCGATCATCGCCGTGCGGACAGAGGTTTCCACGGTGAACACCACATCGCCCTCCAGCTCCACGAACTGGCCGATGAACGCGAGGTTCCTGTTGCCCGCTGGAATGACCTCCGGGCGGTCTTTCAGCTTGCGGGGCATGAACTGGCTGGTGATATAGGGCATGACCATGGGGATGGCGGTGATATGGGGCATGATCTCGTCGATCTTGTCCTCCAGACCGCAGTAATACAGGAACTCCCGCATGATCTCTTCGCCGGAGCACTGGGTCATGGACTTTTTTACACAGGTGCCGCAGTAATTTGCGTGCAGGCCGTAGAACCACATGAACTGGACGTTCTCCGGCTGGTCAGGAGCCACGGGCTGGAGCGGCACATTGTACGCTGAACGATATTACTTTGGAAGTCAGCAAACTGCTTCAGCTGGAAGCTCAGGAGTTGTTCGGTGTCCGGTAAGCACTCGGTCAAACAACTTTTTTCAAAAAACACAGGAAATCCTGCACCCCGGAGGCGCATAATGAATCGAGATCTGACAAAAGGCTCCGTCACCAAATCCATGCTGCTGTTCGCGATCCCCATGATTCTGGGCGACCTGCTCCAGCAGTGCTATAATATTGCCGACACCCTGATCGTCGGGCAGTTTCTTGGGCGCAATGCTCTCGCGGCGGTGGGGTCATCCTTCACGCTGATGACCTTCCTCACCTCCATCATCCTTGGCCTGTGCATGGGAAGCGGCGCGCTGTTTTCCATCCGCTTCGGCCAGCGGGACGAGAACGGCCTTTGCGAGGATATCTGCGCGTCCTTCTATTCCATCGCCGCCGCGACGGTGCTTCTGAACGTCATTGCTTACCTCTGTCTGGACGCGCTTCGTGTATTTCTCCACGTCCCTGACGAGGTGTGGGGGGATATGCGCGCCTATCTGTTCGTGATTTTTATGGGAATCCCCGGGATTTTCCTGTACAATTTCTTTGCTTCTTTCCTGCGGTCGGTGGGAAATTCTGTGGTGCCGCTGGTATTTCTGGCCGTTTCCGCCGTGTTGAACATCGTTCTGGATCTGTGGTTCATCATTGGGCTAAAGCGGGGCGTCGGGGGCGCTGCGGAGGCGACGGTGATCGCCCAGTACCTCTCCGGCGTCGGCATTGCGGTCTATGCCCTCCTGCGCTGCCCTCAGGTGCGCTCCATCCGGCGTCTTCGCAGTCTGCGGTGGGCGCGCATTTCCGAAATTCTCTCCTTCTCCACCCTGACCTGCGTTCAGCAGTCGGTGATGAATCTGGGCATTCTCACGGTGCAGGGACTGGTCAACAGCTTCGGAACGGTGGTCATGGCCGCGTTCGCCGCTGCCGTGAAGATCGACGCCTTTGCCTATATGCCGGTGCAGGACTTCGGAAACGCCTTTTCCACGTTCATCGCCCAGAACTACGGCGCAAGGGAAACCGGTCGAATCCGCTCCGGCCTGAAAAGCGCCGTGTGCATCTCCATGGCCTTCTGTCTGGTCGTATCCGCCCTTGTCTTCGTTTTTGCCCGTCCGTTTATGACGATTTTCGTGGAAGCCGGGGAGACAGAGATCATTCAGGCGGGCGTACAGTATCTGCGCATTGAAGGCGCGTTCTACTGCGGCATCGGCTGCCTGTTCCTGCTCTACGGGCTGTACCGGGCGCTGGAAAAGCCGGGGATGAGCGTGGTGCTGACCGTCATTTCTCTGGGCACCCGGGTGGCTCTGGCGTATCTTCTTTCCGCCATCCCCGCCGTCGGCGTGGTGGGCATCTGGTGGTCTGTCCCCATCGGCTGGTTTCTGGCGGATATGACAGGTCTGCTCTATTTCAAAATCCGGAAAACCAAGCTGCTGCCCTTGGACAAAGCATCCATCCGCTGAGCAGCAGACGAGGCGGGCAAGTGCTTCATGCACTTGCCCGCCTGCAATTATTTACGCTTTCACGAGAATATCGCTTATATCGGTCTGCTGTCCACCTGCGGTAAAGGCTGCCGTCTTGCCGTCATGGGTGAGCTTGTAGGTTTCCCCCGCCGCGCCCTTTTCCAGCAAATCAGCGAGCCGGAACGCGGAGGTCGCATCCTTGGTGACAAAGACGATTTTTTCCACGCCCTGCGCCTTGAGGGTGCCGATGCCGCTGAGCTTTCCCGTCAGCACGGCAAAGTCGGCGTCCACGGTGACGGTCAGCACGCCGTCCTTCTGCTCGGCCGTGTAGGCAATGTCCTTGCCGTCCTTATCGGTCACGCGGTAGAGGGGACTTTGCGGGGTATCCGCGTCGTCGGATTTCCCTTCCGGCACCACAATCGAGCCGATCTGGAATTCGATCGTCTCGTCGCCCAGCCGCAGGACACAGGTGACGGGGTAGGTACCCGGCGCGGCGGGAACGGTCTCACTGCCGCCGTAGAGAATTTTTTCTACAGTACCCTTGCCCTCCGCCGTCACAGTGAACTTGCCGTTTTCGCTGCGGATGTCCAGAGCGGTCAGATTTTCCGGGTCACCGTCGTGATTTTCGCCGCTCAGGCGCATGTTGATGTAGTCCTTCAGCTTCTCAATATCGCTGCCGTTCAAGCCGTTGATCGTCACATCCGGGCCGATCACGTAGTAACCGTAGCTGCTTTCATGGTAGGCATCCTGCCCGTCGCCGATGCGGCCGATGGCATTCTTATCCAGCGTGTATTCGATTTCCTTTGTCTTATAATTAAAGGCAACTTTGTCGTTCAAGAGCATACCCGTGGTAATGCGGGCGTTGCCAAGGATAAGAATGGTTCCGCGCATATCACGTTTGCCTTCGCTGCCGATGGCGGCGGAACGATCGCCCGCTATGGCGGTGATCTGCGCATTGTCCTGGATGATGATCAGTCCGGCCATGTGTCCATCATCACCGGCACCGATGCCCGTACCTTCATCCTCGCCGATCGCCGTCACCTTTGCGCTGTCCCGGAGGATGATTCTGCCGGTGGAGGTAATGGAGCCATACGTTCCCGCGCCGATGCCCGCACCGTCGTCGTCGCTTCCTGCGGTTACCTGCGCGCTGCCGCCGATGGTGATGGTGCCGGATACGTCCCCATCCTCTCCAGCGCCGATACCGGCGCCGCTGTCTTCACTCCACGCGGTTACCTTTGCGTTGCCGCCAATCGTAATCGTGCCGGACATCTCGCTCTTTGGGGGGTCATCATCTGACTCGCCAGCGCCAATTCCTGCACCGTCCCAGCCGCTTCCGGCCGTAACCTGCGCGTTGCCGCTGATGGTGATGCTGCCGGACATATTGCCGTTATAGCCGGAACCGATGCCTGCACCGTCACCATAGAAATGATCTTCCCCGTCATCTTCCGTGGTGACGGTGGCGCTGCCGGTAATATGGATTTTACCGGACATGTCTTCATCCTCGTGGCTGCCGATCTTGGCGTTATCGTTATAATTATCTTCATTATCGCCGATCTCGGCCTTCAGAGAGCCGCTGCCGGTGATGGTCACATCGCCGTCGGAGACATGCAGGGCAGAGCCGCTTTCGGAGAAAATCTTGTTGTCTCCCTCCAGTGTGATGTTCGCGCTGGAGCTGCCCACGTCGATGGCGTCGCCTGTGCTGCTGATGTTGATATCCTGAATGGTGACGTTTGCCGTTGCATTGTCAGAGGTGGATATGGTGATGGTGCTGTCTGTTGTCTTAGAGCTGTCGCGCTGCTTGATGACAGGCGCATTATCCGCAACGTCTGTGCTGCTTCCCTGGGACACCGTCTGGCCGCTGTCTCCGGCGCTGACGGTAATGTCGCCGTCCTCCAGATACCATTCCGCCGCAAACGCGGTCACAGACAGGTTCACGACCAGCAGCAGCGCGATGATCGCGGAAATCAGTCTTCTCATTTTCATTGGATGTACGTTCTCCTTTCTCGTCCTGACCCGTACCCGTCGGGCAGACAGTCGGGGATTGCATCGGGGTACCCCATTGTGAACTTTCCGAAGGCTATTCGGTGTATATACCAATGATAACAGATAAAGTCTTTCCTGTCAAGCATCCTCCCGGCGGACATTTTTTGCCCCGTCTGTGCCGTTGACTAAACCGTCAGGCTATGCTATAATGCCGCTCAAACAGCACGGCAAACGTCGATTTGCCGCCATATAATACTGAACTCCAATTAAAATCTTTAAAAAAGATTTTAATTCCTGAAGGGCATGGAGTTCATATGAGACTTGTTTTGTGATTTCTTTCCTTATAAATCACAAAACGGGCAGCGCCGTCAGGCGATGCCTTCCTGATTAAAATTAAGATTTTAATCAGAAAATAGTATACGAAAGAGGGGTCATCCTTGATGAATGTACGGAAAGCACAAAAAGCTGACATTGACAGCATCGAAAAAATCTACGACCGCATTCATGACAGCGAGGAACAGGGGCTTTCCACCATCGGCTGGATTCGCGGCGTCTATCCCACCCGAAAAACGGCAGAAGCCGCTCTGGAGCGAGGCGATCTGTTCGTCATGTTGGATGACGGAAATGTAGTTGCCGCCGCCGTCATCAACCAGACGCAGGTGTACGAGTACAAAGACGCAGCATGGAAGCACGCCGCGGAAGACCGCGAGGTCATGGTGCTGCACTGCCTTGTGGTTGACCCACTGAAAGGCGGAAAGGGATATGGCCGCGCTTTCGTCGCACACTATGAGGATTACGCAAAACAGCATGGCTGCCCCGCTCTGCGCATGGACACCAACGTGAAAAATAGGCGGGCGCGAAAGCTGTATCACACGCTGGGATACAAGGAAGTCGGCATCGTACAGTGCATCTTCAACGGCATTCCCAATGTGCAGCTTGTGTGTCTGGAAAAATATCTGGGATAAGAAAAAGCTCCCTTCCGACGGTCTTTCGCCTGTCGGAAGGGAGCCTGTTTTTAGTTTGCCGCTGTGTTGTCCTTATAGTAGTCCGTATCCAGAATCAGATTGTTGATCCGCACGAACTGCTGAACCTTTTCGGCCATCGCGTCAAGGGTTTCGCTGCTGGCCTCCGCTTCACCGCCGGTGATGCTGAGAACACGCTTTGTCCCCGCGTCGTAGGCGATATCTCCGGATATCCAGCTGCCGTCGGAGAACAGCGCGTAGCCCTCATAGGTGGGGTCAAAGGCGTCCCGGCCTATGTAATCATAGGGGCTGTCCACGCCCAGAAGATTCAGCATCGTGGGCAGGAGGTCAGAGGTGTTCAGCGTCTTGTCCACCTTCATGGGCTGCAAATCCGCGCTCCAGATGAAGCAGGGCGTCTTTTCCAGCAGCAGGGCGTCGTCCACTCCGGAGAGAGCAAACAGGGACGCTTCGTCCTTGTAGCCGTAGGTGTAGTGGTCGGTAAAACCAATGATGACGGTGTTTTCCAGCTGTCCCTTGTCCTCCAGCTCCTGAAGCAGTCGGGCAAAAAGATCATCCACCAGCTTGGCCTTGAGATAGGCGCAGTCCGTTTCCTCATTGCCCGTAAGCCCCCGGAATTCCGGGTACTTTTTCAGCGCCCAATAGCTCAGGACTTCATTGTACTTGTAGCTCAGATGGGCAGAACGGGTGATGATGAAATTCAGGGTTGGCTGTCCCTCCCGGAAGAATTCGGCATTCAGACCGGGATTGTCAAACAGCAACTGATCGTCATACAGAAGGTCTTCCTCGTCCGCACCGATGTAGTCCCCGTAGCAGACGTACTCGGAATACCCCATGGCAGGAGAGAACACTCCCCGGCTGTAAAAGCTGGGATCGTTATAGTGGAAGGTCTTGGCGGAATACCCCTCCTGCGTCAGCAGGCTGGCGAGGGACTGGCGGTAGGTGTTCGTGATGTAGTCGAAAGCATAGCCGCCCTGACTGCTCAGGAACGAGCCGGTATTCACGCAGAACTCCGAATTGAAGGTGCGGATGCCGCCGTAGCCCGGCGTGTAGAAGTGAGTGAAGGAAATGCCCTCGGACATGAGCCGTTCCAGCGTGGGGGTGTACTCCCCGATCATCCAGTCATCCATAGACTCCATGAGCACCAGAACCACGTTTTTCCCTTCCAGCAGGCCGGTCATTTCGTTGTCGCCGCCCACAGTCCGATTGGCAAAATAGGCGTTGATCTCCGCTTTCCCTGCCTTCTGCGCCGCGGCGTAGCTTGGCGTCAGGGGGTAGATGCCGTTTTTGTAGATGTCCTTTTCCAGCGTCTGGTACAGGCCGCAGACCTGATACAGCCGGTGGGCATTGAACATGTTGTCATAGGCCGCCTCGGCGGACTGGACTCTGCCGTAGTCGGAGGAGGCGTACCGGATGTCGCCGTCCTGCACAAACACCGCCTGCGGCAGGCAGGCCGCTCCTACCGACGCGGCGATGACCACCGCCGCAGCCGCGATTCCGGTTGACCATTTCTGCTTCCACCTTGGGAATTTCACCAGAATCGTGATACCCTGCACCGCCAGCGCCGCCAGTCCCAGCCACCAGCCGATGGGGTAGCTCAGCAGGACGGAAAAATAGTCCGACCCCTCAGACGCATAGCGGAAATCCGACAGCCACATCATCTCGGAAAACAGATAAAAATACCCCGTCTGCACAGCGGCGTAGATCGCGGCGACGAAATACAAAATACCGTACACCACTCTCCCCGCCTTGGACGGAAACAGCCTGACAAAGCCGCTCAGAATCGCCGCCCACAAAGCGCCGAAAGCCAGCGGCCAGAGCTGCGCCAACCGGAACTCCTCCGTATTCAGGGATAAAAAGAGAAAGGCAAACACTTCCACCAGGAAGAAGGACAGCGGCAGGAAAAGAAAATGTATACGCCGCCGTGTTTTTTGTTTGCCCGAGGTCATGCCCACGAATCATCCGCTCCTTTATCGAAACTCATGGTATTGTATCACAAAATGCCGCAAATGTACACTTAAGAATTCCTTGTATCGATATTTTTCACAAAAAATTTATTTTCCTCTTGTAAAATCTTCCTAATTGACGTATACTTAGGGGAGCTTTGAAGAAATCAGTAAGGAGAGAGGACACCCATATGGATTTGATTACCGTCCGCGATCTGTTCAAAAACACCGAAAAATATGCCGGCGTCGAAGTGAACGTCGGCGGCTGGGTGCGAAACCGCCGGGGCAGCAAGCAGTTTGGCTTTATCGTCCTGAACGACGGTACTTATTTCACCCCCGTGCAGGTGGTGTATAACGACGCCCTGGAAAATTTCCAGGAAATTTCCAAAATCAACATCGGCGCCGCCCTGATCATTCGCGGCACGCTGGTTCTCACCCCGGACTCCAAGCAGCCCTTTGAGATTCAGGCCGAGAGCATTACCGTGGAAGGCTCCTCCACCGGCGACTACCCCCTCCAGCCCAAGCGCCACTCCATGGAGTTCCTGCGCACCATCAACCATCTGCGTCCCCGCACCAACACTTTTCAGGCGGTGTTCCGTGTCCGCAGTCTCGCCGCCATGGCCATCCACCAGTTCTTCCAGGATCGGGACTTTGTCTACGTTCACACGCCCCTGATTACCGGCTCCGACTGCGAGGGCGCGGGCGAAATGTTCCAGGTCACCACCCTTGACCTGAACAACGTCCCCAAGACCGAGGACGGCAAGGTCGATTATACGCAGGACTTCTTCGGCAAGCCCACCAACCTGACCGTTTCCGGCCAGCTTAACGGCGAAACTTTTGCCATGGCTTTCCGCAACATCTACACCTTCGGCCCCACCTTCCGGGCGGAGAACTCCAACACCACCCGCCATGCCGCCGAATTCTGGATGATCGAGCCGGAGATCGCCTTCGCCGATCTGGAGGATGATATGGAGCTGGCCGAGGCCATGATCAAGTATATCATCTCTTACGTTCTGGAGCACGCCCCCGAAGAAATGAACTTCTTCAACGAGTTCATCGACAAGGGACTGCTTGACCGGCTGCACAACGTTCTGCACAACGAATTCGGCCGCATCACCTACACTGACGCCGTGGCGATGCTGGAAAAGCACAACGATGAATTTGAGTACCCCGTCCACTGGGGCAGCGACCTGCAGACCGAACATGAGCGCTTCCTAACGGAAAAGGTGTTCAAGAAGCCCGTCTTCGTCACGGATTACCCCAAGGAGATCAAGGCGTTCTACATGAAGCTGAATCCCGACGGCAAGACCGTGGCCGCTATGGACTGTCTGGTTCCCGGCATCGGCGAGATCATCGGCGGCAGCCAGCGTGAGGACAACTTCGACATCCTGAAGAACCGCATCGAAGAACTTGGCATGAAGCCTGAGGACTATGCCTTCTATCTCGACCTGCGCAAGTACGGCTCCGCCCGTCACGCGGGCTACGGTCTGGGCTTTGAGCGCTGCGTCATGTACCTCACCGGCATGGGCAACATCCGGGACGTGCTTCCCTTCCCCAGAACCGTCGGCAACTGCGACCTGTAATTGCAGCACCATCGATTGCAAAAGGCGAACCGTTTCATACGGTTCGCCTTTTTTGATGGTAATCATCCGGTCAGGAAACGGAAAATCGCCCGAAAGAAGCAAGCTTCTTTCGGGCGGAAATTCATTTTTGCATTCTTAATTACACAGCCAGGAAGAACTTCACCAGGAACAGAGCGGAGATCACGTAGGTCAGGACGGAAACTTCCTTGGCCTTGCCGCCGAAGATCTTCATGATCGTGTAGGAAATCAGACCCAGGCCGATGGCGTGGCCGATGGAGCCGGAGATGGGCATACCGATGAGCATCAGCGCCACGGGAACCATCTGATCCATATCGTCGAAGTCGACCCGCTTCAGACCCTGGAGCATCAGGATGCCCACGTAGATCAGAGCAGCGGAGGTGGCAGCGGCGGGGATGATGGCGGCGATGGGGGCGATGAAGATGCAGGCCAGGAACAGCAGGCCGGTGACGACAGCAGTCAGACCGGTGCGGCCGCCGGCCTCAACGCCGGAAGCGGACTCGATGAAGGTGGTGATGGTGGAAGTACCGGTGCAGGCGCCGGCGATGGTGCCGATGGCGTCGGACAGCAGAGCTTCCTTCATGTTGGGCATATCGCCCTTCTCGTCCACCATGCCGGCGCGGGAGGCGGTGCCGACCAGAGTGCCGATGGTGTCAAACATGTCAATGATGCAGAAGGTGATGATCAGGGTGATGGCGGTGAACCAGCCGATTTCCATGAAGCCGGCGAAGTTGAACTTGAACAGGGTAACCTTGGCCATATCGGCGAAGGGAGGCAGGAAGGAAGCGGTAGCCAGGGAGGCGAAGGGGTTGGTGTGCAGGAAGGCGAAGGAGCCGATCCAGTAAATCACGGAAGCGACGAGCATACCGTACAGCACGGAACCCTTGATGCCCTTCTTGGACATCGCCAGGATGACAAACAGGCCGACAAACATGGTCACGACGGTCAGGATCATGGTGGCGAAACCGGTGTCGCCCATGTTATTCTGCAGGTAGCTGGGAGTCAGTGCGCCAAAGAAGTCGCGCATGACATAGAAGGGAGTGGTGAAGCCGTTGCCCTCTGCATAGACACCCACGTTGGAGCCAAGGCCGATATTCATCAGCATCAGGCCGATAGCGGGAGAGATTCCCAGACGGATGCCGAGGGGAATGGCCTCCACAATCTTCTCGCGGACGTTGAAGATGGACAGGACAACGAAGACGATGCCCTCCAGCAGGATGATGACCAGAGCGGCCTGGAAGGAAGCCACGTAGGTCATGCCGGTCATGGCAACGATGTTGCCGACGACCACGGCAAAGAAGCTGTTCAGACCCATACCGGGAGCCATTGCGAAGGGCTTGTTGGCCAAGAACGCCATGCAGAACGTACCGATGGCAGACGCGATGCAGGTTGCCAGGAACACGCCGTTCCACAGATCCTGTCCGGCGGCGCCGAAGCCGGTGAGCAGGTTCGGGTTCAACGCGATGATGTAGGCCATCGTCATGAACGTCGTGAGGCCAGCCACGACCTCAGTCTTGACGGTGGTCTTGTTCTCGGAGAGCTTGAAAACTTTCTCTAACATAGTATCGACCTTTCTTTTTAGTTTTCCGGCAGCGCCGGTGGAAAAGTACAGGTTCATTGTAACATTTTCCAAAAATAATACAATACAGAAGACAACACAAACTTGTGAATAAATTATGTCCTGTTTTCGTCGTTTTGACAAATCGCCGCTTTTCCCGGTGTTTTCTGCGGCGATTCCTTTGGATTTTCACCCGTTTGGGAAACGTATCTATGAACATCGCTCTGAATCGTACCGGAATAAGTATCGATATTTAGGGGGCTTCCTCAATTTTGGGAGGAAGCCCCTTACTGTTAAAGTCCTGTTTTTGATTGCTTTTACTGCTTCGGCGCGCGTTTCCGGCAGAGATAGATGTCCAGCTTTTCCTTCATGTTCTCCGGCATCTCCCGGGCTACGGGGCACCGGGCAGCGTTCGCCATGCGCTCCGCAAAGGCAATGAGAAAATCCGTATCCAGCACCATCTGCTCGCCCTTCATCAGTGCCATGGTGTCATAGCGGTTGTGAATGGTGGCAGTATTGGTGGGCGCGATGCGGGCGAAGGACACCGCCGGGACGCCCTTGTCGGCGAAGGGCGTGGAGTCGCTGGAATACACGTCCTGCTTCACCTCCACCGGGAAGCCCAGCTCGTCGCCCAGATAGGAAATATAATGGCACAGCTTTTCCTCGCCGGTGACGCAGGAGATAAACTTGCCCATAATGCAGCCGATCATGTCCAGATTGATGTTCAGCACGCAGTTTTTGAGCTTCTCCTCGTCGGCGCAGTACGCCTTGGAGCCCAGCAGTCCCCGCTCCTCACTGCCGCACCAGATGAAGCGCAGGCCGTAACGGTGGGGGTGCGCCGCGAAATGCTCCGCGATACCCAGAATTCCCAGAGAGCCGGACATATTGTCATAAGCGCCCTGTGACAGGGACGTGGAATCGTAGTGGGCGGTGAAGGCAATATACTCGTCCACCTGTCCCGGCATATCCAGAACGACGTTGTGGGACTGGCCGGTATACTCCTCCTGCTTCAGCGTGATCTTCGCCGTGGAAGCCCCTCTGCGGATCAGCTCCACCGCATCTTTTGCGTTGATGTTCACGCCGGGAATTCGGTTTCCGTTGTGGACGTAAGAGCGCAGCTCCCGCTGGTCGATGTCCCGGTCGGCGTAATTGGTGTTTCCGTCATAGGTGACGAAGCCCACCGCGCCGTTTTCCAGCAGATCGTGGTAGACCCAGTAGCCCAGATAGCCGTCGATCATCACGATTTTCCCCCGGCACTTGCTCAGCGCGTAAGGGCTGGAATCCCGCAGATAATAGAAAGGCGCTTCCACCTCCCCGCTTCCTGCGCACAGGTAGCCCTTGCAGGTCACTTCCACGCCGCCCACCTGCAAAACCGCCTCCTGTATTCTGGACATCGGCACGTCGAGCGGCACGATCTCGGCTTTCAGCCCCAGCCCGGCAATCTTATCCTGCAAATACTGTGCCGTGCGCAGCTCCTCCGGGCTGCCGCCGGTGCGGATATAGGCCGTATCCGCAAATATTTTCATAATCTGTTCCGCGTTCATGGCGTTTCCTCCTTTTTTATATTCTATAATAGTAATCCATCCGCGCCAAATTTGCAAGTCCCGGACGGCATCAATATTTTGCTCCACTTTCCAAAGAAATCGCTTGACATGCGTCTGGTTCGATGCTATAATATCACCCGTGGTGATTGAATGCACCCGTGATTTTCATGGGCCTTTAGCTCAGTTGGTCAGAGCCTCCGGCTCATAACCGGATCGTCCCGGGTTCAAATCCCTGAAGGCCCACCAGATTTTTCAGGTCTTCCGCCTTTAAATATAAATACATAGGGGTATAGCTCAATTGGTAGAGCGGCGGTCTCCAAAACCGTAGGCTCTGGGTTCAAGTCCTAGTGCCCCTGCCAGGAATGGGAATTCTCAGTGTCTGCTGAGAATTCCCATTCTTTTTGTATTCAGTTGATTTTTCGGGGTTATTCCCGGTATTTGCGGGATTCCGTGATCCAGTCATCCAGGAACCGCATCTGCTCGTCCGTGTGGAACCAATGCTCGCCGCCGGGCATGACGGTCAGCGCCGCGCCGGTTTTCTCCGCAAAGGCCGATATGGTCTCCAGCAAGGTCAGATTGTCATGCTCTCCGTACAAAATGCGGCTGGGAACGCGCCATGAAATCGGATGCTCCCGCACATAGCACAGGTACTTCCACGATAGCGTTTCCCCGAAATCCGTTGGAATCTCCAACTTTTCTGCAAGCTCCTGTTCGGTCACGTCTGCCCACAGCATCATATTTTCAATCAACTTTTCCATATCCACAACGGGAGAAATCAGGCAGGCACTATCAACCAGCGCTCCATCCAGCGAGGACAGTGAGAAAAACGCGCCGATGCTGTTCGCTACCAGTGTGAGACGATCGCAGTGCTTCCGCTGCTGGGCGAAAAACTCCGGGAATTCTTCCTTGGCCTCCCACGGGGTTTGTGCGTGGTAATCAAAGCCGATCACTTCACTGTCCGGGAACAGCTGTCTGTAATGCTCGGCTTCCGCCGCAGAGCCGCCCTTTCCGTGGACATAAATCACAATATTCTTCATAAAAACTCCTTAATCAGACATTTCCGTTGACAATTTTATACTGAACTCCAATTAAAATCTTTTCTAAAGATTTTAATTGGAGTTCAGTATCAGCGTCCGATCTTGATACCGGTCAAACGCTCGTAATACTTGGCGATGGCGCTGTGGTCGTTGCCGCCGCAGTCATTGTTGTGCAGCCACTGCAGAATTTCCTGAACGGAGGCGGTCATGGGGACGGGCGCACCTACAGCATGGGCGCAGTCCAAAGCGTTGTTCAAATCCTTGATGTGCAGGTCGATCTTGAAGCCGGGCTTGTCGTTGCCCGCGATCATCATGGGGCCCTTGGCATCCATAACCGTGGAACCGGCGAGGCCGCCGCGGATGGCGCGGTAAACCACCTCAGGGTCAACACCGGCCTTCTGCGCCAGCGTGAAGGCCTCGGCCACCGCCTGAATGTTGCAGGCAACGATGATCTGGTTGGCAAGCTTTGTGGTATTGCCCGCGCCCACATCGCCGCAGAGGGTCACGGAAGCGCCCATCGCGGCGAGGATGTCCTTGCAGGCGTCGAAGACCTCCTGCTTACCGCCCACCATGAAGCTCAGCGTGCCGTCAATGGCCTTTGGCTCGCCGCCGGAAACGGGGGCGTCCAGCATTTCGACGCCTTTCTCCGCCAGAACCGCGGCGATCTCCTTGGAGACCACGGGGCTGATGGAGCTGCAGTCGATGAATATCTGACCGGCGTGCATGTAGTTGACCACATCCCCCAGCATGACCTCCTTGACCTGCGGGCCGTTGGGCAGCATGGTGATGATGATTTCGGCATTTTCCGCCAGTTCCTGACGGGAGACGGCATGGGCGCCGTCCTTCGCCAGCTCCTCCATGGGAGCTTTGCTGCGGTTGTTTACCCAGACCTCATGGCCTGCTTTCAGTAGGTTTCTGACCATAGGCTTGCCCATGATGCCAAGACCAATAAATCCGATTTTCATGTAACATTACCTCCCGGAAGGATACGCCGCGCGGCTTTTCTTTATTATCACGCAGTTTTCAGCTACCTGCCTACATTGTAGCGGATGAAATGAATTCTGTCTATTCGTGGAATGTCCAAATCTGACGTACAAAATTCATACTGAACTCCAATTAAAATCTTTAAAAAAGATTTTAATTGGAGTTCAGTATGAGGGATTCTTTCCATTTCTTTGTTATCCGCTAAAGCTCTTTTCTACCCCCGGCATAGCCGGTGGTTCAC
>ENA-UOIW01001297-UOIW01001297.1-human-gut-metagenome-genome-assembly--contig:-P58-NODE-1297-length-15175-cov-5.650595_pt1 | contig 15175 bp, 7 predicted proteins | sample MGYA00242334_ERZ723881 | MGnify/ENA metagenome assembly ERZ723881
TGAGAACCTTGACGGCAAGGTCATCGGCGTGAGCCAGGGTGCTACCACGCAGGGCCTGATCGAGCAGATGATCAAGGACAACGGCTTTAGCTGCAAGCCCGAGTTTAGGGCCTTTAGCGGCTACCCCATCATCAAGAGTTCACTCGACGCCGGTAATATCGATGTCTTTGCCATGGACCGCTCCACGCTGGCCGGTTACATGAACGAGACCGTTGAGCTGCTGCAGCCCGAGGTCAAGTTTGGCGAGCAGGGCTACGGCGTGGCGACCAAGAAGGGCTGCGACCTTTCGGCCGTGGTCGATCAGGTGATTTGCGATCGCCTGGCCGACGGCTGGCTCGACCAAGAGGTCAAGACCTGGGGTCTTGTATAGGCGCATCGTCCAAGGAAGGAATCAAATGCTCGAAGGATTATTTGACGCCGACCGTTGGTCGACGACATTTCAAAACATGGGGCCCTTCTGGGAGGGCTTTGGCGTGACGCTGCAGGTAGTCGTTGCCGGTCTGCTTCTGTCGCTGGTGCTGGGCACGCTGCTGGGCGTGTTCTCTACCACCCGTTCGCGTGTGCTGCGTGCTATAAGCCGCGTGTACGTGGAGTTTTACCAGAACACCCCGTTGCCCGTACAGGTGCTCTTTATGTACATGGCCGGTCCGCAGTTTTTGCAGGCCATAACCGGTGCCGACCAGCCGGTGCGCATCGCTCCGTTCGTGCTGGGCTTCTTGGGTGTGGGCCTGTATCACGCGGCCTACATTTCTGAGGTCATCCGCACCGGTATCGAGGCGGTTCCGCGCGGTCAGATGGAGGCGGCTCAGAGCCAGGGCTTCACCCGTGCGCAGGCGTACTGGTACATCGTGCTGCCCCAGACATTCAAGATCATTCTGCCGCCGCTGTGTAACCAGGCGCTCAACCTGGTCAAGAACACGTCGGTGCTGGCGCTTGTGGCCGGCGGCGACCTTATGTACCGTTCCGACAACTTTGTGAGTCTGTACGGTTACCTGCAGGGATACATCGTCTGCTGCCTTATGTACTTCATCATCTGCTTTCCGCTCGCCATGCTGGTGCAGTGGCTCGAGCGCCGCTCCAAGGAGCGTCCGCGCGGCGTGAGCCTGGCCGAGCTGGGGCTCGACAACGTAGAGGAGGCCTAGCGCATGGAAATCTTCAACGCGACCAACCTGCTCTACATTTGGGGCGGCTTTGTTAAGACAATCGAGATCTCGGCGCTGTCGATCTTTTTCTCGCTCATTTTTGGCACGGTGCTGGCGCTCGTTAAAAGCTATGCGCCCCGCCCGTTCCGTATTTTGGTGAGCGCCTATATCGAGCTGTTCCGTTGCACGCCGAACCTGCTGTGGATCCTGTTTATCTACTTTACGGTGCAGGGTTTGGACATTGTGATTTCGACCATCGCCTTCACGCTGTTTACCAGCGCTGTTATGGCCGAGATTGTGCGCGGTGGCCTCAACTCGATTCCGCGTGGCCAGTTTGAAGCAGCGCAGAGCCAGGGCTTCGGCTTCTTTGCCACCATGCGCTACATCATTCTGCCGCAGACGTTTAAGACGATCATTCCGGCGCTGTTTAGCCAGTGCACGACCGTCATCAAGGACAGCTCGTATCTTTCGGGCATTAACGTGGCCGAGCTCATGTACACGGCAAACGTCGTGATGGCCCACGCGATCGACCTGTCGCAGGTGCTTATGCTCTACGGCCTGGTGTTTGCGATGTACTTTGTGCTCAACTTTGGTATCTCGCTGCTGGTGAGGGCTTATCAGAGGCGAATGGTGGCAGCGTAGAATGTGGCAAAGGGACAGTCCCTTTGTCACATAGAGAAAGGAATCGCGATGAGCGATCTGGAGAATAAGAAGAGTCCTGTGGTCATTACCATCGCGCGCGACTTTGGCGCCGAGGGCCACGAGATTGGCCGTATCCTCGCCGATGAGCTGGGGATTCCGCTGTACGATAACGAGCTGCTGGTGCGTGCTTCGCTGCGCGCGGGCGAGTCGCTCGACAAGATGGCCGCCTACGACGAGCGTCTGGCCGTGGAGAACATGGCGTTTCTGCCCGACCGCTACGATGCGCGTTCGTACTCGGACAAGTTGTTCCAAAAGATGAGCCAGGTGATTTTGGATCTGGGTGAGACCGAGAGCTGCATTATCGAAGGCCGTCTGTCCGATTATCTGCTGCGCAACAACCCCAACCACATCGCCGTGCTGGTGACTGCGCCATTTGAGGACCGCGTCGAGATCGTGCGCAAGAAGCGCGGCCTCAACAAAAAGAAGGGCGCCAAGCTGGTCAAGCAGCAGCAGAAGGCGCGCGAGGCGTTCTACAAGCGCTACAGTGCCGGAAAGTGGAAGATGACGAGCGGCAAGGACATCGTCGTCAACCGCGCCAAGCTGGGCCGCGAAGGCTGCAAGGACGTCATCGCCGCTGCCTACCGCTACAAGGTAGCGCAGCTCGAAGGCTAACCGACCAAAACCACCACAAAGGGGACAGACACTTTTGTGGTGGTTTTTGTTTTAGGCCGAGGGGAAGGCTTTGGTGAGACCGGCGCGCGTTTGCGTGTCGGTCTTTTGGTAGATAGAGCTCAGGTGGCGCTGTACCATGCGCATCGAGATGCCGAGCTCCTCGGCGATCTGCTTGAGCGGGCGTTCATCCTGGGTCACGGCTATGAGCACGTCGACTTCACGCGGGGTGAGAGCGTGGTTGGCGATGAAGGCCTGGCGCTGCTCCTCGATGGTGGGGGCGGCGAGTGCTTCTTCTGCCAGCTGCTCGCGCTCGCGCTCCTGCTCGGTTTGGGGCAGGCGGAACAGGCCCGCAGCTACAAACGCCACACTTGCCGCCACAAGCAGCATGAGCGCGCCGATCATGATGATGGCGACATTGCCCGAGGTCACAAGTGCCAGCGAGATGCCCGACGTAGTGAACGCGCACACGTTGTTGGCTGCGCGGCCCATGCCAGCCCACAGTGCGGGCGTATGCATGCGCGGTGCCAGCTGTGTAAAGGTGGCAGTAAAGAACGTGACAAAAAAGCCCGAGCTCAGGTAAAAGACGACAAGGCCCAGGTTGGGATCGGCGCCGGCTTCCACAGCCAAGATCGAGATGGTGGAAAGTACCGTGACGCCGAGCATGATGAGGCCCATGTAGCGACGCTCGGCAAGATCAAAGACGATACCGGCGACGAGACCGCTCGCCGCCAAAAAGAGGCGCGGCCAGGTCTGTACGGCGATGGTGCCGTGGGCGTTGGAGAACGTGACGACGTTGTCGAGCGTCGAGAACAGGCAGGCGAGAATCATGACGAGCGCGATACTCCAGCACGCCTGCTTGGCGAGGGCGTGCGAGGGCTCGGCAAAGGGATTGATGGTGGGACTGGGGCCCTCGTTTGCCGCTTGGGTAGTGGCGCTGAGGGCGGAGATGGCGATAGTCGCTGCGCCAAGGACGATGAGCTCTGCGATACCGCCGCAATTGAGCAGGTTGATGGCGAACTGCATCAGGATGCCCGCGGCATAGGCTGCCCCCGCACCGGTGGCAAGCTTGGGGTCATCCTGGAATGCCAGCGAAAAGGCGTGGTGAGCGGCGGCACCCAGCAGGCCGAGTCCAAAGAAGGCCACGCAGCCCAGAATCTCGAGGGCAAGCGGACCCGTGGGGGACTGGATCTGGGTCAATCCCAGGATGGCGATGGGAACAGCGGTGTTGGCGGCTGCCAGTGAGTGGCCTTTGCGCTGTGCGAGCCCGAACAGCGGCGCGTATCCGATAAAGCCGATCACGCTGGCGCCCAGAATAAAGCCCTGTGCGATCACAACGCGTTCGGCACCGGCGAGCAGCCCGACGTTGACGTCGAAGCGAAACTCGGCGGCAAGGAAGGCGAAGGTGAAGAGCGCGAGTGCCAGAAGCGCGTTGATTTTAGGCTTGCCCAGGTTCAAGAACGGTCCTTTGGGTGGACGGAATAATCGTGCCCTCGATTGTAGACCATGACGGTGAGGGTGGGCCTTTCGGGGGGCGGGCGGGGCGCGCTTGGCAATCGCATGCTCGTTGCCTTTTGCGCTGGTAGGTGCGCCACATGAGAATTTGTGCCCCGGGATCCGGATATCTTCCCGTAACATGGTGTTACAGAAGCACCCCTTACGACAAGGAGGCTCATATGCGAAAGCAAATCCATGACAACCCAATCGACCACGGCTGCTCGTGCGCGCTCTCCCGCGGAACGTGGCGTCGCGTGGGCGCCAAGCTTGCCTGCGCGGGGGCTTGCGCGCTCATGGCCGGCCAGCTGTTGCTGCCGAACGTGGCGCTCGCCGCCGACTGGGTCAACGTGGGCGGCACGCAGTACGACGCGGGCACCGCTGCCGGCGACGAGGCGGGAACCTGGTCCTGGGATGGCGCTGACGACATGAAGCTCAACGGCTACGACGGCGGCTCCATCGGCGCCAAGGGCAACCTCACCATCGGCGTGACGGGCGCCAACACCGTCACGGCCGACGCCGGGCAGAGCGCCATTGCTGTTAAGAACGGTAACCTTGCCATTACCGGCGACGGCACCCTGAATGCGACGGCCCAGAACGATGTGATTGCAGCGTCGGGAGACGGCAGGACCGGCGGCGATGTGACCATCAGCGGCGTCAGCGTCAACGCGACGGCTTCGGGTGCAGCGGAAAATGTGGCGGGCATTCGAGCGACGGCCGGCAGCGTGACAATCGATAAGGGCGCTGATGTCAAAATCGAGGCGAAATCGGCTGAAGGATCTTGGCGTCCAATGGAGATCATCTGCGGTATCCATGCTGATAACATTCCAAACAGACACGCTGCCCAGGAAGGCGAGCAGGAAGAGCCGGATTCCGCTTATGAGCACGGCGGCGATGTCACCGTCGATGGCGCCAGTCTGTCGATTAAGACTGGCGATGCCTCGTGGGCTTCCATGTGCATCAATACGTTTGGTATCAAGAAGAATACCCTCATGAAAATCGTCAACGGAGCCGATGTCACGCTTTCGGCTGGTAGTGCGGCTTCGCTCTCGGCGGGTATCAGCGCACGCTCGCAAGACGGTGCGGTGTGGATGCTTGTCGAGAAGTCGAACCTCACGTCTCGAAGCCTGTCTGCCGCAAGCGGCATCGACGCCGATCGCAATCAAAGTTTTGGAATCATGGCAGAGGCAAATACCAGGTTTGAAACGCCTCGTATCCAAATTTTCAAATCGAAGATTGAGGCTTCGGGCGCGACTGCGGGGATTTATGCGATCAACCGCAACGTCGTGAATGCGACCCTGTACCATGCCGCGATGATCGATTTACGAGGGAACGCGACGATTACGATTCCGATGGACGGTGCCGTGCGCGATGTGAAAAAGGATGTCGATACGGGGCAATGGCCTAGTTCCCAGAGCGGGCAGGTCATCGGTGTTGCCGGTTCGTCTACGATTTCGGATATCGTCGGTTCTGCTGAGGTCGCCCATGATGTGGTGATTGATTTTGGAGACGGGCAGGAGCCGGACCCAACGCCGGACCCCGAGCCGGCTCCGGAGCCCGATCCCATGCCCAATCCCGAGCAGAAGCCTGACCTTAAGCCCGTAGACAAGGATGCAAAGACCACCACGACGGTCACCAAGACCGTTACGACCAAGACTGCTGCCACCAAAAATGCTTCCGACGCCCTGGCCGCCACGGGCGATAGCGCCGCGACGGCGGCGGCAGCCCTCGGCATTGCCGGTGTGTCCGTCATCGGCGCCGGCTTCGTCGCGTCTAAGCGCCGCAACCGCTAGCGCAAGCTTTCATAGCCATTTTCAGCCGCCGCGTGGGCATAAATGCCCTTGCGGCGGCTCTTTGTGTTTCTGCAGGTAGAGGCCTAGGTTCGCATCTACGAACCTAGGCGTACGGAGTCATTTGGCGCATCTTGGTGGTACAGGACCACCACAAAGGGGACAGGCACCTTTGTGGTGGTATAGCCTTTCGACCAAGGAGGCCGTTATGAACGGAAGTCACTTTGAAAAGCAAGCTCAACGTGAGTCCACCTGCTCGCTGGTTCACGGTACCTGGCGTTGTGTGGGTGCCAAAATAGCTTGCGCCGGCGCGTGTGCGCTTATGGTCGGTCAGTTGCTGCTGCCGAGCGTGGCGCTGGCGACGGAATGCGCCGATCCCGCCGCTGGGACGGATGAGGTTGCCGCGGCTCCGGTGACGCCGACGGTTGCGGAGGATACGGCGGCTCCGGCGCCGGTACCGGTGGCCCCGGCTGCGCCGATGACTGACACGGCTCCGGTGGCGCAATCCACGGCAGAACCTCAGCAGGCTCAGCAGGACGCATCAGCGGCAACGGTGAACGATGCGACACCCGCCGAACAAAACACTCCCAGTGACAACGCCGCCACGCCGGCAAACGATGCCATCATGCCCTGTGGCGTGACCGATGTGACAGGCGGGAGCGGTGTTAAGGTCAAAACGACCGTGGTTCCCCACTACACGGACTGCGTGCTTCCGAGCAATGTCACACTCGAAAAGGGCCAGTCGTATACCTATGATTTTCCCGATGTTGAGGGCGGCATGCCGGATGAGCCGCTCTGCGAACTTGTCGAAACCAAGTACTACCGGGCCGATGCTGCTTCGGGCACCCTGGCTGAAGTCCAGGACACATCTATGTCCGATGTGACGGCTCACTTTGAGCCTGTTGGCGATCACATGAGGCTGACGCTGGCCTTTACGGGTGGCGCGGCAGGCGGCTCGTATCGACTCACGCGCAATGAGGTTCTTTATATTGGCGCGGCACTGACGTATACCGGAACTGACTATGGCACCGACTATGAAGGTGACAACAGCTACGCGGGCAGCTCGATTACCGTCAACGAAACCAGGGACGACTATCACCTCCGTTATGCCATCAATAGCGAAATTACGCTTGTTGCATCGGAAAACGAAGCCATCCATAACCTGAACGTCAACGACGTGAAGACCGACTACGCGCCCGGCGAGGCGCCGCGCGCGACCGCGACGATCCCCGCCGCCGATGCCGACAAGTACGAGATCGCCTACGAGTGCTGGGAAGAAATGGAGCTCAATATGGAATCCGGGGAGTCGGTACCCGTTGCCTTCTGGTATTCCGACCCCGCGAAGTACACGCCGGGCATGAAGAAGATTGACCACTTCGAAGAGGGAAAGTTCTACATGTACTCCGTTGAGCTGAGGCTCAAGGGCGACAATACCGTGGCCGATGACTGCAATATGAACGTCAACGGTCATTGGGCGCACCACGTCAAGACCGTCAACGGCGTCTTCGCCCCAAACGCTGACAATATGCTGTGCGAGCAGCCGATTGATGAATGGCGTGCCATCGACGTTATCGAGATTAATGGCGCCACGACTATCTTTAAGGCGGGCGACAAGCCGGTCTTTACGGCGGGCACTCCGGCGGGTTCCGACTCTATTCTCCAGTGCGAGTTCTGGACGGGCAGCGACGGCAGCGAAGTGAACTCTCGGGAGTTCTGGGATCAGAACATCACGAACCACATCGACGACTTTAAGCCTGGCGTGACCTATCGCTACGGCCTGTACTTTAAGCCGGCGCGCGGTTTCTACTTTACGCCGAACACCAAGCTGGTGGTCAATGGCGTGGAGTGCGGCTACCAGATGGGCGAAGCGAGTGTAGTTGATCCCGAGAGCGGCTGGATCTACACCCTGTGGCTCAACACCGATCTGACCTTTACGCCTGAAGCCACGCCGACTCCCGATCCGCAGCCTACGCCGGATCCCAATCCGACACCGCAGCCTGGGGTGAAGCCCGATACGAAGCCCGAGCAGAAACCGGAGGCTAAGCCTGAGGCGAAACCCGAGGCCAAACCTGAAGCTAAGCCCGCGGCCAAGCCGGCCACGACAACCGCCACGACCAAGACGGTTGATAAAACCACGCAGGCCAAGAAGGGCGATGCTGTCCTGGCTACCACGGGAGACACCACCGCGATAACGGTCGCCGCCCTGGGCATCGCTGGCGCAACTGTTGCCGCTGCCGGTGTTGCTGCGACCAAGCGTCGCCAGCGCTAGGTTTTGGCGACAGCGCCCGTCCTCGGCTTTAGCAAAATCTCAATCTGTAACACCATGCTGTCCAAAACGGCTCTAGATGTTACAGATTGAGATGAACCGAATGGCCGTCAATCTAATGTCTCGATCTGTAACACCAGGCGGGGAATTTGACCTCTAACTGTTACAGGTCGAGACAAACTGGCCGGCCAAGTTCGGAACCACCACAAAGGTGCCTGTCCCCTTTGTGGTGGTTTGCGCAGGTAGAACGGTAGGTTCGTATATATGAACCTACCGTTCGCTTTGTTTTTGGACGACGATTACGCTGGATGACTTTTGGTTTCAGGAAAGGAACGACCATGAGGTGGACTACTGTTCGAGCGCTTTGCCGCCGCCTGACCATTGCCGCGGTGACCCTCACTATGGTGACGGGCTCGTTGCCTGTGGGCGCGTTTGCTGAGGTGCTCACCACCGATAGCACCTTTGTGCAGACGGATAACGGCCAAGCAGCCGACGCCGCTCCCGCCGATTCGGCTGACGCCCAAACGTCAGACTCTGCTTCCGCCGACCCCGCGCCCGATGCCGGCGCTGCCGACCCCACAGTGCTCGATACCGGTGACACCCCTACGCCCCCGGCCTCCGAGATTGCATCGGCAGCAGGCCTGACGGGCGCTGGGCAGACCGAGAGCACGCCTGCGGGTACGCTCGCCACCGATCTTGTCGAGGGCAAGGAACTCGCCGAGCAGCAGAAGCAAGAGGAGGCTTCCGGTGCCGAGGCAACCTGGAATGAGGATCTTGGGCTCTGGATGACCTCGAAGGGCGCCACGGGCGTAAAGGACGAATACGACGATGGCTACGTGGCCGGCGAGCAGACCCCCGCGCAGTACTACTTCTCGATTGATAGCCTCACCAACGAAATTTCTATCGAGTATGGCGACGCGGGCATTACCACGTTGGAGGTGCCCTCGACCATCGACGACAAAAATGTCGTAAGCCTTACGGGTATGGGAAGCGCTGCGCTCACATCGATCACCTTCGCCCCTAATTCGCATGTCCGCTCGGTTGGAGGCTTGGGCGGCAGCAGCATCAAAGAGATCGCACTGCCCGATTCGGTCGAGGAGCTCAAGAGCTATGCATTCTACAAAAGCAAGACGCTCCAAACGGTAACCTGGCCCAACAACGCGGCCTTTACCACGATTCCCGAGCAGGCCTTTAAGGAATGTGAACAACTTGACGACAAGGTGGTGGCAACGCTGCCGCCTTCGGTCAAAACTATCGACTATCTTGCATTCGCCTATTGCGGCGTGCCACAGTTCTATGTCTCGGACACAACAGTGCTCACCTTTACGCAGATCAATGTGCCGGGCACGGTGGAGCGGATTGAGCGCAATGCCTTTGACGGGTGCTCGCATGTGTCGTCGGTGACGATCGGCGACGGCGTTAAATATATCGGAGCGCACGCGTTCGCCTCTCTTGATCCTGCGATTGCCGGCAAAGAGATTGTGCTACCCAAAAGCGTGGAAATGATAGAGTGGGGAGCTTCTGAGAACACGAGATACGGCAACGACACGATCCATCATGCCGTTGCCCTGCGCGTGATGAACCCCGATCTTCAGTTTGGTGAGGCGGGCTATCCGGGCGACTATAATGAGCGCGTGACAATCGATGGCGTAACGTATGCGATTCCCTTTAGTGAAGGCCAGACCATCTATGCCTATGCGACCGATTCGGCTGGCAACCCCTCGATGGTCAAAAAGCTTGCCGATGCCGTGGCCGATCGCAAGGACTCCGTCGATTCCTCGAAGCCTGCCTACACGTTTGAGTGGATGGGCGAGGCGGCCCAGGTGACGGGCAAACTTCCCCAGGGCGCGACGGCTACACTCGTGCAGGCGGGGCAGTCCACGCCGCCGGCGGTTGGCGATGACGGCAGCTTTACAGCGGACGCTCTCTCCAAGACAGCAGCCACCCTGCGCATTTCGCTCAGCGGTTACTATGACATGGTGCTGGCGCGCCCGGGCGACCAGATGACGGGCACATGGAATATCGGAGAGATTAAGGCGGAGGACTTTACCAAGATTCCGGCTTCGCGCGCGATTGAGCTTAACGTGGGCTATCTCGAACCGGTCGCAGGCCAGGATAAGACCGAACGCATTGAGCTCGATAGTCTCGATAACATCGGTCTGACGGTGAAGAGCGGCGGCAAGACGCTTAAACCTGCCAAGGGCGACAAGGAAAACGACTACCGTATCCAGGGTACAGCGCTCGTGGTGTCGCAGGCCATTGCCGATGCAGACCAGGATCTGGAGATAACGCTCGAGCCCAAAGACAGCCTCAAGCTGGGTGGGGCGACGGCGACGGTGAAGCCCTCGGCTGGCAAGGTCGATATCGACTTGAAGCCCTGGGGCACGGCGGCGGTCACGACCAAGGGCGACTACCAGGGCGCCAACCGCGTGCTGGTGTTCCGTACGTCCGACGGCAAGCTGGTCGCCGACGGCGTCACCTATCTGATGGGTTACGAAGACGATGGCATCACGCCTATCATGAAGGCCGAGACGCCGCGCCTTAAGGCCGGTTCGTACACCATCGTCGCCTTTAACAAGACGAGCTACGACATCCAAGCGACGAGCTATTCCACGTTTAGCCGCCTAGGGTTGACCGTGGGTAAGCATATCGCGCAAAAGCAGGTGAAGATTGAGGACGGCAAACAGCTCGACGTGACCCTCGACGTCCCCACGTTTGACGTGGAGACGTATCGTGCCGAGCGCGGGCTGACGGCGGGCTCAGTTATCGCTGATTCGTCCGCGGTCGTTGGCGCGGAGACCGAGCTGCGCATTCATTACGAGCTCAAGGACAGCCAGGCTGCCAAGATTGAGATTCCGCTGGCCAAGGATGCCGTCGAGGATGTGTCCGCAGGCGCTCGCGAAGCCGGCGCCAGCTCCGATGCCATGTGGGCTAACACAACTTGGGAGGGCGACAACCTCGTTCTCAATATGAAGAAGGGCATGGGCGCCGATGTGTTTGTGCGCTTTAAGCCCAAGGCAGCGGGCATCTATGCCGTCTCGCCGCTTATTACGCTGGGTGAGGTGACATTGCCGCTGGGAAGCACCACACTCGAGGTTAGCGGATCGCGCATCGAGGCCGACAACACCGACGTTCACAGCCTGCTGGGCAATGTGGCCTACGTTTATGCAGCGCCGGGCAAGAGCGTGCAGCTCACCGTGGGGACGGGCTCGTCGGCTGCAAAGTACACCGGCAAGACCAACAAGCTGGGCCGTGCCAAGATTGAATACGACCTGCCGCAGGATACGCTTGCCGCCGAGCGCGTGACGCTCGAGGCACGCGTGGGCTCGACCGATGTTGCCGCCGCTGCTGCCGAGGTGACGGCTCGCAATTATGTGCGCTATGTTCCGGGCGCTTCGGTCTGGAACTTTGATGTGACATATCGTGGCGGTACGCAAAACCTGGTCAAGGACGGCAAGGACACCGGCAAGAGCCTGTGGACCTTCCATCATCTGCCACAAAAGAAGAACGCCTACTGGACCTTTGACATCACGCTCGAGGTGGGAAACGAAGAGGCCGCCGACACGCTCGACCTGTACGTGGACTGCGTGGATGGCAAGACGGTGACGATTCCTCTGACTCAAAAGTCGCGCGAGGGCACCCGTGTGCGCTATGTGGCGGAGTATGTGGACGAGGGTTACCTTAAGCTGCTCGACGAGTTTAACAAGGCGAATGACTCGACCTATGTGAACTGCGGCAACATTGAGCAGATCTTTATGCAGCAGACCTACCGCATCTCCAATGCTACGCTTATTCCCATGCTGAGTTTTGACGCCAACGCTTCGGCCAAAAAGCATTCCGCCGCGGCCGAGGAGCGCCAGCAGGAGTTCTCGAATGCTGTGCAGCAGTGGCACGAGTATATGATGGATAACTCGTTTAATGGTGTCGACGAGGCCTTTAACGACGCGATTGACCAGATGGTCGCCGATGCATTTGCCGAGGAGGATAAGGACGGTAAAGAGGACGAAGCCCAAGGTGGAGCTGCCCGTAAGGCTCGTCGCGCTCCTGCCGCCAGCGACGGCGAGGGTGATGATGCTGGCAACGACGAGGCCGCGCAGTTTGCGGCTGAGCTCAAGGCCGCGGTCGGCGGGTCGGCGGCGCTGCTGACCCAGCAGGGCGACAGCTATGGCGTCAATGTGGACAAGATGATCTTTGAGGATGCTTACGGCACCAGCGAGGATTGGTATCAGGAACTCGCGGCGGCCCAGGGCGCGAACGCTGCGGATGCGGCCGCCATCAAGGAACTTGTCGACCATGCGTCGCGAGCGGAGTTTATTGCCCAGCAGGCCGAGGATCTGGTGGGCCAGTCGATGGGTATCGGCCAGCTCAACCAATGCGGAAGCTGGAATGACGCAACCGCTGCGGCGCTCAACAAGTGTGCGGGCATTAAGGCCAGCGAGTACAACGGCCAGTCGACGAACGGGTTTAACGATTTGGGCCAGGCGCTCGGCAGCTCGCTGAGCTACAAGGCGGCTGACGACGATACCGTCAAGGGCTTTAAGGTCGCCGCGCCCGATGGCGAGCAGACGGCCTATATAGAGTCGGAGTTTATCGAGAACTCCAATAACAACAAGAACCAGGCGCTTCTGTTTAACTCGATCGCCATGCAGTGCGACATTCTGGACAACCTGTACGACAACTGGAATGTGGTCCATAGCCTCAACAACTCCAAGGTGCGCGGTTGGCTCATGGCCTGGAAGCGCAACGGCGACGTGAGCGCCCATATGAAGCTCATCCGCACGATCCGTTCGCTCAAGAGCTATAAGATCGAGTGCGAGATGTTCGGACAGGTCTTTAAGACCGATGCGTGGAAGGCGGCCGGCCAGGCGTTTCCCGCGGCGACCCAGGGCATCGGCATCTTTACCGGCATTTACGGCGTGAACGATGCCAGCAAGAACTGGGAGAACGTGAACGTCCGTATGCAGAAGGTGAAGGGCGAGCGCGAGGGTTATGAGCTTCAGCATACGCGCTTGCTTGCCAAGCCCGAGAAGACCGAGGACGATTGGAAGTGCATTTACGCGCTGCGTGACGCCATGGAGAAGGCGCGTGCGTTTGAGGATCTGCTGTATCGCCAGCTCTGCCACGATAGCACCGATGTGGCGGTGGGCTCCATTATGACAATCGCCGGCGTGCTGACGGCCGGTTCGGCGGGTACCGTGGTGGGCGCTGCCTATGACGCGGCTTCGACCAGCGTAGGTTCGGAGCGCGCGATTAAGCTGACCAATGCCGAATGCGCCTACGATGTTGCCTGCGAGCAGGTGGAGCGCGCGTGCCAGAATCGTATTACGGTCAACTGGGGCGAGCTGACCGATGCCGAGGTCTACAAGGCCAACAAGGACGGCTTGATCTCGGACGAGAAGATGCAGTCGATCTTCGAGGCGCGTTATCGCAATGTGGCTGCCAAGGCAGCACCCGACCCTGCGGGCGTGGTGTACGAGGGCCTGCTGTCCAATACGGTTGAAGGCGCGACGGTTGAGCTGTGGAGCGCCGACGATGCGGCCGGTACCAATGCAGTGCGTTGGGATGCCGAGGAGTATGAGCAGGACAATCCGCTTGCAACGGGTGCGGACGGTGCATACAACTGGAATACGCCGACCGGCTGGTATCAGGTGCGCGTGACCAAGGACGGGTATGAGGAGGCGCGTTCGGCTTGGCTGCGCGTGCCGCCGATTCAGACTGAGGTGAACATTGGCTTGGTGTCGACGGCGGCACCCGAGGTTGCTTCGGCCCATGCCTATACCGATTGCATCGAGGTTGAGTTTGCGCAGTATATGGATGCGAGCGACGATGCCCTGGTCGCATTGTGCGCGCAGGGCTTGGGCGACGTGAGGTATACGTGGCTCGACAAGCAGGACGATCCCAATGGCAAGCCGCTGTCGCGCGTGCTGCGCATTCGCTATGCCGATGCGCGTGAGGCGGGCTCGACGGTGGCGTTTGAGCTCGACGGTGCTCGCAACTACGCCGGCACGGCCATGGCGCGCTGGGCAAGTGGCGAGCTTGTCGTGGGCGTTCGTGCCGACAAGCTCAAACTCAACGTGGAGCAGGCCGTGACCATGCTTGATGGCAGTGACTTTGAGCTGGTGGCGCACGTGACCGATAAGGCGGGCAAGCCGTTTGCGGGCGCAAAGGTTAGCGTTGGGCTGGAGTCCTCGGCTATCTGCTCTGTCGATGCCATCCAGGCCGTGACGGGCGAGGACGGCGCGGCGACGTTTGTGCTGCATGGTGCTCTGCCCGGTTTGACGACGTTAACGGCGGCGGTGGACGGCACGGCGCTGTCCGAGCAGGTCGACGTTCGCGTGTCCGCCGAGGCAGTGCGACCGGCGCGACCGGTGGCGACGATTGGTGCGACGACGTTTGGTGCATGGTCGCCCAAGGAGAACTACATTACGGTGCCCAAGGGAACGAAGCTGGAGCTTTCGGCCGAGGATGGCACGACGATTTGGTACACCACCAACGACACCTGCCCCTGCCGTGATGAAGGCCGCGTAAAGTACACCGAGCCTATTGCGCTCGATAGCAACATGTATATGCGCATTGCGGCACAGCGCCCTGGCATGTCGTACAGCGAGTATTCCGAGCGTCTGAACATTACGATCACGGTGACCGATGAGGCGGCACCTGAGCCCGAGCCGGAGCCCGAGCCGACGCCCGAGCCGGACCCGGCGCCTGGCGACGGCGAGCAGGGCGGCGGTGCGGATGGCTCTGGCGGCACCGGGGTACCTGCGGGCGGCTCGGCTTCGACGATGACCACGGTGACGACGAACAAGTCCAAGGGTAAGGGCAAGAACGGCAAGAAGTCCGGTGGCACGGAGCTTGCCGGCACGGGTGACTCCGCCGCGATGACGGTCGCCGCCCTGGGCAACGCCGGTGCGACCGTCGCCGCCGCGGGCAGCGCCGCGACGACGCGCCGCAAGCGTGAGGGTTTGGCGACAGCGCCTATCCTCGGCTTTTGCAAGATCTCAATCTGTAACACCAAGCTGCCCAAAATGGCTCCAGGTGTTACAGATCGAGATGAACTATCCGGGCGTCAACCTAACGTCTTGATCTGTAACACGTAGCGGGGAATCCGGCCTCTAACTGTTACAGATTGAGACAAAACGACCAGGCAAGTCCCAAACCACCACAAAGGTACC
>ENA-UOIW01001323-UOIW01001323.1-human-gut-metagenome-genome-assembly--contig:-P58-NODE-1323-length-14942-cov-6.410963_pt1 | contig 14942 bp, 14 predicted proteins | sample MGYA00242334_ERZ723881 | MGnify/ENA metagenome assembly ERZ723881
TCGTTTCCATCTTCATAGAGCGTCAAATAGTAATTAACATATTTTTTTAATTTGTAAATGATACCTCTACCTTCTAAATTCCTGAAATGGTCCCTTTCAATCTTTTTGGCCCAATCATCTCGTTCTTTAGGGCTTATCTCAATGAGTTCCTGCCAATCCTCTTCCGAGATTTGTTCCGCTTTTGATTTGGTAGCGGGAGGCGTTGTGCGGGCAATTTCTTTGGCAATCGCCTCGCTCTTGCACTCTTCGGCAGAAAGCTCTCGCGGGTTGCCCATTGAGTAAATACTTTTGAATAACGGCATTACCTCCTGGGGGGTGAGCAATTCCTTGATAATATACTCGTCCAGGGCCATGCTTACATCGCCCTCCACGGTCACTAAGCTATTTTTTAATTTAGTATAACCGTCCGAAATTCGAAAGTTTGGATCAAAAATGTCGATCCCATATTTTTTCAAAAGACCGACAGGGTTCAGGTCGGACACCCACGCTAAGGCTTCTTCCTCAGATAGATCTTCCACAATTACACAGGGTACTACTGGAACTTGTAACTTGAGTGCTGCTGCCGCTCGATAATGTCCGTGGAGAATCTCGTAAAGCTCTTTCGCCTTTGGCCTTACGACAAGTGGATTCTTGATTTTGATTTCATGGGAGGGACCACTGTCCAGGGTTTTCCCGAGTGATTCGTCATCTTCTTCTATGCCGAGCATCTTCTCCAGGTTTTCCGTTAGACCACGGACTTCCTCACAGAGCGCATCTAACCGATTCCCATGAAAACGTTCGAGAGGATAGCTGTTATAACCGACTAACTGTTTTGTCTCAATAAACTGAAACTTCTTTTTTTCGTGGCATAGGACAGGTTCCTCAAAATAGAGGAGAGCGCTTCGGGCGATTTCTAAAATGTTCACCACAGTCGTTATATCTACCTCAAACCACTCTATAGAAGAGTCACTTAGGAGCTTTTGGGGAATGCCAGCGTTTTCCAAAAGCCGCTCAATTTCACAGGCGGAAAGGACTAAGGCCCTTTCGTTCCCATTCTCATCTTCAAGGAGACGGTATATAGCCAATTCTGTATGTAGCAATTGCACAGGAAACCCTTTGAATTTATCGGACCGGGCGATAATTTCTAAGGCTAGCTGATTTAAATACTCAGAATCTGGTTCCAAATTGGGCATGTTTACATCTGTAACCAAATCAATATCCACCAAAGTGTCGTTGACGCACAGCAGATTCTTGTGCGCCTCATCTTTAATTGTGATGATATACACCAACTTGTACAGGTATAAATTGTAATCTATATACCTGCCATACATCGTCTTCATGCGTTCTCCTCCGTTTCTAATTCATTCCATAAATGCGAAATAACGGAAAGATATCCAGGGGCGCAGGAGCGGCTGCTTATAATTTTCACAGCTGCCTGGTCACAACGAAAGGCGAAACCAACCAGGGGTAACAGAGTTGTTCCCAGACCAACCACAAATTTACAAGCTTGCCACTCCCGACTTAATGCGACTGAATGGATGAGCTGAGAGTAAGGTAGCTCATCCCACTAAAATGCAAGCCCCTATATTCACCGACTCCTATTCAGTCCAGCGATTACAAATGGTCACCCACAGCCATCTATGCACCAAGTATGAGCCAGCCGTATATCGCCATATATTATTGACATTATAGCTGATAACTAGACAAATTGCAATACAACGGTTGCTTGAAAGCTAACCAAAACTCAAACGACCTCCCCTCCCCCCCACAGCATCTCCTCCACTTTCAATGATATATTCTCCCTATAGAACCAGCGATGAAGGGAGGAGATCATTTGTCAAAGGGTCAGATTTTTAAAATCGTTCTGTTGGTGGTCACGATAGCGCTGTCTGCCATACAGGGGATCACGGAAATGGACGGGGATAGCACCACAGACAACGATCAATAGCATTTAGTAAAAGAAGGGTTCCCTGGTGAGGGAGCCCTTCTTTTGCGTTTTCAACAATCATGAAGGAGGTACAAAGTATGCCCGCCAATGTAGAGAGTATGTTTTATGTCCGTCAAGCCCCGTGGCATGGCCTGGGCGTCCGGGTGGAATCTGCGCTCAGTTCCGATGAGGCGCTGCGACTGTCCGGCTTGGATTGGCAGGTAGTCCAGCAGCCCATCATGACCGCCGGGGACATCCCCATCCCAGGCTATAAAGCAAATCTTAGGGATACCGACCACCAGGTGCTGGGGGTAGTCACCGACCGGTACCGGGTGGTACAGAACGCCGAGGCCTTTGCCTTTACCGATGCGCTGCTGGGGGAGGGCGTGAAGTACGAAACCGCCGGCTCCCTGCAAAACGGCAGGAAGATCTGGCTGCTGGCCAAGCTCCCCGACCGGTACATCATCGAGGGGGACCAGGTGGAGCCCTACCTGGTGTTCAGTAACTCCCATGATGGCAGCGGGTCCATCAAGGTGGCTATGACCCCCGTTCGGGTGGTGTGCCAGAATACCTTGAACTTGGCCCTGTCCTCCGCAAAGCGAGTGTGGTCTACCATCCATGTGGGGGATCTTGCCGGGAAGATGGATGAGGCCCACAACACGTTGCTTCTGGCGGAGAAGTACATGGGCCAGCTGGGAATGGAGTTTTCCCGCCTGTCCAAAACCAAGCTGTCCGACCAGAAAGTGTTGGACTACATCGACCTGCTCCTGCCTATGGACGACCAGCCCACAGACACCCACCGGAAGAACATGACTCGCCTGCGGGAAGATATGAAACGCCGGTACTTCGACGCCCCCGATCTCCGTTATGTGGAGAAGAACGCCTACCGGTTTCTCAACGCTGTCAGCGACTTCGCTACCCACGCCAAACCTTTGCGGGAGACAGCCAACTACCGGGAGAACCTTTTCGCCCGCACCATGGAGGGCAACCCTCTTATCGACAAGGCCTACGAACTGGTACTGGCGGCGTGATGAGCTGTTTCAACCTATGATATAGGAGATTGGGAAACCGTGTGGTGGAATGTCACGATTTGAGAAACCCTTGTCCGGGTGGTGGCGGTGGAATCGGAGGACGATTATGGCGCTATTGACGCTGTTTGGAGCCGGTACCGTGCCGGGAAGATTGTTTTGGAAGCTGATGATTTCAGCGATGTGGAAATGGAAGTAAAGGAGGCCGGGGGACCATCACCCCGGCCCTTTTCTATTTAGGAGGGATGTCTTTGAACAAACACTGTGACCTTTGCCTTTATTCGTATGAAACCAAAGACCGGGAATCCAGACTGCCCTGCCGGAAACTGCGGCAGCACTGCTGCAACCCACACTACAACGCCCGTCCTTACTCGTTCCCCCGGTTTCACCCGGGATGGAACACCGACTACTGCCGGTTCTGGGCGCCGCGATTTGAAAGGAGAGAAGCCTCATGAAAGACAAATATTCCATTGCCCAGCGCAACCGGGTGGTGGAGGAGAACCTATGCTGCATCGATACCGTGCTCCGCCGCAACCGCAGATGGGTCCGTCACATCCGGCTGGAGTACGACGATCTCTACCAGAATCTGGCCCTGTGCCTGATTCTCTCGGTAGAGGAGTACGATTCCAGCTTTGGCCCCTTGCGGCCCTACCTTTACCGGCAGCTCCAGGAGGAACTGCGGAACAACCGGGAATATCCCAGAGCGGAACAGGAGGAATACCGTGACAGCCAATGTGTTGGTATCCACAGAGAATTTTCCCTATGAGGAGTGGCTGGAATACCGGAGGACTGGGATTGGCGGTTCCGACGCCGCGGTGGTCTGTGGGATCAGCCGGTACAAGTCCCCGGTGGAGCTGTGGATGGAAAAGACCGGGCAGCTCCCCGCCCAGGAGACAGGGGAAGCGGCCTACTGGGGCAACCTGTTGGAAACCCTGGTGCGGGAGGAGTTCACCAAGCGCACGGGGATTCCCGTGACAAAGCCCAGCGCCCTCTACCAGAGCGAGGAACACCCTTTCATGCTGGCCAATGTGGACGGGCTCTGCGAAGACTCCGTCCATGGCCCCTGTATCTTCGAGGCCAAGACAGCCTCGGCCTACAAGGTGGGGGAGTGGAAGGACGCCATCCCCGACGAGTACATGGTCCAGATCCAGCACTACATGGCGGTGACCGGATGCCAGGGGGCCTACATTGCCGTGCTCATTGGGGGCAACTCCTTTCGCTGGAAGTTTGTGGAGCGGGACGAGGAACTGATCGCCATGCTGATTTCCCTGGAAGAGGATTTCTGGCGTCATGTGCAAAATGGTACGCCCCCGGCCCTGGATGGTTCCAACGCCTCCGCCAGATTCCTTGCCGAACGGTTCCCCAACAGTGTTCCCCAGTCTGAAATCGCCCTGCCGGAGAAAGCCGGGAAGCTGCTCTCCCAGTACGATGAGGCCTGCCGGCAGCTGGAGAAAGTCACCGCCCGGAAGCAGGAGGCGGAGAACTTGCTCAAGGAGATGCTGGGGGACAACGAGGTGGGTACAGCCGTGAACAGAGTCGTCACCTGGAAATCCGTCACCCAGGAGCGGCTGGATACCAAGACCCTCAAAGCAGAGCACCCCACCTTGTTCAAGAAGTACGCCAATCAAACGTCATACCGCCGGTTTTCCATCAAAACCGCGCGGCCCCTAGGAGGTTGAGAAGATGGACACCACCGATTTGAAAGCCCGCATGAATACCAAAGTCCAGGCTCTGGCGGAACGGGAACCGGACACTTCCCAGTACCTGGCCCTCACCGGCAACGCCTTGGAACTCATCCAGGAGAACCTGAAGCACCAGCCCTTGAGCTTCCAACTCTTCGATATGGTCAAATCCCCCTCCGGCGGCTCCACTGTGTTCTCGGTGCCGGGGCTTTCCGGGGAGGAAGCGGAAAAGGAACTCACCGGCATCATCCTGGACTACACCACCCCCAGGGCCTACTGGGCTACCTCCGACCCGGTGGAGGGGATGCCACCCACCTGCCTCAGCAAGGACAGCCTGGTTTCCCAGGACGGGAAGGCCTGCGCCCACTGCCCTTTCAACGATTTTGGCAGCAAAGATGGGGACTCCCCGGCGAAAGCCTGCAAGGAGTCCGTGCTCCTGTTCCTGCTGCGTCCCGGCAGTGTGTTCCCACTCCTAGTGCGGGTGCCTGTGACCAGCAAGAAGATTTTTCTCAAGTATACCACCCGCCTCATCAGCCGGATGACGCCCCTGAGCAGTGTGGTGACAAAGATCACCTTGGAAAAAGCCACCAGCCGGGAGGGGAAGCCCTATGCTCTGTTCCACTTCGATGCGGTGCAAATCCTGGACCAGGAGACTGCCGCCAAAGCCAGGGAGTTTGGGAAACAGTTCATGGAGTTTGTCAACGCCGCCGATGTGGAGCCGGTGTTCACCCAGGCCAGTTGAGGAGGCGACATGGAGGAAATGCGGAAAGCCTATCCCATGGGGGACATGGTGATGTATGAAAGAAAGCCCAGCCCTCTGGCGGGCAAGACGGTGGTGATCACAGGAAAGCTGTGGCGCTTTACCCGGAAAGAGGCGCACCAGCAGCTTCTCAGCCGGGGAGCCATCGTCAAACGGACGGTCACCAAGAAAACGGACTACCTGGTCAGGGGGGAGAAGCCCGGAGCCAAACTGGACAAGGCCATCGCCCTGGAGATTCCCATCTTGTCGGAGCGGGAGTTTCTCACCATGCTTCTTCTGTAACGGGCAGCGGGGCGCCTCAATAGGCTATACCCATGTGAGACAGGGAAAATGTGTTTCAATAGGATGGAATCCCAGCTTTTGAGACCTCTTTTGGCTCACGGCCACCCTATTGAGACAGGCAAGGAGGTGGAACATGAAAATCGGCTACATCCGGGTGAGCACCCAGGAGCAGAACACTATCCGCCAGGAGGTGATGATGGAACAGCTGGGCGTGGAGGAGCTGTACATCGACAAGGCCAGCGGCAAGAACACCGACCGCCCGCAGCTGAAGAAGATGATGGAATATGTCCGGCGGGGGGACATCGTGATTGTGGAGTCCATCAGCCGGTTCGCCCGTAACACACGAGACCTGCTGAACCTTATGGAGCAGCTGTCCGCCAAAGGGGTGGAATTTGTCTCCAAAAAGGAGGCCATCGACACCACCACGCCCACCGGCAAGTTTATGCTTACAGTCTTTGGGGCTGTGGCGGAGCTGGAGCGGGAGTACATTCTCCAACGTCAGCGGGAGGGCATTGAGATCGCCAAGCAGCAGGGCAAGTACAAGGGCCGAAAACCGTTATCGCTCCCAGGGTTCCAGGAGATGGTGATCCGGTGGAAGCGAGGGGAGATCACCGCGGTGGAGGCGTGCCGGCGGCTGGGAATGAGCAAGGCAACGTTCTACCGGAAAGTAAAATAAGGGCTCCCACTCAGGAGTCACTGGGAACCCGGCTGCCAGGGGATAAAGCCCTACCCCCTGGCGCCTGCGGGGAGAAAGAGAGAGGATAGCTGCGGCTGTCCTCTTTTTTTCTCAAGACTGCTAAAAAAGAGAAACACCCGCCCGGAAGGCAGGTGTCCTGTTCCTTTATAGAAGATTACACGGAATAAAGCAGTTCTTCTCATCGATGGGGATGACTTCCTCGCACATGCAGACGATACCGCCGCTGCCACGGTCCAGCCCTGTCTTGTCCAACACTTGGTATTTTTTGACTTCCCGCCGGTCGGGGTTGGCGGACTTCTTGATTTCCAGGGGATGGATCATGCCGTTCTCCTCCACGATCACGTCGATCTCCTTGGCGTTGGAGTCCCGATAGTAGGTCAGATTCGCTTTCTCCGTGGAGTAGGAGAAGTTCTTCAGCAGCTCCATCACCACATGGTTCTCAAAGTAGTGGCCGCTGGCGGCTCCCTGCATCAGGGTGTCCCGGGTGAGCCACATGGAAAGGTAAGCGCACAGTCCTGTATCGCAGAAATACAGCTTGGGAGTTTTGGTCAGGCGCTTCAGCTCGTTGTTGGCAAAGGGGGGCAGCAGATAGACAATGCCCAGGCCCTGGAGAATCCGCACCCACTCCTTTGCCGTGGGCTGGGAGATCTCCGCAGCCTCGGCTAACGTTCGGTAGTTGACCTGCTCGGCCGTCAGGGCGGCGCAGGCGTTGAGGAACTTTCGGAACCGCACCACATCCGTGATCCCGCCTTCCTCCGCCACGTCCCGCATCAGGTAGGTTTCAATATAGGAGTTGAAATACTCCTGCCGCTGTTCCGGGTCCGCCCGCAGCGCGTCCGGCATCCCGCCTCGCCAAATGTGCTCGAACACATCCACAATGTCATTCTTTTTGGCGGTTTTCTGCCGTTCCAGCAGGCAGGGCAGGGAGAAGTCCATCTTGTTGGAGAACACCGTGCCGTCCACTTCCTCCTTGGACAGGCTGTAGAGCTCCAGAATCCCAATGCGGCCCGCCAGGGTCTCTCGGATGTTTTTCATCATCCGGTACTGCTGGGAGCCGGTGAGCCAGAACAGCCCCCGCTCCTCGCTTTCATCGCACATGATTTTGATTTGCTCAAACAGCTCCGGGGCTTTCTGAATCTCGTCGATGATGATGGGCGGCTTGTAGGTCTGGAAGAACAGCACCGGGTCCGACTGGGCCAGGGTCCTGGCCATGGTGTTGTCCATGGTCACGTAGGTGCGGCTCTGCCCCTCTGCCAGGTGTTTCAGCATGGTGGTCTTGCCCACCTGACGGGCACCCGTCACCAACACCGCCTTGAAAAAGGAACTCATGTGCAGAAACTTTCGCTCCAATGACCGTTCCATGTATGCCATACCAGCGCCTCCTTGTTTTAGGATAATATAAGATTGAGTTTATTTTATCCTAAAATATGGGGCGTGTCAACTGGGAAAAAGAGGCTGTCTCCCAGCTTCATGGTAAGGTAAGATTTCAAATGAAAGGCAAGGCCACTTCCTGCAAAAGCCCGAAAATCCGGGTATAACCCGGCATAAGTTCGAGAAACAGCCCTCCTATTACTACGGCAATACTACCGAGGAACGAGTTTTGATACGCAGACAGGCCGGGAAATAAGAACATAGCAGGCTAATTTAGAGCTGTGCCGATATCGCAACTTACTGTGGACTGGCCTCAGCACCAGCATATAATCCACGATACAATACAAAAGACGTTCCGTTCCCCCTGCCCGGGGGATGGGACGTCTTTTCTGCTTCATCTGCCTCCAACACGGAGAGTTCATCCCTTGGAGACTGCGGGAAACGCTCTAAAGCGTGGAAAAAACTGCGTATTTCATGATACGGCGATTTTTCCCGTTTCATGAGATAATTGGAGCACAAGGAGGTCTCCAAGGGTACCAATCGGTGTGATACTTCTACGGCTGAAGCCACACAATTTAACGACTGGACCATGATATCCTTAATGGGAGTCATCTGCTAGCCGCAGTTCGTTTGTGTTGTACACTTATTTCATTTTCTGAAAATACATCGGCAAGACCTGCGTTCGAGTATGTTCAGAAAATTTAAACCCTGAAAATGAAACCCAGGAGGTGAATCGTTTGTAACCGCTTAGGCTAGCGCACGAGAGAGTTGGCTGTGGACGAACTCAGTCCACCTGTTACCGTGCTAGCGTACCGTTACCGAGCGGAAAGTCCGCCTTTTACAACTGAATAGGTCCGCCCTCACGAAAGGGATGACATGGTTCCGCATCAAAAGAGGATGGTTTTCTATGATTGATATTGTCAAGATTATAAACCAATTTCTTAATTTTGGCAAGGCCTTGCTTATTCAGAGAGGAATATTGCCAGGTGCAATAGACAACCGTTGGACTCCAATCCCCAGCAACTTGCTGATTAACAGGTGTAGCGACACCGGAGGCATCACTTTTGCCCTTCCAAACAACCAAACGCCGCTCTTTTTTGTTCACAGGGTAGGTATCCCACAAGGGGCGGAAGGGCATATCGTTATCATTGGAGGTTCCGGAAGTGGCAAAAGCTCTGGCATAGCAGCACCAACCATGGAGTCCTACAAAGGTCCTATGGTCGTCACGGATATCAAAGGAGAGTTGTCGAAGATCTATTCTCGGCTGTACGCAAAGGGAACTGCGACACGTCCCTTTATCATCTTCGACCCAACAGATCCAAAGAGCCCATGTTTCGACCCCTTCATTTTTCTCCGCAGCGATGACAGGCGTAATCTGGAAGCAAACCTCGAAGACATTGTTAAGGTGATACTCCCGGACATTCCTGGAAGTATAGATAAATACTGGCGCGAATCCGCACAATCCCTATTATATTCCGCTCTCCGATACTATTATTGTCTCGGACTTTCGTTTATCGAGGCGGTGATAGAGATTTCCTCAACACCAACCAGAGAACTAATTAAAACGTTGGAAAGCAAGGGTGATTCGAACGTGTTGAACGGAGTACAGGATTTTTCTTTGCTGAAAAGTGAGCAGCTGGGCAGCTTTGGCAGGGAGATGCGCAATGCTTTGAGGGACTTGACTAACGATGATTACATCTGTCATGCTTTTAGCGAGAGAGAAAACAGCTTCACGTGGGAAGACCTGGAGGAAAAGGTCATCTTCCTGAGCATTCCTACTGACAAAATCAATGTTTTGGGTAAAATGATTACTCTGATGTACAAGCAGTTGTTCCACTACTTGGAACGGCGGCCTGAGAAGTACAGCCAAGAAGGACGAAACTGTGAACAGATTCTCCTACTGATGGATGAATTTCCACGGTTTGGCCGGATAGAGGGAATGGATTCAGCCATGGCAACTCTACGAAGTAAAAGAGTGAGCATTTGCCTCATGATCCAGAGCCTGGCCCAGTTGGACGAGCTCTACGGGAAAAACGGGAGGCGAACCATCCTGGACAATTGCTCATACAAGGTCATTTTGGGTGCCAATGACCCGGAGACACAAAAGGCTCTGAGCGATCTTGCAGGAACTATCCCTTCTCTACCATGGAGTGCAAGCGTCAATCTGAACCGGAAACTCCGCATTACCGGATATAGCGTGCAGCTCCATGGCTCAGAGGAACCGTTCATTCGGCCTCATGACCTTGCTTGCCTAAAGGATGTGATTTTGCTGACACCCTGCGGAGTCTACCAGGTCGCAAAGATTCCACCAATCCGTCAATATTACCCGATTGGTGACATTTACAGAATTATCAATCCAACTGTCTCGGCGAATGAGGCAGAACATGTACCAGAGGAGGTTACTATCATGACCAAAGAAGAATGCAAAAAACAGGCAGACGAAAAGCTCCGCACAGCGGAGACAACCCAGCGCAAGTCGCAGCAAAACGCCGACAAGCGCCGCAATTTCCTCGTCGGGGCAATGTTTACCAAGTATTTTCCCAGTGTGAAATCTCTTACACCTGGGAGTACCGCTCAGAACGATGAGGAGTTCGCTGAGTTGGAGGCGTTCTTCTACCTCCTGTCTCTGGAAACCGAACTCCTGGAAGACTTGGAAACCAAGGCGAAAGACCTTGTGGACACAGAGCCCAACGGGCAATGGCGGAACCTATCGGCGGACGAAGCTGCCTCCGTTATCCCTGGTGAGTCCACTTACACATTGGCAGATGACTCTGCCCAGAGGAGGTGACTGGACCGATGATTTACCACATGGAGGTTTCGACGCTGTCCCGTGGTAAAGGCCGTTCGCTGGGTGCCTCGCTCAGCTATATCAGCGGCAAGAAGATACATGACAGATACAGTGGTAAAACCTACCGCCATCGCCGGTTCGACTTGGTGCAATGCCGGGTGTATCTACCCCCCAGCTCTCCGAATGCGCTTCGAGACTTACAGTGTCTATGTGATGAGCTCAACAAGGCGGAAAAGCGGAAAGACGCCCGTACCGGACGCCTGTTCATCTGCTCTTTGCCAAACGAACTCGTACCAGGAGAGTGGGCGAAAATCGTCAAGGATTTCATCGAGGAAAACTTTGTGGCTAAGGGACTCTGTGCGGTGGCTGCCATCCACAGAGGGACAAATAGAGATTTTCCTTCGAAAAACAACCCCCATGTCCATATCATCGTCTCAACACGGACCGTGGGGCCGGAGGGGTTCAACCCCCAAAAGGATCGAGAACATGATAAGCGCTGCTACATCGAGATTTGGCGCCGGGCTTGGGCTGAGGTTCAGAACCGGGCCTATGAGAGGTGCCACATCGAAAAGCGCATCAGTCACGAAAGCCTGCGTGTCCAGGGGATTGATAGAAAACCTTTGCGCCATGTAAACTACGTGGACTGGCAGAGGGCCGAACGGCAGCGACGCATTCAGGAAAAAGAACGCGAACTTGCCCGGCTGGAGCGGAATCGTGAACTGTCCCGCGAGAAGACTAAAACCCACTCCCGCTGACCGCAAAGGCCATACGGGAAACCATATATTCTCCCTCCGGAGGTGATGTCTATGCACAAAAGCATTCTTTTCCTGGAGAGCGCCGGGGCGGGGAGCTCTGCGTACCGGGCTGTTATTAAGACAAGGCACGGCCGCACGCTCTACCTCTCCCTGGAGCTCTCAGGAGAAGTTTGCAGCGTCGTCGAGTGTTTCTACACCGACCGGGGCCAGGGGCGCCCAAAACGGCTCCTGGAGCCCAAAAAGCTGCAAACCCACCGTTTCCCGGCGGACAAGCTCTTGGAAGTGATTGCTTCCCAGCTGGACAAGACGTTTTACGGCGTAGAGTACGTCCAAAACGACACGGCCGGGTTACCCCTGGAGGAGTACCTCCAACGTAAGGCCGGCGAAGCCAACCGGAAGTACCGGTTTCTCATCCTGGTCGGAGAAGGAGAATGTGTGGATGGTCTTCCCATCCGCCTGCGGACACGGCTGAAGAACAAGCTGCACCGGGCCATCTACCTGGACTTGGCCTGCTATAAGGATGGCCTTGGTGTGGTCCGGCAATGCAGCTACTATGACAGGCGCTACCAGCAGCGGGCGGTCCCCGTCACGCCGCCCACGCTGGTCAGCTGCTTCTTTCCCTACACCAAGGCGGGAATCCTGTCCTTGGTTAACCAGGAACTATGCTGTGATTTCACGCATATCCTGGTGACAGAGGGAATTGACCTTGATTCCAATCCGGCGCCACTGTGCGGCGCCATCTAGGAGTGATCCATTATGGAAACTCAACAACTACAGACGGAGTACACCGATATCAAGTCAGTCACGCACCGGGTAGAACACTCCATCCTCTCCCCCACTCACGCTGTGGACCGGGAGAAGCTGCTGGAAGAACTGGCCTGGGCCCTAAAAGGAGGGAAGATTCCCGCATAACTTAAGAACAACGTCTATGAAAGGAGGTATCAGACACGTTAGCTCTCTATGCCCGCAAATCCGTGGAACGGGAAAACAGCATCAGCTGTGAAACCCAAATTGAGTATTGCAGGATGATGATCCGCCCAGAAGAACGGGGGGAAAAGGTGGTCACCTTCATCGATAACGGCTATTCCGGAGGGAATATGAACCGGGATGGGTTTCAAAAAATGATGGGGTTGGTCCGCCAAGGTAAGGTCAGCAAGGTGATTGTGTATAAGCTGGACCGGATGAGCCGCTCCCTTTCCGACTTCATGAACATCCTGCAAGAGTTTAAGGAAAATAAGGTGGAGTTTGTGTCCTCCCAGGAAGCGTTTGACACCTCCTCCCCTTATGGGGACTTGATCGTCAAAATCCTGATGGTTTTCGCCGAGTTTGAGCGGACATCCATCATCAACCGTGTCTCCCAGGCCTACCTCCATCGCAGCGAGATGGGCTTCTACATGGGGGGACGCAGACCCTACGGCTTCCAACTGGTGCCCACGGTCATCCACAACGTTAAAACGAAGAAGCTGGATCCTATCCCTTCTGAGGCGGAGCAAGTTCGGTATCTCTTTGAGGTATATGCCCAGGAATCCGTTTCCCTGCGCAGGCTGGTGGATATCATGAACGCTGAGGGCAAACAGCCATTGGATGGCAGTCACTGGACTACGGCAAAGCTTTCCACCCTGCTGAAAAACCCCATTTACGTCAAGGCGGATTCCAACGTGTACGACTACTACGACCGCCACGGGACGGAAATCGTTACGGATGTCTCCCAGTTTACGGGAGAGTATGGCGCCCAGCTCTATGGACACACCAAACACCAGGCAGGCAACCCGGATTGGTCGGATATGCGGCTGGTTCTGCTGAGCCACCCCGGAATCGTGGATTCCGAAATCTGGCTCAAATGCCAGCGGAAACTGGAGAAGAACCGGCAGATCACCAACAGCTACAGCAACACGACCAGCTGGTTGGCGGGCAAGGTGGTATGTGAGCCATGCGGCCACACCATGACCACCATCAAGGGGAAGCCGGGCAAGGACGGCCAGGTGCGGCGGTATTTCAACTGCACCGGCAAGTCCCAGAGGGTCTGCCATGGCCCCAAGGTGACCATCTATGCGGAGGACCTGGAAAACATGGTCTACCAGTGCATCGCCGAGAAGCTGGCTGGGCTGAAGGAGGCCAGATACAGCTCTCACAAGGGCGGCGGAGAGCTCAACGATCTAAAGCTGAAAGTCAAGGCCATTGAGCGGACAGAGAAGCAGTTACTGGATACGATACTGGCTGGTGGCTTCAACGAGGATCTATTGACCATCGCCAACCAGAAGGCCAGCCAGCTCAAGCGGGACCGTCTGGCTCTCTATGAGCGGATGGAGGAATTGAAGAACCAAGAGAACCAGGCTGGCGCTGTGGTCAACCTGGCCAAGTCCTGGAAGACCGCTGATTATCAACGGAAGAAGGCGGTCGCCATGATTATGATACATAAGATCCTCATCAACGAGGATGGGGATGCGAAGATTATATGGAATGTTTGATTGAGAACCGCCAAGGCAGCTACGCATTGGCGGTTTCGTCTTTTCTTCGGAGCGATTCACCCCCCTCCTTGACAGACGGCGTCCCGTTGGGCTAAAATTGTTGTAGAGAAAGAGACGTTGGGAGGGTATGGCATGATCCTATACCACGGAAGCAAGAGCATTGTGGAGTTTCCGGAAATCCGGGTACAACGATACAACAAGGATTTCTATTTTGGGTTTTACTGCACCCTGTACCCCGAACAAGCCATTCGCTGGGCCATCCGATTTGATGGAATTGGCTGTTTGAACGAATACTCGTACACACCGGATGACAGTCTAAAGGTAAAGCGATTCCCGGAGATGACCGAGGAATGGCTGGACTTTATTGTATCCTGCCGGTTGGGACACGCCCACGACTATGACATTGTGGAAGGCCCCATGGCAAACGACACCATCTTTAACTACGTTCAAAACTTTGCGGACGGAAAGATCAGCCGGGAGGCGTTCTGGGCACTGGCAAAATTTAAGCGGCCCACGCACCAGATCAGTTTCCACACGGCGAGAGCATTGGCAACGCTTTCCTTTGTGAAGGGGGTGGAAGTTCGGAATGAAGAATAATAGCGCACTGTTCTATACATGCAGCCTCATTGAATTCATTGGAAGGATGCAGAAGCAACCGCGCTCCGCTGTGGTGGATTTTCTGGGCAAGGATACCCTCCTGCGCATCTACCGGTTTGCCGACGTCTTTCACTGTGAGCCCATAGAGAAAACAGCCGATGACTTCATCACCCTCCGGCAAATCCCACAAGGCAGCTTTGACAACGTGGCCGCCTGCCGTTACACCGTGCCGGACTACTGGACCATCGGCGAGGTCTACGAACGCTTGATTGAGGATGTCGTCCAAGGGGACGATGACCTGGCGGTTGTGGACAAGCTGGTGGAGGTCTACACCGCCTGGATTGACGCCGCTATTTCCAACTACAACTCCGACTTCTACTACCAGTCCCGGGATTACATTGCTGCCTGCTATCGGGAGGGCGAAATCTGCGACTGAGGCTATGGAAAAATCCCCTGTAAGCGATGGCCTGCAGGGGGTTCTCGTTTACTTAATTTGGTATGGTTTGCTTCGCCGAAGCGCTGGAAATGGACGATCTCCCGCTCTCGCAGGAACTTGATGGGGTCCCGCACGTCGGGGTCGTCGGCGAAACGAAGGATGTTGTCGTAGG
>ENA-UOIW01001332-UOIW01001332.1-human-gut-metagenome-genome-assembly--contig:-P58-NODE-1332-length-14871-cov-15.383842_pt1 | contig 14871 bp, 16 predicted proteins | sample MGYA00242334_ERZ723881 | MGnify/ENA metagenome assembly ERZ723881
CTCGTGAGATCGCTCCCGGCAGAGGTAATCTGAGTTTCACTTCTATCAATCTTCCGAGGCTTGCTATTGTGGTCGATGGCGATATTCCTCAGTTTTTCAAACTGCTTGACGGAATGCTCGACAAAACCATGCAGCAGCTTCTCGACCGATACGAGATTCAAGCGTCAAGAGTAGTTAGAAACTTTCCATTCCTCATGGGAGAAGGCGTATGGATGGACTCTGACAAGCTTAGACCGGACGATGAGGTTGGAGAGGTGCTGAAACACGGAACACTCTCTATCGGTTTCTGTGGGCTTGCAGAGTGTCTTGTGGCATTGACAGGGCATCATCATGGTGAAGATGAAGCATCTCAGGAGCTTGGTCTGCGAATTGTAGGTTATATTCGGAACTATTGTGATGAGAAAAGTAAGCAGTTTGGTATGAATGTAACCTGTCTTGCTACTCCTGCTGAAAGCTTAGCCGGACGCTTACTTAGAGCTGACCGAAAAGAATTTGGTATTATTAAGGGGGTTACCGATCGTGACTACTACACTAACAGTTTTCATGTTCCGGTCTATTATCATCTCCCGGCTCTTAAGAAGATCGACATTGAAGCTCCATACCATGCTCTTACTAATGCCGGTCATATTTCTTATGTAGAACTGGACGGTGATCCGACCAAAAACCTGGCTGCTTTTGAGCGTGTTGTAAGACACATGAAAGAAGCTGGTATTGGTTACGGAAGCATCAATCATCCTGTAGACCGAGATCCTGTCTGCGGTTATAACGGAATTATCAATGATACATGCCCCTGCTGCGGACGGAGCGAAGCTGATGGAGTTCCGTTCGAACGCATTCGCCGTATTACTGGATATTTGGTCGGAACTCTTGATAAGTGGAACGACGCTAAGCGTGCGGAGGAGCGAGATCGTGTCAAGCATGAAGTTGATTCGAATTTCGGGGATTGAGCCGGAGTCCATTGTCGATGGAGAAGGCATCCGATATGTGATATTTACACAGGGTTGTCCTCATCATTGCCCCGGCTGTCATAATCCTCAAACTCACCCGTTCGGTGGCGGAAAACTCGTGTCGATCGAAGATATACTCGATAATATTTCAAAAAGAAAAAATTGGATAGACGGCATCACCCTTTCCGGAGGTGAACCGTTCTGTCAAATAGACCAGTGTAGCATTATTGCTGAGCGGGCTCGGGAGTTGGGCTTGACAGTTTGGTGTTACACTGGTTTCTCTTTTGAAGAATTGTACGGACGAGGTGATGCACTTGACTTGCTACAGAATCTTGATGTACTGGTGGACGGTCCATTTATATTGGAAGAGCGTTCTCTGGATTTGGATTTCAGAGGTAGTAGGAATCAGAGAATTATTGACGTCCGTACGAGTCTTAAAGAAGGAGTGACAATCATGAAAAAGATTTAAGAAAAGGAGCAAATGCATTATGGCACCTAATAACAATCCGAGAAAGAATTCGGAAGGATATTCCGACCCTACCGCTTATGAGGCTCTTCGGAACATTGATAAAGAAGATGAAAGATTTCATAAGCTGCTATATACGATATTCTATCTGTGTGAATTGGCAGGTTTTGAGATTGAGGGTCGGGTGGTATTGGTTGATAAGCAGACCGGTCGTGTGTGGAGATAAGGCAGTTTTCACGCCCATTTTTGACCATTTTGAAAGTGGGCTTTGCCCGGTTTTATGTGGGCTTGAGGGAATCGTACGGACAATTTTTTGAAAAAATGGCCAAAAAAAGTGGGCTTTTGCCCGGTTTCGCGAACCAAAAGTGGGCAGAAAATTTCGGAGGCATTTTCTGAAAACGGCACTTTTTAGGCCTTTTTTGCCCGTTTTTGGCCGATTTGCGCAAATTTGGGTACGGACGATTGCAAAAAAGCCCACTTGCCCACTTTTATTTCTTATTTAATCACAATATAAAATTTTAATATTTATATAAATAAGGCAAGTAAAGTGGGCTTTTGGCCACGAGCGAATTTCTATAGCATAAAATCGGTCGTTTGTCAAGAGAATATTTACAAATAGTCCTTTTCTTTCTTCGTGAAATGTGCTATAATGTATTCGCCACACAATCTAATATTTTTCAAGTTCGCAAGGGAAGACTACTTTGGTAAAAAGTGTTTTCTCTCTTTACTCATTTGTCCTTTGTGACTTGATTGAGATTGTGTGGCAACAATGAGGGTGGCACTTTTTCGGTGCGTCTCTCGTTGTGGGGGCGCACTTTTTTAATGCCCTCGGAAAGGGATATGAGTATGAGCGAGAAGAAAAGTTCTAACAAGAATGTCAGCGGAATAGCTGCTGGTATAACTATGGCTGCGTCTGTATTGCCCTTAGTCAAACCTGCGATTGACGCTGTTCGAGATTATGCAGATAAATCGATTGAGGAAAGGAAGAAGCTCATTGCTGTTCCGGAGTTATATTCTAAAGAATATCCTCTGACCATTGAACAGGCTGTAGCGATACTTGAGAGTTGTGGTTTGAAAGCAACTCTTGTTAAAGCTGCTATTTCTGATGCCGACATAAAGTATCGAACTTGTTTTGACACTCAAGTAATAAAGTCACATCCTAAGGCGAAGCAGAAAGTTGAGAGAGGCACAAGCATTTTAGTGAAGTATGTTACTCAAGAAGTTATTGACGAGAGTCAGCGTCTTTACGAGCTTTCGGAAAAACATAAAGCGGAAGTGCAGGAAGCCAAACTCATTAAACAGGCTGAGCGAAAGGAAAAGACAAAACAAGCAATGACTGATGCAGTTGATACTGCTAAGCGAGGAATTCAAAAGATTCCTGTATTCAAAAAGAAAGAGAAAGAAGAGGTAACTTGCAATGAGCAGGAACAAAACTAAAAAGCGTGGTTTCGGCGGACTACTGCTTGACTTCATATTGGTGCTTTGCACCGGAGGTTTATGGCTGATCTGGATATTGATTAGATATCTCAGAAACAACAGTTAATCCAATAACACAAATAGAATCGACCGAGATGCTAAAAATGGTGTCTCGGTCTTTTTTATTGCCTTTTGTGCCGCGCGAATTTTACATCCCCTTTTATGAAGAGAGGAGTAAAAAGGCTATTTTTAATAGACATTCTCTCTTCGGTTTTGACCAAATTGCATTGAAAGGAGGCTCATTTGGTATGCTCGAAAGTAGATTTCAGGCAAATCTCATTAAAGAGCTTAAAAAACTCTTTCCCGGTTGTATTGTGATGAAAAGCGATTCGGGATATTTGCAGGGTATTCCTGATCTGCTTATCTTGTATAAGAACAAATGGGCAACTCTGGAATGCAAGCAAAGTGCTGGCGCAAAAAAGCAACCCAACCAAGAATACTATGTAGGCAAGATGAACGAGATGTCTTTCTCCAGATTCATTTGTCCAGAAAACAAGGAGGAAGTGCTGCATGATCTTCAACAATCATTCAAATCTTGAAGGGCAACACGCCTTTCTTGGTGCCAGCAAATACCATTGGATCAATTACGATGAAACCAAAGTGGCCGAGTCTTATTCCAAATTCTTGGCTACACAGCGCGGAACTGTACTTCATGATTTTGCATGTCAGTGTATTCGATTAGGGCAAAAACTTCCTAAATCACAGAAGACATTGAACATGTATGTCAATGATGCAATCAGTTTCCGAATGGTTCCGGAACAGATTCTTTTCTATTCCGAGAATTGTTTTGGCACCGCAGACACTATTGTGTTTCGCAATAACACACTTCGTATTCACGATCTTAAAACTGGCGTCGTCCCGGCGCATATGGAGCAGCTTGAAATATATGTTGCTCTTTTTTGTTTGGAATACAAAGTGAAACCAGCAAATATTGATATGGAACTTCGTTTGTATCAAAATAACGAAATTCTGTATCATACACCGACTGCCGAAGATATCGTTCCGATTATGGATAAGATTATTACCTTCGACAGAGTTATCAGAAAAGTAAAAGAACAGGAGGGTTAAACCATGAATCCTATTGTGGAAGAAATGCTAATGCATTATGGAATGCCGCGTCGTTCCGGTCGTTATCCGTGGGGTTCGGGTGATAACCCTTATCAGCATAGCGGCGACTTTCTGTCCAGAGTCGAAGAGATGAAGCGTAATAACTTCACTTTTACTGATAAGGATGGAAAAACTTATACGGGTGAAGTCGCTATTGCTAAGTCTATGGGTTTGAGTACAACTCAGTTCAGAACTCAAATGAGTCTGGCTAAGGATGAACGCAGATCCCAAGATGTGGCTACTGCTAAAGCTCTTAGAGAAAAGGGCTATAGCTTGAATGAAATCGCTGACAAAATGGGTTTTGCTAATGATTCTTCGGTTCGCTCTCTCTTAAATGAGAGTTCTGAAGCTCGTATGAATCAGGCTAAAACAACTGCTGATTTTCTTAAACAGCAAGTTGCAGAAAAAGGCATGATTGATGTCGGTACAGGTGTCGAAAGAGAGCTTGGTATTTCTAAGGAGAAGATGAACCAGGCTCTTTATATTTTGGAAATGGAAGGCTATCCGATTTATGGTGGCGGTGTTCCCCAAGTAACTAATCCTGGTAAACAGACAAACATTAAAGTCCTTTGCCCTCCCGGAACTGAACATAAAGAGATTTATAATTTCGAAAATGTTCATTCTGTAAGGGATTATGTTTCCCATGATGGCGGTGAGACATTCGACAAATTCGTTTATCCAAAGAGTATGGATTCTAAGCGTATGCAAATTTGTTATGCAGAAGATGGCGGAATTCACAAAGATGGCGTAATTGAAATTCGCCGTGGTGTGGATGACCTTTCTCTTGGCGATTCCCATTATGCTCAGGTTCGTATTCTGGTAGACGGAAACAGATACTTAAAAGGAATGGCGGTTTACTCTGATGATCTTCCTCCGGGTGTTGATGTTCGATTTAACACCAACAAGAAAAAGGGCACTCCTCCAGAGGATGTCATGAAGAAGATCAAAGATGATCCTGACAATCCTTTTGGTTCCCTTATCAAAGCCGGCGGTCAGAGCTATTACATCGATGCGAATGGCGAACGACAGCTTTCCCTCATCAATAAGCGTGCTGAAGAAGGCGATTGGGGTGAATGGGCTGATAAACTCCCTTCCCAGTTCCTATCTAAGCAGAGCTTGTCGTTGGTCAATAAACAGCTTAATTTGGCTGCTTCTGATAAGATGGCTGAATTTGATGAGATTTGTGCTCTGACTAACCCAACTGTTAAGAAGTCGCTTTTGAAGTCTTTTGCAGATGACTGCGATTCCGCTGCTGTACATCTTCAGGCTGCTGCATTACCTCGTCAGAAGTATCAGGTTATTCTTCCTATTACTTCAATGAAAGATACAGAGGTATATGCGCCTAACTATAAGAATGGTGAAACTGTAGCCTTGGTTCGTTATCCTCATGGCGGTACTTTTGAGATTCCTATTCTGACTGTTAATAACAAACAGGCTGAGGCTCGAAGAGTATTGGGTAACACTCCTAAAGATGCTATCGGTATCAACAGTAAAGTTGCAGAGCGTCTGTCAGGTGCAGACTTCGACGGCGATACAGTTATGGTTATTCCGTGCAATTCCAGTAAGAGTAAAGTAAAGATTACTTCTACTCCGCCTCTTAAAGGTCTTGAGGGATTTGATCCTAAACTGGAATATGGCGGTAAACCTGAGGGCTCTTTCAAACTCATGAGAAACACTCAGAAAGAAATGGGTGTTGTTTCCAACCTTATCACGGACATGACCTTAAAAGGTGCTACTCAAGATGAACTTGCAAGAGCAGTTCGTCACAGTATGGTCGTTATCGATGCTGAAAAACACAAGCTTGATTATAAGCAGAGTGAAATCGACAATGGTATTGCCTCACTGAAAAAGAAGTATCAAGGTACTGTTGATGAGGATGGAAGCTATCATGAGGGCGCATCCACTTTAATATCCCGTGCCAAATCAGAGGTATCGGTGGTAAAGCGCCAAGGAAGCCCCCGTATTGATGAAGAAACTGGTGAACAGATTTGGAAAAATGTAGATGACCCTATTTACACAGATAGGCGTACGGGTAAAACCAAAGTTCGTACCCAGCCCTCTACAAAAATGGCTGAAACTAAGGATGCCTTTACCCTTGTTTCCGAAGCTGACACCCCAGTTGAAAGAGCTTATGCTACCTATGCTAATAAAATGAAGGCCCTTGGAAATCAAGCCCGCCTCGAAATATTAGCTACCGGTAAGGTTCCGTATTCAGCCTCTGCCAAAGAGACCTATCAGGCTGAGGTGGACTCCCTAAATGCTAAGCTCAATGTGGCTCTTAAGAATGCCCCCCGCGAAAGACAGGCTCAAACCATGGCCAATGCTGTAGTGGCTGCTAAAAAGCAGGACAATCCAGGCATGACCAATGGTGAAATAAAGAAGGCCAGTCAACAGGCACTCACTCAAGCTCGTGCTGCGGTTGGTGCAAAAAGAGAGACCATCAAAATAACAGACCGTGAATGGGAAGCTATTCAGGCTGGCGCTATCAGTGAGAATAAGCTTACCCAGATCATCGACAATGTGGACATAGACAGCCTTAGACAGCGTGCTACTCCCCGTGCAACAACATCACTCAGTCAGGCTAAGCAAGCTAAGATTGCATCTATGAATGCTTCTGGCTATAGCACATCTGAAATTGCTGAGGCTCTTGGTGTTTCTACAAGCACTGTGTCCGACTACTTGAATTGAAAGGAGTGACCTAGTATGAATGGTTCTGTTGCATTAACCACATTCGACAATCCTTTCGATCCATTCGAACAGTTCTCCGATTGGTTCAGGTTTGATGTCGATAAAGGTTACTATTCTTGTGCTTACTTAGCTCGAATTGCTAAAACTTCCGATCAATTCTCTGACCAAGAAAACGATGAAGAAATCGAAAGAGCAATCGACGAAATAGTCAAGCACGATTTCATGAACATTTACAAGAAAGTAAAACGAAGAACTTAACAGAACTTCGTCGGGGACAGGACCTAACCCATCCTGTCCTCACTTTCTTTTTCTTTTGAATGAAATTCATTTGAAAAATGTAATTGTTCGTGTTTTCAAATTACTACAACAATATCACGGTTGTCGGCACTGCCGTGATGCAGCCTTAAAGGGTATAGGGGGGGTCTGCCAAAACTACACCCCCTCCCTCATCGCGCCGGTCTTAAAAATTTCTCCGGGGGGAGATTTTTGGGAGCGGTCTTTACCTTTTTTGGCGGTGCAGTATTTGAGCGAGCTTACAGGGTCGCTAATGTTTTCACGAGTGAACCTCCTTTCATGTTTCTTTTCTCCTTTCGGTGAATGATTGTGAAAATGGCTCTGTAAGTTCACTCAAATACTGTACCAAAACCCATATAAAAGGAAGTCTCATTTATATGAAAGTGCCGTGAAAATATGCGGGTATGGCGGAATTGGCAGACGCAATAGACTCAGAATTTATTGGTAGCGATACTGTGCAGGTTCAAGTCCTGTTACCCGTACCATTTCTTAAGAGAGGAGGCAGTGAATATGCCAAAAGCAAAAGCTTCTCGCTCTTCTGAAAAGCAAACCACATCAAGACCACCGATGACACTTGAAGCACAAGAGAATCTGATGATTTCATTGGCGGTCCAGTGTGCTGAAAAGCAGCTCAGAGACGGAACTGCTTCTTCTCAGGTCATTACACATTATCTGAAGCTTGGCTCAACCAAGGAGAAACTTGAAAAAGAGATTCTTGAGAAGCAGAAAGAACTAATGGATGCAAAAACCAGAAGTATCAACTCGAATGGCGAAGCGAAAGAACTTTATGAGAAAGCTCTTACAGCATTTCGTAGATATTCTGGTGCCGGAGGAGATGAGGATGAGTTTTAGAACTTATTCAGAACTTATCACTCTACCAACATTCGAGGAACGCTTTCGATATCTCAAGCTGGACGGTATTGTCGGAAAAGAAACTTTTGGTTTTCAGCGTTGGCTCAACCAAGAGCTCTATCATTCCGACGAGTGGTTAAGCTTCAGAGACGATATTATTATTCGCGATAACGGATGTGACTTAGGTGTCCCCGGATTTGAGATTTATGGTTCGGTACTTATTCATCATCTAAATCCAATTACCTATGAAGACATCCTTCATCGAAATCCTTGCGTCTTCGACCCGGAGAACGCAATCTGCACAAGACTTAATACCCATAATGCAATTCACTATGGGGACGAGAGTCTGTTAATCATTGCGCCAATTCAGCGAAGTCGCAACGACACTTGCCCTTGGCGAAAAATATGAAAGGAGTATTTCAAATGTCTCACAAACATCGCGAAGACCCCGTTCTTGTTGATTCTGTTGAAATCGCTGAGGACACCAGGGTCGAAGAAATCGAAGAAGCAGTTGAGGAAATTATTGGTGTTATCACTGATTGTCTGAAACTGAACATTCGTAAGGAGCCCAACAAGGATTCCGAAGTAGTAGCTATCGTGACCTGTCTCGATGAAGTCAAGATTGATTCGGAAGCTTCTACTGATGAGTGGTATGCAGTCTGTACCGTTGCTGGCATCGAAGGCTTCTGCATGAAGAAGTACATTGCTGTAAAACAGTAAGGGAGGAATCGATATGGAAAGCATACTGACATCAATTAAGAAGCTGCTCGGAATTGCCGAAGAGTATGAGCACTTTGATGTAGACATCATTATGCACATTAACGCGGCTTTCTCTGTTCTTACGCAGCTCGGTGTCGGTCCCGAAGAGGGTTTCCGTATCGAAGATGCTGGAGCAGAATGGTCTGACTTCCTGTATGATGATCCTCGTCTCGAAATGGTGAGGACATATGTCTATCTCAAGGTCAAGCAGACTTTTGATTCTAATTCTTCGAGTGCCGCTGTTATTGAAGCAATCAATCGACAGATTCAGGAACTTGAGTGGCGAATCAATGTAGTCGTTGACCCAGATTAAAGAGAGGAGGAACTTCAAAATGGAGAAGCATGAAGAGATGCTTGAACATCATGGCATCAAAGGCCAGAAGTGGGGTGTTCGTCGTTACCAGAACAAAGATGGTAGTCGTACTGCTTTGGGAAAGAAGCGAGAATCCAGCCCCGATGCTAAGGAGAAAGAAACTCGTAAAGCTGATGTGAAGAAAAGACGAACTATGTCTGATGCTGATCTGAAGAAGCGAGTAGAGCGAATGAAGCTCGAAAAAGAATACAAATCCTTAGTCGATGAAGACACCGCACCGGGTAAGAAGTATGTCTCTGAAATTCTTTCGGCAGCCGGTAAGAAGACTCTTACTATTGCCGCAGCTGGTGCTCTGGCTTATGGAGTTAAGGCCGCTATGACTAAGCAGTTCGATATTAAAGAAGCTGCTCAGTATATTGCTGCCAACCCGAACAAGAAGAAGTAAGGAGAATTCGATATGGCATTATCTAACACTACCGTCCCTAAATACTACGGCATGTTTCGTGATGCCGTAATTCGAGGGGAAATCCCGGTGAACAAAGAGATCTCGATGGAGATGAACCGCATTGATGATCTTATCGCTAACCCCGGCGTTTACTATGACGATCAAGCTGTTGAGGGATGGATCGCTTATTGCGAATCAGAGCTTACCTTGACCGACGGTTCAGACCTTAGTTTGCTTGACACTTTCAAGTTGTGGGGCGAACAAATCTTTGGTTGGTACTACTTTGTTGAACGAAGTGTATTCCAACCTAACCCAGATGGTCATGGCGGTCACTATGTTCGGAAGACGGTGAAGAAACGACTTATCAACAAACAGTATTTGATCGTAGCCCGAGGTGCAGCGAAGTCAATGTATGCTTCCACGCTTCAGGGCTATTTTCTGAATGTTGATACTTCGACTACTCACCAGATTACGACTGCTCCGACCATGAAGCAGGCAGAGGAAGTCATGTCTCCTCTCCGTACTGCTATCACAAGATCCCGAGGACCTCTGTTTCAATTCTTAACAGAGGGCTCGTTGCAAAATACCACTGGCGCTAAAGCCAATCGTACTAAGCTGGCTTCTACAAAGAAAGGTGTTGAGAATTTCTTGACCGGTTCTTTGCTTGAAGTCCGACCCATGAGCATTAACAAGCTTCAGGGTTTGCAAATCAAAGTTGCAACAGTGGATGAATGGCTTTCCGGCGACATTCGAGAGGATGTTATTGGCGCAATCGAACAGGGTGCTTCTAAAGTTAATGACTACATTATTGTAGCGATCAGCTCTGAGGGTACTGTTCGTAATGGAAGCGGTGACACAATCAAAATGGAGTTGATGGACATTCTTAAGGGTGATTACATCAATCCTCATGTGTCTATCTGGTGGTATAAATTGGATTCCATCGATGAAGTTGGTAATCCTGAGATGTGGGTTAAGGCTAATCCTAACCTTGGTAAGACAGTAAGTTATGAAACTTATCAGTTGGATGTGGAAAGAGCTGAAAAAGCTCCGGCTGCACGAAACGATATTCTTGCCAAGAGATTCGGTTTGCCTATGGAGGGTTATACTTATTACTTTACTTATGAGGAAACACTCCCGCATCGAAAGAGAGACTATTGGCAGATGCCTTGTTCTCTCGGTGCAGACTTGTCGCAGGGCGACGACTTCTGTGCCTTTACATTCTTGTTCCCGTTGTCTGATGGCTCTTTTGGCATCAAGACACGAAACTATATAACCTCTACGACTTTGATGAAACTGCCGGGTGCTATGCGACTGAAGTATGACCAGTTCATGGCTGAGGGCAGTTTAATTGTTTTAGAGGGTGCTGTGCTTGACATGATGGATGTCTATGAAGATCTTGATAACCACATTACAGAGTGCGGCTATGATGTTCGCTGTCTGGGCTTTGACCCGTATAACGCAAAAGAGTTCGTGGCCAGATGGGAACAGGAAAACGGTCCGTTTGGAATCGAGAAAGTCATTCAGGGTGCCAAGACCGAATCGGTTCCGCTTGGTGAATTAAAGAAACTTTCCGAAGAAAGATTACTAAAATTCGACGAGGACCTTATGACCTTTGCAATGGGTAACTGTATTACCCTGGAAGATACAAACGGAAACCGTAAACTTCTCAAGAAGCGATATGAACAGAAGATCGATGCTGTTGCGGCATTGATGGATGCTTATATTGCTTACAAACTCAATCGAGATGCTTTTGAATAAAGGAGGTGGTCAAATGGACGAGCTTAGTCACCACGGCATTAAAGGAATGCGTTGGGGTGTTCGTCGTTATCAGAACAAAGACGGTTCTTTGACCCCTGCTGGTCAGAAGCGTTTAGAGCAGAAAGATGCAAAGTGGGCTCATAAAAACCACGATAAAATTGTGTCTAAAGCTCGAAAAGATATTTCTAAGGAACTCGATCGATATACCGATCAACTTTTACGCGACCCGAATGCTGTGACTTCTAAAGGAAAGCTCAGCTCGGCTACTATCAATGCCTATAATCGTAAGATGGCAGAATTGATGAACCAGTCTACCAGAAATATTACTGCCCCATCCGGGCGAGTAGTACAGTTTGTTGCCAAGCGTGGCGAAGTTGGCGTGCATATGGCAATCGCTGACAGAGGCTATGATATGGCGCAACTCAAGAACGGTATTTGGGCATCCGGTCGTGTTGCGTATAAGAAGAAAAATGTTGATATGGTGTAAAGGAGGTGATGATTCGAATGGAAATGTCTTTTGGTTCCAGACTGAAACACGCCTGGAATGCCTTTAATGGCAATGCACATATGGACTATCGAAATCTCGGTATGAGTTATTCATATCGCCCCGATAGACCCCGTTTGTCAAGAGGCAATGAAAGGTCGATCGTCACTTCGGTTTATAACCGTATTGCTCTCGATGTGGCAGCTTTGAAAATTCAGCATATCCGTTTGGATGAGAATGAACGATTTGTTTCCGTCATTCAGGATGGACTGAATAACTGTCTTACAGTCGAGGCCAATATCGATCAGACTGCTCGCGCTTTTATTCAGGATGTGGTTATTTCCATGTTTGATGAAGGTAGTGTGGCAATCGTTCCTGTTGATACTACGACAAACCCCAACATCACCGGTTCTTACGACATTCAGTCTATGAGAGTCGGTCAGATCTTAGATTGGTACCCGATGTATGTTCGTGTCCGTGTTTACAATGAACTCACTGGCAAGAAAGAAGACATTGTTGTACCTAAAAGTACAGTTGCGATTATCGAAAATCCGCTGTATGCAGTCATCAATGAGCCTAACTCTACTATGCAGAGGCTCATTCGTAAACTTAACCTACTTGATGTCATTGATGAACAGAGTGGTTCTGGAAAACTCGATTTAATTATCCAGTTGCCTTATGTCATCAAGACTGAAGCAAGGCGTCAACAAGCCGAAAATAGGCGTAAAGATATTGAAGGTCAGTTGTCCGGTTCCAAATATGGTATTGCTTATACCGATGGCACCGAAAGAATCACGCAGTTGAATCGTTCTGTCAATAACAACCTGATGTCCCAGATTGAATACTTAACGAGTATGCTTTATAGCCAGTTGGGAATCACTCAGAGCATTTTGGATGGTACGGCAGACGAAAAGACTATGCTGAATTACAACAACCGAACTATCGAGCCTATCATTTCTGCGATTGTTGACGAAATGAAACGAAAGTTTCTAACCAAAACTGCCAGATCACAACTCCAGTCGATTTCGTTCTTTAGAGACCCGTTCAAACTTGTACCGGTAAACGATATCGCTGAAATTGCTGATAAGTTCACTCGAAATGAAATCATGACTTCGAATGAAATCAGGCAGGTTGTCGGCATGAAACCTTCGGATGATCCGAGGGCTGACGAGCTTAGGAACAAGAACCTGAGCGCGCCGAGCGAATCTACTTCGGACCCACCCGTTGTCTCAGAAGAGACGGAGGAAGTACCGGAGTAATTTCATTTGAGTGAAAAAGGGTCTCTAAACAATTTCGAATAAAGGAGGAATTTCAAAATGGAAAGAGCATTCCAGGTTGAAGCTTGTGATTTCGGCGGCTGGGCTACTCGAAATGACCTTAAATGTTCCGATGGCAGAGTCATTCGCCATAATGCATTCAAGGATAATGACGGTGTTAAAGTCCCGCTTGTTTGGAATCACCAGCACAACGACCCTCGTAATGTTCTCGGCCACGCTTGGCTGGAGAATCACGAGGATGGCGTGTATACCTATGGTTTCTTCAATGACACTGAATCCGGTGAAGTTGCAAAGGCTCTGGTAAAACACGGCGATATTGTGGCGCTGTCTATTTATGCTAATCAGCTCAAGCAGAATGGTTCTGATGTTATTCATGGCTGTATCTGTGAAGTAAGTCTGGTGCATAAGGGTGCAAATCCTGGTGCGTTCATTGATTCTATGCTGGCACACGGCGAGAATTCTGATGAATCCGCTATCATTTACACCGGTATGCCTCTGGTTCTCTCTCATGCTGACACTAAGTCTGAAGAGAAGAAAGATGAAGAGGATGATGACGCCAAAAAACAGGACAAGCCCGAAGACAAGGATGAGTATAAGAAGGATGATGACAAAGACGAAGAAACTATCGCCGATGTTATCGCTACCATGACTGACAAGCAGCAGAATGCTATGTACTACATGGTGACCGAAGCTCTCAAGGGTAAATCCGATGATGAGTCTGATGAAGACTCCGACGATCCCGAAAACAAATCTGAATCCAATAAGGAGGAAACTATCATGAAACATAATGTCTTTGATTCCGATAAGCAGAACGAGAAGAATGTTCTGTCTCATGCGGCTCAGGGTGAGATTCTGAAGTTGGCTAAGTCTCCCAACGTTGGTTCTCTCCAGACCGCTATGAAAATTTATGCTGAGGAGCATGAACTGAAGCACGCTGACATCACTATCAGCGGTTTCAATCAGACTGGTGAGGGTAATGTCTCCACTATGTTCCCTGACTATGTGGAAGCTCATCCCAGCCGTACTCCTGAGCTCATCACTAACGACATGGGCTGGGTTGACGCTATCATGGCTAAGACTCAGAAGATCCCTCACGGCCGTGTCCGTACTTCCCATGTTGACATCCGCAACATCGATGCTCTCCAGGCTAAGGGTTATCAGAAGGGTAACAAGAAGAACCTCACTGGTAATTATGCTCTGGTGAGACGTACTACCGATCCTCAGACTGTTTATGTGACTTCTGAACTGCATCGTGACGATGTTACTGACATCGAAGATTTCGATTATGTTCAGTTCCAGTATGGCATCGACCAGATTTCTCTGAAGGAGACTCTGGCTGTTGCTACTATGCTGGGCGACGAGCGTCCTGACAGCGATCCCGAGAAGATCTTCCCTGACAAAATCCGTCCTATCTGGACCGATGACGAGCTGTACACCATCCATAAGGACATCGACTTTGCTGCTATGGCTAAGGAGCTTCAGGGCACCAACACCGAGCAGTATTTCGGTGAGAGCTTTATCTATGCTGAGGCTATGGTTACTGCTCTGCGCAAGGCTCGTAAGGACTTCCGCGGCACCGGCAAGCCTGACCTGTTCATCACTACCGATATGCACAACACCATGATTCTGGCTCGTGACCGTAACGGCCGTCGTATTTACGAGACTGATACTGAGCTGGCTGCGGCTCTGGGTGTTGCCAACATCTACGAAGTTACTCAGTTCGAGGGTAAGGTTCGTACTGATGCTGACGGTAAGAAGCACAAGCTGCACGCTATCTGCGTGAACATGGCTGACTATGGCTATGGTGCTTCTAAGGGCGGCGACATCACTCACTTCACCGACTTTGATATCAAGTTCAACCAGCTTCAGTCTCTGCTGGAGACTCGTAAGTCTGGTCAGCTCACTCGTATCAAGTCCGCTATTGTTATCGAGGAGCAGGAAGCTGAGGCTACTGCCTAAGTTGCGTTTAGCAGTCAAGGAGGAAATTCAAAATGGCGAAGTTTTA
>ENA-UOIW01001342-UOIW01001342.1-human-gut-metagenome-genome-assembly--contig:-P58-NODE-1342-length-14815-cov-5.669038_pt1 | contig 14815 bp, 9 predicted proteins | sample MGYA00242334_ERZ723881 | MGnify/ENA metagenome assembly ERZ723881
CGGTGATCTGCCCGGCAAAAAACACGTTGGGGTGCTCTTTCAGGCAGAGCGCGTCGGTCAGCACCGCCGGGCTGTCCAAAAAGGTGTTGCGGTGCATGACGCCGTAGCGCACGAACTCGGCGTGCTCCAGGCCGGGGATCATCGAGAACACCCGCTTCTGCTCGCCCCATTTCAGGTTGGTCTGGAAGCCCACCAGGTTGTACAGCGTGCGGTCGGTGTTCTCGGCCCGCAGCTGGACGTTGGCCCAGGGGCGGTGGCCGGTGCGGGGGTCCCGCAGGCCCACCGGGCGTAAGGGGCCGTAGCGGATGGTGTCCGCGCCGCGGGCGGCCATCACCTCGATGGGCATGCAGCCCTCGTAGACGGTCAGCGGCGTGTCAAAGTCGTGCCGCGGCGCGCGCTCGGCGGCGATGAGCGCCGCATAGAACGCCTCGTACTCCTCTTTATTAAAGGGGCAGTTGAGGTAGTCGGCCTCGCCGCGGCCGTAGCGGGAGGCGGCAAAGACCTTGTCCATGTCCAGGCTGTCGGCGGCGACGATGGGCGCCACCGCGTCGTAAAAGCTCAGCCGGTGGCTGCCGGTCAGGGCGGCCACAGCCTCGCCCAGCGCGCCGTCGGTCAGCGGGCCGGAGGCCACCAGCACAGGGCGGCTCTCGTCGATGGCGGTGACCTCCTGCCGGTGGACGGTGATGTTTGGCTCGGCCTCCACCAGCGCAGTGACGGCGGCCGAGAACTTGTCCCGGTCCACGGCCAGCGCGCCGCCGGCGGCCACGCGGGCACACTCGGCGGCGTCCAGCAGGCGGGAGCCCAGGGTGCGCATCTCCAGCTTGAGCAGGCCGGAGGCAGAGTCGGGGCGCTCGGCTTTCAGCGAGTTGGAGCAGACCAGCTCGGCAAAGCCGGCGCTTTTGTGGGCGGGGGAAAACCGGGCGGGCTTTTGCTCGTACAGGTCGACGGCGACGCCGCGGCCTGCCAGCCAGAGCGCGGCTTCGCAGCCGGCCAGCCCGGCGCCGATGACGGTAATTTGCATGGCGGGTCCTTTCGGATGGGTCTTGTGGGTTTGGGGCGGCGGGGCGGCGCGTTTGCGGGGTCCGGCGGCCCTTACTTTTTCTCCACCGGCTTGCTGAAGCCGCAGCCCTCTTTGGCGCAGTACAGGGTGCCCCGCTTTTTGAACAGCGTGGCGCCGCAGTTGGGGCAGGTTTCGGGCACGGGCTCGTCCCAGGTCATAAACTTGCAGGTGGGGAAGTTGCCGCAGCCGTAGTAGATGCGTCCCTTGGCGCTTTTGCGCTGCAGCATGTGGCCGCCGCACAGCGGGCACAGGCCGCCGGTATCCTTGACCAGCGGGCGGGTGTTTTTGCAGTCGGGGAAGCCGCTGCAGGCCAGGAACTTGCCGTAGCGGCCCGACTTGATGACCATCGGCTTGCCGCACTTTTCGCAGACCTCGTCGGTGGGGATGTCGGCCACCTTGACGCGCTTGCCCTCCATGTTCTTTTCGGCCTGCTCCAGGCTTTTGGCAAAGCCCCGGTAGAACTCGTCGACGGTATCCGCCCAGTTGGCGGCGCCGCTCTCGACGGTATCGAGCTTTTTCTCCATGCCGGCCGAGAAGGTCACGTCGACAATGTCGGGGAACTGCTCCAGCATGACCTGGTTGACCGCCTGGCCCAGCGGGGTGGTGCGCAGCTTTTTGGCGTCGCGCTCGACGTAGCCGCGGTCGATGATGGTGGTGATGATGGGCGCGTAGGTCGACGGCCGGCCGATGCCGTTTTCTTCCAAAGCGTGGATCAGCGTCGCCTCGGTGTACAGCGGCGGCGGCTGGGTGAATTTCTGGTCGGCGTGCAGCTGCTGCAGCGGCAGGATCTGGCCCGGCTCCAGCGGAGGCAGGGCGGTCTCCTTCTTTTCCTTTTCGTCGGTGGCTTCCTCGTACAGGACGGTGAAACCGTCAAAGGTAACGGTATAGCCGCTGGCCTTGAAACGGTAGTCCGCCGCGCTGACCGTGACGGACACGGTGTCCTGCTGGCAGTCTGCCATCTGGCTGGCCATGAAGCGGCTCCAGATCATGCGGTAGAGCTTTGCGGTGTCGCCGCTGATGCTCTTGTCCACCTCGTCCGGTGTCAGGGACGGCACCGAGGGACGGATGGCCTCGTGGGCATCCTGTGCGGCAGTGGCGCTCTTGGTCTTCCATGTGCGCTTGTAGGGGCAGATATAGGCTTCACCGTAGGCCCCTGCGATATATTCCTTTGCGGCGGCAACGGCTTCATCCGAGATGCGCAGGCTGTCGGTACGCATGTAGGTGATCAGACCCATGGTGCCGTGGCCTGCAATGTCCACGCCTTCGTACAGGGTCTGGGCAGCGCGCATGGTGCGGGTGGCCGTAAAGCCCAAGCGGCGGGATGCCTCCTGCTGCAGGGTACTGGTGATAAAAGCCGGAGTGGGCTGCTTTGCCCGCTTGCCCTTTTTCAGCTCTGCCACCACGTACTCGGCCCCTTCCAGACCCTTTTCAATGGCGCGGGCCTCGGCTTCGCTTTTGGGCAGCAGCTTTTTGCCGCTGGCATCGGTGGCCAGCCGGGCGGTAAAACTCTTGTGGCCTGCGCCGAGGGTGGCATCCACGTTCCAGTATTCGTCGGGCTTGAAACTCTCGATCTCCTTTTCGCGGTCATCGATCAGGCGCACGCCCACGCTCTGCACGCGGCCTGCGGAAAGGCCCCGGCGCACCTTGCGCCAGAGGAACGGGCTGAGCTTGTAGCCCACCAGACGGTCCAGCACACGGCGGGCCTGCTGTGCGTTGAACAGATCTTCGTCGATGGCGCGGGGATGGGCCATGCCCTCCTTCACGCCCTTTTTGGTGATCTCGTCAAAGGTCACGCGGTTCGGCTCGTGGGGGTCCAGCCCCAGAATGTTTGCCAGATGCCAGCTGATGGCTTCGCCCTCACGGTCCGGGTCGGTTGCCAGCAGCACGCCGTCTGCGTGTTTGGCCTTGCTCTTCAATTCCTTGATGAGCTTTTCCTTGCCTTTGATGCTGATGTACTGTGGGGCATAGCCGTGCTCCACATCGATGCCCAGCTGGGAAGCGGGCAGGTCACGGATATGGCCCATGCTTGCGGTGACCTCGTAATCATCGCCCAGATACTTGCCAATGGTTTTCGCCTTAGCAGGCGACTCCACGATAACCAGTTTCGCCATTCGAGTTTACTCCCATTTCAAATTTTCTTTCTTCTCTATCAGGAACGCACCGTGCAACTGCACAGTACGGGATTCTCTATTTTTATATCATACCACAGCTGTTGTGTGCTGCGCCAGCAGAAATTATACTATTTTATCACATACCGCTTGCCCGGCATGCACAGCACCCGGCCGGAAAGCTCCAGCTTCATCAGGGTGCCCAGCAGCATCGCTGTAGGCAGGCCGCTGCGCACGCAAAGCTCCTCAATGCCAAGGGGCTGCGGCCCGATGCAGGAAAGCACCTTCCGCTCATTCTCGCTCAGAGGCTCCGGCTGCTTTGCCGTCACCGCCGCTGCGCTCTGCCGGCGCAGGCCCAGCGGGCCAAGCAGGTCCGCAGCAGAACACACGGCACGCGCTCTGCCGTCCCGCAAAAGGCCGTTTGTGCCTGCGGAATTGGGCGAGTAGATGCTGCCTGGCACCGCGAACACCGGCTTGCCATAGCGTTCGGCGTGAGACACGGTGGACATGGTGCCGCTTTTTTCCTGCGCTTCCACCACCAGCAATGCAGAGCTGAGCGCCGCAATGAGCCGGTTGCGCTGCAAAAATCCATTTGGGCCAACGCCCTCACTGCGGGGCGGGTACTCACTGATCACGCAGCCCTTCTGCTCGATCTTGTGCCGCAGCACCACATTGGCCGCAGGATAGGTGCGGTCGATGGGCACGCCCATCACAGCAATGGTAGGGCAGTTGTTTTTGACAGCAGCGCGGTGCCCGGCGCTGTCCAGCCCGTCCGCAAGGCCGCTGACGATCAAAGCGCCGCTTTGGGCCAGTTCCCCGCCAATGTCCGCCGCTGCGTTCAGGCCGTATTCGGTAGGCTTGCGGCTGCCCACGATGCCCACCGCGCCCGGCTCGTTGAGCCAGAGCGGATCGCCGGTGCAGTAGAGCACCAGCGGCATATCCGGGATGCGGGAAAACGCCAGCGGATAGTCCGGGTCGTCAAACGGCAGGATGCGCACACCCAGATCATCGCACCGCATCACCAGTGGGTGGTACTGTTCCGGGGCCAGCTGCTGCGCCCGCAGAGCTGCTGCCTCCCCCGCTGCAAGACGAAATTCTGCCGTATCGCGAGCCTCCCATGCTTCCTGTGCACCGCCAAAGGCATCCAGCACACGGCCCGCGTGAACGCTGGCCGGGCCAAGCACATGGGCCAGCCACAGCCAGCACAGCAGCGGATCCGGGGCAGGCTCCGGCGGGAAAAGGCTGGTCTGCCCTGCAAGGCCGCTCATAGGCTTTCCTCCCGGAAATGCCACAGCAGGATGCTGCCCGCAATGCCGGCATTCAGGCTTTCCACCCGGTCGGTCATGGGGATGCGCACCGTGCTGCTGCAGGCAGCAATGGTCTCATCGGTCAGGCCCTGACCCTCGCTGCCGATGACGACGCAGACGCCGCCGGGGTAGCTTGCCTGCGCCGCGCTCAGCGGCTGAGACTTGTACAGCGCGGCAGCAAGGCAGGTGATCCCCTTTGCGCGCAGCTGGGTGATGGCATCGGGCATGGCACCGGCTTCGATCACCGGGATGCGCACGGCGGCTCCCATGGAAGCGCGCAGGGTCTTGGGGGCATACACACTGGCACAGCCGTCGCTCAGGATCACACCGTCAAAGCCAAAGGCCGCAGCAGAGCGCAGCAGGGTGCCCACATTGCCGGGGTCCTGCACCCGTTCCAGCGCCAGATACCGCCCGCCCGCCTTCACTTCGTCCAGTGTGTGCACCGGGGTGCGGAACACGCCGAACACCCCCTGATGGGTGCCCACATCGGCCAGCTTATCGGCCACATGGTCTTCCACAAGGTAGTGTTCACCGGGCAGACCAGCAAGCTCCGGGCACTTTGCCATAGCGCTCTCCGTATAAAATAAGGTCTCCAGCTGCGCACCGCGGGCAAGCTCCGGGCAGAGCTTGCGGCCCTCGGCCAGAAAGCGGCCCTCGCTGCGGCGGAATGCCGCGCTGGAAGAAAGGCGGCAGGCGTATTTGATCTTTGCGTTTTCCCGGCTGGTGATTTTTTCGTCCATCGTGTGTATTCAACCTTTCGCTGTACTGTCGTTCAAAAAGTAGTCTGCCGTCTTGTTCAAAAAATGCAAAAAGGGCAGCGTCTGCCACAAAGCGTTCCTGCGGCAGGGCGCTGCCCTGAAAAACATGTTCCCCTGCCGTAAGAACCCCGGATACAAAACGGACGCCCGCGTATACGCGCGGGCGTCACGATTCAAGTTCCTAATCAGGCGTTCTTGACGGTCTCGACCAGAGCTGCAAAGCTCTTGGGATCGTTAATAGCCATCTCAGACAGCATCTTGCGGTTCAGCTCGATGCCAGCCTTCTTCAGACCAGCCATGAAGGTGGAGTAGTTCATGCCCAGAGGACGAACTGCGTTGTTGATGCGGCAGATCCACAGGTTGCGGAACTGACGCTTCTTCATGCGGCGGCCAGCCAGAGCGTAGTTGCCGCTCTTCATGACCTGCTGCTTGGCCATCTTAAAGTGCTTGCTCTTGCAGCCGTAGAAGCCCTTGGCCAGCTTCAGCATCTTCTTACGACGTTTGTGAGTCATGGTTGCGCCCTTGATACGTGCCATTTTTTATATCTCCTTTAGTTGTCTCAATAGAATGTGTTTGCCTGCGGCTCGCTCTTAGGCGTAGGGCAGCATGCTCTTGATGGTAGCTGCGTTGGTCTTATCAACGTAGCTGGGCTGACGGTAGCCACGGGTCAGCTTGGTGGTCTTCTTGGTCAGGATGTGGCTGCGGAATGCGTGGCCGCGCTTGATCTTGCCGTTCTTGGTCAGCTTAAAGCGCTTCTTAGCGCCGGAGTGCGTCTTCAGTTTCATCTTAGCCATTTTAGTTTCCTCCTAAAATTAGTCCTTATTGGGTTTCGGGATCAGCAGAATGGACATCGTGCGGCCCTCGAGCACCGGCGGCTTATCGGTGGATGCCTGAGGCAGAGCCTCGGCAAAACGTTTCAGCACGTCTGCGCCCAGAGCACTGTGCGCCATTTCACGGCCGCGGAAGCGGATCGAAACCTTAACCTTGTGGCCAGCTGCCAGGAACTTGGCAGTCTGGTTCAGCTTGGTATTGAAGTCGTTGGTGTCAATGTTGAGCGAAAGGCGGGTCTCTTTAACTTCGACCACCTTCTGGTTCTTCTTGGCTTCCTTCTCCTTCTTCTGCTGTTCAAAACGGTACTTGCCGTAATCCAGCACCTTGCACACAGGCGGAACAGCCTGCGGTGCGATCTTGACCAGATCCAGACCAGCATCTTCAGCAGCGCGCATGGCCACCTGAATGGACACAACGCCCTTCTGCTCGCCGTCTGCACCGATCAGACGGACCTCACGGTCACGGATCTGACCGTTGATCTCCAGTTCCTTCGACTTTCCAGCGGTAGCGATAATGAATGCACCTCCAAACAAAATCCATTTTGTTGCAATATTTGGCATAGAAAACGCGGCCGCCCATTTTCAGGACAGCCGCGCAAAAATTCACTCAAAGCCGCAGTCCACTCATAATGAACTGCCTTCAGGTATAGCCCGGGGGATCTTTCCCTCGCAAGGCGAGCGCGGCACAGGCCGTAGCTGCTTTCTTTACCCGGCTATTTTACCACAGGCAGAAAACGCTGTCAAGCACTTTTTATGCGTTTTGCGGGAAAAATATGACTTTTGAAAAAGAAGTAAGTTTCCGATAGCGTCCTCGCCCTCTCCGTCATTGCTTACGCAATGCCACCTCTCCCAAAGTGAGAGGCTTTGGCAGTCCATACAAAGTTTGCGGTTTTGCCAAGGGCTCCCCCCTTTGAGGAAAGACTTTCCCCGGTCCGGGGGAAGATGTCGCGCAGCGACAAAAAGGGGAATCTGTCGAGCAAATGCGAGACTGAGAGGGCGAGCCCGTTTTCCTTATGCTTCGATCAGCCTCCCCAGCTCCAGCGAGTAGATGCCCTTATACGTTACCTTCTTCGGTGCAAAGCGCTTATCGATGGCAAGGGCATAGAGGTTCAGCTGCGGGCGGTAGGCGCTCAGGAAGTCCGCTTCGGTCTTGCGGCGGTCGGTCTTGTAATCCAGCAGTTCCAGATGATCCGGGAACACCAGCACAAGGTCTGCAATGCCCTGCACCAGCACCTGCTCATCCTGCACGGCAGCGGCTTCCTGCGCGGAAGCTCCCTGTGCCGTCAGCACGGCCGACGCGGGCAGCGCCGTGATGAAGGCCAGCTCCCGCAGCACCTTTTCGGCTGCGCAGATCTTTGCAAAGGCTTCGCCTTCCACAAAGCGGCGAATCCGGCTCACATCCAGCTTTTCCGCGATCTCCGGGGCCACAAGCTGCCTGTCCACCTGCCGCTGACGCTCGGTCAGAATGGCTTCCTCCAGCGTGCCCGCCGCTTTGGCAGCAGCAAGGGAGGCAAAGTCCGCATGTTCCAGAAAAGCGTGCAGAGCCGTGCCCATCTCGGCGGCGGTCAGTCCGTCCTTGGAGAGAAAGGCAGGGCGTTCCAGCGTGGTCTGCTCGGCCTTGTGCACGATGCTGGTCACGCTGACCTTGGCGGGCACCGCAGCCAGTTTTGCCGCCGGATACCGCCATGCAAAGCCCTCCTGCAGCTGAGCCACCAATGCCGGGTCTGCCGGGACAGGCTCTGCCGCTTCCGGTTCCTGTTCCGGTGTTTCCGGCTCCGGCTGAGCTTCCTGCACCGTGACCATGATCTCGCTTTCCGTAACCACAAAGGGCAGTTCCAGATCTCCTGCCAGCCGCCGCAGCGGCCCGCCGAAGGGATGCACCAGCAGCGCTGCACGCAGCCAGTCGGCAAAGCTGCCCGCCTGCTGGTTCAGCGTTTCTCCCGCGCCCGCAGCAAGGAATGCTGCCGCCTTGGCAAAGGGATTGCCGGTCTTGGTCATGCCCAGCGGCACCGTGAGGATCAGCTTATCCTGTGCACGGGTGAGCGCCACATATAAAAGGCGCATCTGCTCGCTGCGCGTTTCCTGTGCATGGACGCTGGCAAGAGCAGCGTAGGCTGCAGTCTTGTACATGCTCTCGCCCTGTTCCGGGCGCAGGCGCAGGCCCGCGCCGTATTCCCGGTGCAGCAGCACCGGCTGGTAAGTGTCGCTCAGGTTGAAGTGCCGGGCCGTGTCGCCCACGAACACCACCGGGAACTGCAGACCCTTGGAGCGGTGGATGGTCATGATGGTCACACAGCCAGGCCGCGCACCGCCGGGCACAGTGTCCTGCCCGGTAGAACCGGCCTGCGCCGCCGCGTCGATGGCACGCACCAGCGCCGAGATGCCGTTTGCACCGGTCTGTGCACAGAAAGCCGCAAAACGCCGGGCATCTTCCCGGCGGTGCGCACCGTTTTCCAGTACGCCCAGCGCAGCAAGATAGCCGGTGGAGACAAAGATTTCTTCCAGCAGCTGTTCTGCCGGGGCACTGCGGGCCATGCGCCGCAGTGCGGTGAGTCGGTCATAAAAGTCTTTCACCTTTCGGGTGAACGGAGTTTCATCACCATTCTGCACCACCTGCAGCACTGCGCCGTACAGACTCATGCGGGAAGCCCTTTTGCCCGTTTCCTTCGCGCCCTGTTCCTCCTGCGCCTTTTTCTGCATTGCGGCGCTCTGGGCACGCAGGCGTACAAGGTCGTCGTCCGTAAAGCCGAACATCGGCCCCAGCATGGCGGCGGCAAGGTAGATATCCTGCGCCGGGTTGTCGATGACCTTCAAAAGCGAGATCAGCGGCCGGATGTGCGCTGCTTCCATCAAGTTTTCGCGCGCATCCGCATACACCGGGATGCCCCGGGCCGTGAGCGCTTCCTCATAAGCGAGGAAGTCGCCGCGCGCCGCCAGCAGGATGCAGCAATCCTCGTACTGCACCGGGCGGGTGGAGCTGCCGTCCCGCACTGGTTCGCCGTTTTTCACCAGTTCTTCAACGCGCTGGGCGATCCACGCCGCGTCGGTCTCAGCGGTGTCGTCGGGCAGGAAGTGCGCTTCCACGCTGCCGGCGTATTCGCCGGGTGCACCGCACACAAGACGCTGGCCGTCACCGTAAGCCGTATCGCCCAGCTGGGGGGTCATGAGCTGTTCAAAGATAAAGTTGATGCCTGCCACCACCTGCGGGGCGGAGCGGAAGTTCGCATCCAGCGCCAGCAGAGCGTTTCCGCCTGCCGTACCCTCCTCCGGGCGGGGGCGGGCAGTGCCGCTGGGCAACGGTGCCCATGCGTTCAGCTTAGCCCGGAAGATGCTGGGGTCGGCCTGACGGAAGCGGTAGATGCTCTGCTTCAGGTCGCCCACAAGAAACAGGTCATCCCCCGCCGGGGAAGCAAGGCAGCGGTAAATGGCATCCTGCAAAGCGTTCGTGTCCTGATATTCGTCCACCATCACGGCGGCATAGCTCTGCCGGATGCTCTGGCACAGCGGGGTGCACACGCCATCCGGTGTGCGCAGCAGCCGCAGGGCCTGATGCTCAAAATCGCTGAATTCCAGCAGCTTGCGCTCCTTTTTCTTTGCCGAGAAGCGGGCATCAAAATCCCGCACGGCGGCAAACAGCGCCCGCAGCCGGGGCAGGGCCGCTCTGCGGTCGGCTTCGGCTTCCTCCTCGCTGCAGGAGACAAGCTCCGTAATGTGCTCAAACAGCTTGGCAGCTTCGTCTGCGCGGGTCCTGACCGCTACCTTATGATCGCCGGTCAGCCGTTTTTTCATGCCCTTGAAGCCGGGTATCTCCTCCATGCCCAGCACATAGGGTGTCAGCTTATCGTACAGCGGTGTCCACTGCCCTGCCGCAGCCAACCGTTCCACCTCGCCCAGCAGGGCGGCGGCGCTTTCCAGCCGGGAGAGCGGCTCTGCAAATTTATCGTTGACACCAGCCACGGCCTTTGCCTTGGAAGCAGCGGTCTTGCCTTTTTCCTCGGCCTGTGCCTGTGCAAGGACAAAATCTTCCTTACAGTCTGCCAGTGCTGCCGTCAGCAGTTCCCGCGCGGCCTTTGCGCAGCGGGCCGCTTCCGCCAGCAGCAGGTCATGCCAGCAGGTAAAAGCAAAGCCGTTTTCCCGCTGCCATGGTGTCAGATATTCGTCCAGCCTGCGGTCGTAGTCCGGCAGAGCGCGCAGAAAATCGTACACATGCAGGATGGTATTGCCTGCGGCCTGATCGGTGCGGCCCTTTCCGTAAAGGTCTGCAAAGGCACAGAAGTCCGGGTCGCGGTAGGCATTTTCCAGCGTTTCGGCCAGCGCCGAAGCCCGCAGCACCTCCACGCTGCCGGGATCTGCCGGGGCAAAGTCCGGCGGGATGTCCAGTGCCTGAAAGTGCTTGTGCAGCAGGTCCAGACAGAACGCATCAATGGTACAGATGGGCGCACGCTGCAAAAGCATCCGTTGGCGGCGCAGGCTCGTGTTGTGGGGCTGCTGCTGGCTGAGCCGCAGCAGTGTCTGCCCGATGCGTGCCCGCAGCTCTGCCGCCGCCGCATTGGTAAAGGTGACGATGAGCAGTTTGTCCGCATCCACCGGGTGGTCCGGATCAGTGATGAGCCGCACGGCGCGTTCGGTCAGCACCGCTGTTTTGCCGCTGCCCGCCGCCGCGCTCACCAGCAGCGCACCGCCCCGGTCCTCAATAGCAGCGCGCTGGGCCGGGGTCCATTTGGGCTCACTCATGCCTGCTCACCTTCCTTCTCGTTCTCAGTCTCTTCCGGCTCAAAGGGTTTGGCCGGGGCTTCCAGTGCCCGCTCGCCGATGCCGGTCTCGTGGCAGCAGATAAAGCTGTAGTCGCACCAGACGCAGGGGTTCCTGCCTGCGCCTGCCACCAGCGGTTCCGCAGCGATCTGCCCATCGTAAAGCTGCTGGCCCATCTGGGTGACAAGATCATCCAGATGCAGCTGGATGCGGTTGAGCTTTGCAATATCGGCACGCTTATCCTTCTGGCTGGGGCTGGGTACACCGTTGCGGTAGCCAAAGGGCAGGTAGCGGCCCGTCTCATCCGCATCCATGGCATCGAACACCTTTTGCTCGTCCCTCACAAGGCCGTCCAGCTCGTACTGCACGTCCTGCTGTGCCTGCTGGCGGTTGGTGGTCTTGGGGGCCGGGTCTGCCAGCAGATACAGCACGCCTGCCGGTTCCGCACCGGTAAAGCGGCCGCTCTTATCCCGGGTCAGGCTGAACAGATACAAAAGCATCTGGCAGTCCAGCCCGCAGTATACCTCTTTCAGGTTCAGTTTTTTGGTGCCGGTCTTATAGTCCACCACCCGCACCCAGCGGGTGCCGTTTTCCTCCACCCACTCGTCGGCGCGGTCCACCGTGCCCACCAGCTGCACGGTGCGCCCATCCGAGAGATGATACACCTGCCCGGGCACGGCATCCTCCCCGGAGCCGATGCGCAGTTCACAGGCTGCCGGGTGGAAGCAAGACTGCTTCTGTTCGTCCCGCAGGTAGCACAAAAGGCTTGTCATGCTTTTTTTGAGCCGTGAGAGCAGATAGGCGAACCGGGCTGTATCCTCCGGCAGATAGCGCTTTGCATATTCGTCCACCAGCAGGCTGGCAAGGCCTGCCATGGCTTCATCGTCCAGCTCCAGAAATGGGGCCAGCCCGGCGCAGGGATTATCCACATCCGGGTGCGGGTCCAGCGCCATCTGCAGCACCCAGTGCATCAGGGTGCCGCTCTGGTCGGCAGAAAGCTCGGCCCGCCTGCGGGGCTTCAGGCCCAGCACATACTGCAAAAAATAGCCGTAACGGCAGGTATAGTATTTTTCCAGCTGGCTGGGCGAAATGCGCAGCCGCTGCCCCAGCAGGCCGCTCAGCGCGGACAGGTCGTTCACCTGCCGGGGCGGGTCCTCCTCCATGCGGCGCAGCAGAGCAAGGCCCCGGGGTGCATCCGTCTGCGGCAGACGCAGCGCCTCAGTCAGGCTGGCGCGTTCCGTGTCGGTCAGCGGCCAGCCGCCCAGCGTATCCAGTGCATCGGCGGGAGTGGCTGCAAGGTCGGGAAGCTCCAGCTCCGGTGCCGCCGGGTGCAGGGCCTCCACGATGGGTTCCAGCGCTGCGCACAGGGTCTTGCCCTGCCCCTTGGGCCAGCTGAGCCACAACCCCTTTGCCGGTGCGGTGAGGGCTTTGTAAACGCACACCTGCTCGCGCACCACGCGGTTCTCAAAGCAGTCCGGCAGGTCGATCTGCTTTGCCATCAGAACATCGCGGTCGGCATGGGTCAGAAGGCCCGTCTCGGACGGTGCACAGGGAAATTCGCCCTCCGCAAGGCCCAGCACGAACACATAGTCCGGCGCGTCCAGACGCATTTTGCCCGCGCTTGCCAGCACCACGGCATCCAGCGTCTGCGGGATGTGCCCAAGGTCCGAAGAGCGCAGCAGCAGGCTGAACAGGTCCTCATATTCTGCAAGGGTCACACCCTGCCCGCCCAGCAGGTGGGCCATCTCGTTGAGCAGCTGCATCACCACGTTCCACTCGCGGGCCGCTTCCTCTGCCGCCGGGATGCCCCGGGCAGTGCGGACGGCTTCCACCAGCGCTGCCTGCTGCTCTTCTGCACCCAGCTTTTTCAGGCAGAAATACAGTTCCCGGCTGATCTGTTCGGCGCTGCCGCCCCGCACCTTGCTGCGCAGTTCGTCCACGGCTGTTACCAGCAGCTGGCGGGCAGTCTCGGCATCCTCCAGCGTTTTTGCATCCTCATCGGACAGTTCATTTTCGCCGAAGCCCTTGGGGCTTTTCTCAAATTTTGTGCGCCATGCCGCCGCATTGGGTGACCAGGTATAGGCATAGTTTTCCAGCGCGCAGACCTGCGGCTCGGTCAGAGCGCACAGGCCGGTCTTGGCAAGAATGGTCAGGTTTTCGGTCATATCCGCACCGCGCAGCAGTGCCAGCAGTGCACGCACCGCCGTAGCCGGGGCGCTGAACTCCGGGGTGGTGGGTTCATCGCAGTAAAGCGGGATATCTGCCATGCGGAACTCGTACCGGATGGCCGCACGGTAATCCGGGATATTGCGGCAGACCACGGCCATTTTGCCGCAGCGCACGCCCTGCCGCATCAGGCGGCGGATGGCCGCAGCGGTGCAGCGGGCTTCCTCTTCCCGGCTGGCAGCGGCAAACAACCGCACCTCCGGCGCAGCGGGCGGCACCTCACAGGTGCCAGTCTCCAAAAGCTCTGTCACAGCCGCAAGTCCGGGCGCATCCTTATGGCGCAGGTCGCGGCGCAGCAGCTCCGGCACTGCCGCATCAGCACCGTTTTTGCGGGCCAGCTGCCGCAGCTGTGCGGCCACCTGCTTTGCGCCGGAAAAAAGCCCCATATCCCCCGGCACCATGGGCGCACCATCGTCGCACAGGGCCACCGTGACGGTGGGCAGCGCCGCCAGCATCGCGCCCATCAGCCGCTTTTTGGGTGCGTTGAAGGTATCGAACTCGTCAATGAACACTTCCCGCTCCCGCAGAAAGTCCGGCAGTTCACCCCGGGCAAGAGCGGCTTCCAGCCGGTCAGCCGCCAGCTCCAGCCGGTCGGCGGGGTCCATGCCGGTGCCCGCCAGCAGCGTTTCGTACCCCTGAAAGATCAGTGCCAGCTCGCTCAGCTTGCCGCTTTCCGGCCCGCAGTCCGGCGCAAGCTCTGCCAGCTGTGCGCCGGAAAGGCCGGCACTTTTCAGCTCGTCGATGGTCTGGGCCGCCATCTGGCAGAAGGCCGCACTGCGGCGGTGGCGGTAGTAGTAGTGCACATGATCCTGCAGCTCTTCCAGCGCGCGGCGCACCAGCACGGCGCGGCCCGCGTCCGAAAGGGTCTGCACCGCCGCGCCGCCCTCGGCAGAGAGGATGCGCTCGGCCAGACTGGTAAAGGAAAAGCTTTCCACCATGCCGGAAAGAGCATCGCCCAGCTCCCGGTAGATGCGGCCCTCCGTGCTGGAAGTGAACTGTTCCGGCACCAGAAGGATGCTGCGCCGGCCCTGTTCGGCCCGGGCCTTGATGCGGGAATAGAGCAGGGTGGTCTTGCCGCTGCCGGAGCCGCCTAAATCCAGGTTGAGCATGGGGCACTTCCTCCTAAAAAAACGATCTGTGTTTATTGTAACACGAAAATCCTCTCAAAAAAAGTGTGATTCTCTACCTTTTAGCCTGCAGCTGTGGTACACTTGGACCGACAAACTTTTCCACACAAGAGAGGAAGCCTGTATGAAAATTTTAGCTGTTGACTACGGCGACAGCCGCACCGGCCTTGCCACCTGTGACCGCACCGAGTTCCTTACAACGGCCATCACCCCGCAGATCACCCTGAAAGCCCGCAACAAGGTGGCGGCACGGGTGTGCGAAGTGGCCAAGGAGATCGGAGCCGAGCTGATCGTGATCGGCCTGCCGCTGAACATGGATGGTACCGAGGGCGAACGCGCCATCAAGAGCCGCAAGCTGGCAAAGACGGTCGAAATCTGGAGCGGCCTGCCGGTACGCATGTGGGACGAGCGCCAGACCACCTGCGCCGCCGCCGACATTCTGGATGAGAGCGGCACCTTTGGCACAAAGCGCAAGGAGATCCTGGATTCGGTCAGCGCCACCGTCATTCTGGACGATTATCTTGCATGGCGGAAGGAACATCCGGGGGAGATTTGATTCAACTCCTTCCGTCATCGCTGGCGCGATGCCACTGCTCCCCTTTTTGTCACTTGCGTGACATCTTCCCCCGGCCGGGGGAAGTCTTTCT
>ENA-UOIW01001352-UOIW01001352.1-human-gut-metagenome-genome-assembly--contig:-P58-NODE-1352-length-14730-cov-8.537990_pt1 | contig 14730 bp, 7 predicted proteins | sample MGYA00242334_ERZ723881 | MGnify/ENA metagenome assembly ERZ723881
CAACGCCCCGCGCCCCCTCATCCTCGCGCCCCCGCCCCGCCCTCGCGGGGACCCCCCCCCCCAAACCCCCGCCCCGCGCCGGGCCGGGCGCCACACGCCCCACCCCCCGGGGGGGGGGCTTCTCTTTTGCGCTTTCACGATTCCGCAGGAGCGAAGGGGGTCTCTCAAACCCAAGCAGAACCTCAAAACGTCTGATAGTCGGCACTATGCTTGCAGACAGCAGACGACCGCCGTGCCGCGGCCCAAACGGGGGTCTCGTGGTCCGGCACGACGGGACAACTTCGGGTCGGAAGGAGCGACATGCGCGGCTCGCATCGAAAGAACACCGTCGAGACCAGGCGGAAACGCGCGACGCACACCACCACGGACATCGCCGACATTGCGACCATTGCGGACGTCGCTGACGCCGAGGATACCAAAGACGTGAACGAACCGTCGTCGCGCGCACACGGATCCGCGCCCCAGCCCCATGCCTGCTCGCCGACGCCATTCGAAGACGCAATTGACATCACCGACCTGATCCGCCGGCAACGCAGCCTGACACGATCGATGTGGACGCTCCGTATCCTGGCCGTGCTGCTGCTGATCGTGGCGATATGCGTCATCGGATACCCTGTGGTTCTGCAATACCAGTCGGACGTGCGTTTGGCCCATACCACTTCGGATGCGGCCGATCGTGTAGCAGGCTGGCCGTATCCGCAGGCCGAGGAATCATTGGCGGCGGCCCACGCCTACAACGAACGCCTCGCCGCCTCCGGGCAGCCGATCCTCGGCGAGGCTCGGGACCCCTTCTCCAACCAGTCGGGTGGCTCCCATGCGTCGGGCGAGGACTCCGCGTCCGCACAGGACGAGGAATACCAATCGCTATTGGACGCGGGCGGCGGCGTGATGGGCGCCATCCGCATCCCTGAAATCTCGGTGGACCTGCCGATCTACCATGGCACCTCCGAATCGGCGCTCGCCTCCGGGGCCGGGCATCTGTACGGCTCCTCGCTGCCGGTGGGCGGCGAATCCACGCACGCGGTCATCACCGGGCATCGAGGCCTGGTGGAGGCGATGATGTTCACGCGTCTGGATGAAATGAAAGTGGGCGACTACTTTTACATCGACGTCATGGGGGAGACGTTGGGCTATCGGGTCGATCGGATCGAGGTCATCGAACCCGACGATACGTCACGGTTGAAAATCGTGCCCGGCGAGGATCGCGTGACGTTGATGACCTGCACCCCATATGGCGTGAACACGCACCGGCTGCTGGTGTCCGGCGTGCGGGCGGCGATCCCGGGCGAAATCCCGCCTCTTGATGAAGCGCCCAAGGATCCGCGTGTGGCCGCGGCGCTGGCCACGGCGGGCGTGCTGCTTCCGCTGCTGCTCATCGTCGTGTTCCTGCGGCGCGGGCCTTGGCAACCGATGCGTCACGGGTCGCGTTGGCCGAAACACTGGTAGCGGCAATGCCGGTAGCGGCTTGATGTCGTTTGCCCGTCCAGTGTCGGGCTACGATGGACGGGGAATCAGGCTATCGGCGGGAAGTTGACAATGGCTGCATACATGGAGCATAAGGATCTGGCGAACGAAACAATCGACATCGCGCGGGCACGGCAGATTGCGGACGGGGTGCACCGGGTGATGGATCGCATTGCGGCCGCCGAATCGGCGGCCGGTCGCGAACCGGGGTCGGTGCGGTTGCTCGCCGCCACGAAAACCCGCGACGTCGGCGAAATCATGGCCGCCATCGATGCCGGCGTGCGCATGATCGGCGAGAACCGGCCGCAGGAGGTGACGGCCAAGATCGAGGGGCTGCGGCGTCGGTGCGCGGAACTCGGATACACGCTCGGGGCGCCTGCAGCTACGGAACCCGATACGGAACCTGATCGGGAGAGTGGTTCCGCATCTTCGGCGCGGCACATCCCCCTCCATCTCATCGGACAGTTGCAATCGAACAAGATTAACAAGGTGCTGCCCGCCGTTGACGGCATCGAATCGATTGACTCGGTTGAGCTGGCGGAGAAAATCGCACGCCGTGCCGTGGCACGTGGCGTGACCGTGGGCGTGCTGCTTGAGGTCAACGAATCCGGCGAAACCTCCAAATCCGGGTGCGACCCGGCGCTCGCGCTCGATATCGCCCGGCGGATCGGCGCGATGGTCGGCGTGGAGCTGCAGGGGCTGATGACTATTGGCGCGCATGTGGATGATGAGCGGGTTATCCGGGCCGGATTCGCGCATCTGCGGCGGTTGCGCGAGCAGATCCTGGCCTCCGGGGACCCCGGAACGGGGCATTGCCTCGAGCTTTCGATGGGCATGACGCAGGATATGGAACTGGCGATTGCGGAAGGATCGACCATCGTGCGTGTGGGCACGGCCATCTTCGGCGAGCGTGCGTTCAAGTGAGGCAGGCGTATGGCCTAGACTGTGAAGCATGAGAATCGCACGTTTTTCGCATGATGATGTTCCGCAGTATGCCTTTGTGCAGTATGACGAGGCCGAGGAGAAGGATTACCTGGTGGCGCTCGACGGGTATCCGCTCGGCGGCTCGCGCGTGAACCCGACCGGCGAGCGGTATGCGCTGGACGCTGACGGCATCCGGCTGCTGGCGCCGATCATCCCCTCGAAGATCTACGGGCTGGCCAAGAACTATGAGGCGCATGCGCAGTTCATGCATGAGGCCGGGCATTCGGAGATCGCCCATGCTCCCGAGGACATGATGATTTTCATGAAGCCATCCACCTCGGTCATCGGGCCTGATGACCCGATTGTCAGGCCGAGCGCTTCGCATGACATGAACTATGAGCCGGAGGTGGCGGTGGTGATTGGGCGGATCGCCAAGAACGTGCCGGTGGAGCGGGCCATGGACTATGTGCTGGGGTTCACCTGCACCAACGATGTGACGCTGCGCGACCTGCAGAAGCTCGATCCGATGTGGACGCGCGCCAAGGGATTCGACACGGCCTGCCCGCTGGGCCCGTGGATCCAGACCGAGCTCAACTGGCGGGATGCGCGGATCTCGTTCAGCCTCAATGGGGAGGACGTGCCCGAGGCCAGCGGCACCACGGCGAACCTGATCCACAGCATCCCCGAGCAGATCGCCGCCATCTCCAGCTATGCCACATTGCTGCCCGGCGACGTGATCCTGACCGGCACCCCGCACGCCTCAGGCTCATTGAAGCCGGGCGATGAGGCGGTTGTGCATGTGGAGGGCATCGGCTCGCTGAGGAATGTGGTGGTTCAGGGCTGAGCTTCAGTTCGCACTACTTCGGGGTTTTAATTCGGAGGGCTTGATTTTCCTTGCAAGAGAATTTCAACGCCGAGGTAGTGCGAACTAGGTCTGTTACTCAGCTTTAACGTTTCATACCTTATTCGCCGCTTTCGTCAGGACACTTCGCCTTTTTTTACCGAAAATGAAGTGCTGGGGGATAACCCCCCGGCGTCTTGGAGCCCCGTTCTAGAAACAGGACACATTCAGTATACCGAATGCAGAAGTTTGTGTTGCCTTGGAACGAACTGCAAAACCGCATTGCGGTAGTGCCAGTTGGATTTGGCATTGGTTTGAGCGATACCTGGGTAGGGCGTACATGAGTGGTCCGCTTGCAGACGGGGGCGAAAGACATGCAATCGGCATGGGTCATCCTCTGAGGAAGGAATGGAGGGGCGGACCCCGTGTATCGTGGGGCCGGTTCCCGCGATTATAGGCTTGTCGGATATGGCTGGCCTCATAACGCGCGAGGTGTTCCTTTCATGCTGCTTCTTGCTACGCGGTACCGGTGACTTCCGTATTCCGACGCATCTCTCCGGGCAGCATGCCGAATCGTTCCCTGAATAGCCGGTAGAAGTGCCCCATGTTGTGGTAGCCGACGATGTGCGCGGCCTCCGTCACCGGCATGTTGTCCTGCGTGATGAATGAACGTGCGGCATCGAGCCTTACATTTTGTCTGTATGCTTGGAACGTGAGCCCGGTGTAGGCGCGTAGCAGACGATTGTAGTAATCCTTGTTGTAGTGGAAGCACTGTTCAAGATCTGTGAGTTCCACGTTGCCGTACCGTTCGTGAATCAGTCGTCTGATGTCTGATACGAGGGTCCGTTGCAGGGATACCTGCTCCTCCTGCTTGAGCTTGATGCGGAATCTCAAACGCAGCGTGTCCAGAAGCCGCAGCAGCAATCCATGGATGATCAGGCGCGCCCCGATGCGTTTCTCATGCGTTTCGCGGCAGATGAGCTCGATCAGGACATCGGCATCGTTGTTGCGGGATATGGGGGAGAACTGCATGATGCTGTACTGGTCGTGTTGGCGCATGACGAGTTTACTTAGCATGTTCTGTACCTCCCACTCGGATCGTTCGGAGAACACGGCGCGAAAGTCGTCCGCCGTGACCCGCAGGAAGATGATCTTGCTGCCGTCATGACGTTGAATGTCCTGATGGTCGACATTCTGGGCGATGATGCATGCGTTCCCCTGTGGAATGGTGACAATGTTCTCATTGAGAACAAATGAATAGGCACCTTGCACCACATAGGAAATCTCCAGGTAGGAATGGCTGTGCACCGGTCCCCTGTTGCCTTCCTCGAACACCCCGCTGACGTGCGTTAAATGCGTCATGTCGAGTGAATCCAGAATGACTTCGATTCCTTGCTCTGTCAGTTCCCAATACAGCACCGAGAACGCGGACGCATCGATGATCTGCTGGGGGTTGGCTGGCGCGGCGTTCCTCTCCTGCTGCTGGATGAGTGCAGGGTTGAGCGCATCCTTGATGATGACGGTTTGCCAGTATTCGGTCAATGCCATGATGCCTCCGTGCGTTTGATTCGGTGAGGGATGACTGATCGTCTCAGGTAAAATATGCAAGAGGGAAGTCGCCCAATCGCATAGAAACTGTCGACATCCTGAATCTAGCATATAAATAAGCTTGGAATATAGCGAATGTTGCATGGTTGGCAACACTGTATCCAAGCTGTTCATATACGGATCAAGGATGATGACAATGACAACAGATAACAAACAGCCGTCTGCGGTAAAACTCCGCAGAAGAATGCAGCGGCGTCGTGCCGGGGCCACGTTGTTCGGCAGCCTATGTGTGCTGTTGGCGTGCGTGACCGCGCTCGCCGGCTCGTTTCAGAATGAACTGAACAGTTTCATGGGCATCACGTCGTTCGAGGTTCAGGGCGGTGACGGCGCCACGTATTACGCCAGTGAATACGACTCCATCGATGAGATGATGGAGGCCAAGGTGGCGTTGACAGAGGACCTGACTGATGAGGGCATCGTGTTGTTGAAGAACAACGGTGCGCTGCCGTTGGCTGGCAACGGCAAAGTGACCGCGTTGGGCCGTGGATCAGTGGATCTCATCTATGCCGGTGCATCTGGTGCCGGCATCATCGGCAACGTGGGCACTGGCATCAACGCCACATTGAAGGAGGGGCTGGAAGCTGCCGGTTTCTCCGTGAATCCAACGATGTGGGATTTCTACAGCAACAGCGGTGTCTCCAGAATCAACGGTGGTGCCGGCGGCAACAGCGGCTACGCAATCGGCGAGGTACCTCTGTCGTCGTATCCGGACGATAAGGGGTACGACGATTACGGGGATGCTGCAATCGTGGTCTTGACCCGCAACTCCGGGGAAAGCAACGAGGCCCCATCCGGTGAGTTTAATGACGGCGAAGTGTATTACCGTCTGAACCAGGATGAGCGCGACTTGATTGAGGAAGCGAAGGGGAATTTCGATACGGTCGTGGTCATTGCGAATTCCCCATCGGCCATGGAACTGGACGAGCTGAATGACGACGAACAGATCGACGCCATTCTGCAATGCGGCGGTCTGGGTATGAGCGGCGCCAAATCCCTTGGCAGCATATTGGCGGGTACGGTGAACCCGTCCGGACACTTGACGGATACGTACGCCGCCAATTCGTTGTCGTCCCCGGCGATGAGCAACCACGGCGACTATTCGTATTCGAATGCGGACGAGATCACCGCGGCGTCCGAGAACGGAAAGGCCGAGAACAATACCAAGTACTTGGTGCAGCAGGAAGGTATCTACACCGGATACAAGTATTACGAGACCCGGTATGAGGACACCGTGCTGCAGCGGGGCAATGCTTCTTCGGAAACCGGTACCTTCGCTTCCGAAGGCGTTTGGGACTATGACGATGAGGTGACATGGAGCTTTGGCTACGGCCTGTCGTATACCACATTCCAACAGGAGTTGGAGAACGTTCGTGTAGCGGACAACGCTGTGGTTGCCACTGTCAAGGTGACCAACACAGGCGATGTTCCAGGCAAGTCGGTGGTGCAGCTGTACGCACAGAGTCCGTATACGCAGTACGACATTGACAACGGAGTCGAGAAATCCTCCGTCCAGCTGCTTTCGTTTGATAAAACTGACACGCTGAAGCCCGGGCAGAGCCAGACGATTGCCTTGAACGCGGATCTGTACAGCGTGGCCAGCTATGATACCTATGGGCAAGGCACCTGGATTCTGGACGACGGCGACTACCGTTTCGCCATCGGTTCGGATGCGCATGACGCGTTGAACAACATCCTGGCGGCCAAGGGATACGACGCCTCTCGCGGCATGGACGCCGACGGCGACGCTTCCAAGGTGTCGACATGGACGAACGGGACATTCACCACCTTGGAAGTCCCCGAATTCAGCGATAACGGATTCACCACGCAGAACGGGCTGGTCCGTGAAACAAACGACGTGACGGTGGAGAACCATCTCGCCCACGCCGACCTCAACACGTGGATGCCAGAAGATCGGCAGATCTCCTATCTGTCCAGAAGCGACTGGTCTGGAACTTGGCCTGAAAGCCAGGAGAACCTGACCGCGACCGACGAGATGATTACGCATCTGCTGGCCCAGGTATATGAACCTGGTGATGAGGATACGTCGTCCATCGTCATGGGCGTTGACAACGGCGTCGAATTGGTTGACCTCATCGGCAAGGATTATGACGATCCATTGTGGGATCAGTTGTTGGAACAGATGACGCTGCAGGATATGGTTGATCTGACGGCCAAGAACTTCAGTGCCACCAACGGCATTGACAATGTGGGGTATCCGGGCACCATCGAAAACGATGGGCCTTCCGGCATCGTAACCAACTACTCGTCGAAATATGATCACGGCAGCACGATCTTCCCCGGCATCGAGAACTACAGCTCGATCAACCCGAGAATGTATCCATCGCAGTCGCTGATCGCCAGCGCGTTCAACCGTAACCTGGTTTACGAGCAGGGCAGAATGTTCGGCGAGGATTCCCTGTACACCGAGCAGACCGAAATCTGGGCGCCGGGCCTGAATCTGCATCGCACGCCGTATTCGGGGCGCAACTTCGAATACTATTCCGAGGACAGTCAGATGACGTATATCCTCGGGGCGGAGATGGCTTCCGGCATCCAGAGCAACGGTGCAATCTGCGCGGTCAAGCACTTCGCGTTCAACGATTATGAGACGAACCGGTTCGGCCTGTCGACATTCCTGAACGAGCAGACGGCCAGAGAGAACGGCCTGCGCGGATTCGAGGGTGCCATCACCGTGGGGCATGCCCGGAACGTCATGACCACCCTGGCCCGCATCGGCGTGGACTGGATCGGGCAGGACAGTGAGATGCAGGATTCCATTCTGCGTGCGGAATGGGGGTTCGACGGCTATGTGGTCACCGATAACGCCATCCAGCCGTATATGAAGGAGTACGCTATCACGTACGGCACCGACAAGTTTGTGGTGTTCGTGCCTGATCGTTACGACCAGCTGCTGTTGGAAAACGCGCCGCACGATCTGAAACTGCTCACCGCATTGCGACAGGCATGCCATCGCATCCTGTATGTCAACGTCAACAGCAACGCCATGAATGGCATGAGCGCAGGTGCCACCGTCGTTCAGGCGACACCGGCATGGAAGGCTGCGCTCATCGTGGCCTGCGTGGTTATGGGCGTCATCGCGGCGTTGTTCACCATCTGGTCCGTGTTGGCTGACAGGCGTTATCGGAAGCTGGCCTGCTTGGAAATGGTCGACGGAACCCGGGTCAGGCGCGGCGCAGGTTGCGTGCTGGGCATCATCGGGGCCATGGTGATGATGGTGGCCGGGGTGATGTATATCACCGCCTCTAACGATTCGTATGGCTTGGATATACCGACCGTGGTGGCGATGGTGGCGGCGGTTGTCATGCTACTGGTCGCGGCGGTGGGTGATCCGTTCCGATACGGCAATCTGGTGACGGGTCTGCTGATGGCCCTGTCGTTCGGTCTGCTGCTGAAATCGCGACTGGTCTATCTGCTCACCGGCGTCTTGGGCATCTCGCAGGACGGTATCGCCGGTGGCATCATTGGGGCCCTGCTGATGATCGTGGTGGCCGGGCTGTTCAACCTAGCCGCAGCTTTCTTCTCGGCGAAGCGGCACATGCCGATCAACCGGTAAACGGGTATGAGAACCAACGCTGCACGGCGATTCATCCGCCGTGCAGCGGACCCTTCCAAAGGAGTGACATGAACAAACAATCGTTGAACGAATGTTGGACGGTGCGCCGGCTGGACGGCGATGGGGAACCGGTTGCGGTGGATCTGCCTTACGACGCCATGTTGCGCGAGCCGAGAAACGCTTCGTCCCTCGGCGGGCACAATATCGGCTGGTTCGAAGGCCATGACTATGAGTACCGCAGGGAACTCGAACTTGGTGTGGATCAGATTGAACGACGGATGATGCTGCAGTTCGAAGGTGTTTATCATAAAGCCCAGGTGTATGTGAACGACGTGGAGGTAGCGTCACAGCCTAACGGTTATCTGGACATCATCGCCGACATCGGCGGCGTGGTCCACGCGGGAACCAACGTGATTCGCGTCGTCGCCCACGCGGCTGATCAGCCCAATTCCCGCTGGTACACGGGCGCTGGCATCTACCGGCCGGTATGGCTGCTGAGCGGGGGCGAGCGCTGCGTCATGCCGGACGGAGTGCGGATTCGGACAATTGCGGCGGATCGAGGCCTTGTCGGGCTGCGTGTCATCGGCTCGCGCCCGGGAACTGGCACTTATGTCGTCCTCGACGCGGACGGTCATGCCGTCGTCTCCGGAGATGTGCCGGTCGGCAGCGACTCCGATGTCGGTGGGGAGGTGGCGGTCGCCATCCCCGACGTGCGACTGTGGGATGAGCAGACCCCGTACCTGTACGTCATGCGTGTCTCATACGGTGACGACGTGACGGAAACCCGGTTCGGTGTCAGGAGCATCGCGTGGTCCGCCGATAGTGGATTCACCGTCAACGGTCGCCGTGTCATTCTCAAGGGCGCCTGCGTGCATTCGGACAACCAGCTGCTCGGTGCGGAGAGCTATCGGGAATCCGAGGAGCGCAGGGTGCGGCTGCTGAAGAATTGCGGGTACAATGCCATACGATCCGCCCACAACGCCGCATCTCGCCAGCTCATCGAGGCGTGCGACAGACTCGGCATGTATCTGGTCGACGAATACGCTGACTGCTGGTATATCCACAAGACATGCCATGACTATGCCTCGTATGTGGAATCGCGGTTCGAGCGCGATCTGGCCAGCATTGTGACCAAGGACTACTCGCATCCGTCCGTGGTGATGTACTCCATCGGTAATGAAGTGGCCGAGACGGCGCAGAAGCGAGGCGTCGGGCTGACACGGGATATGACGGCATGCCTGCATCGGCTGGACGGCACCCGTCCCGTGACGTGCGGTGTCAACATCTTCTTCAATCTGCTCAGTTCGTTGGGATTCGGAGTCTACAGCGATGCCAAGGCTGAGCGGGAGGCCGAGAATACGGGCAAGACCAAGGCGGTCGGATCAGAGTTCTACAACAACCTGGCCGGTCTGTTGGGCGACACCGTCATGAAGTTCGGGGCTACGCTGCCGGGCTGCAACGCCAAAACCAAGGACGCATTCGCTGCAATGGATATCTCCGGATACAACTACGGCATCATGCGGTATCGGCGCGATTTGCGCCGCCACCCCGACCGTCTGATTGTAGGCAGCGAGACGTTCTGCAGGGATGCCGCCGCCTTCATGCGGATAGCCAAAACCAATACGCGTCTGATCGGCGATTTCGTGTGGGCCGGCATCGACTACATCGGCGAGACCGGCATTGGCGCATGGGAATATGAGGACTATGCGCCCAAGGATGGGCCGGAGCATGGTTGGCTCACCGCGGGTGCCGGCAGGCTGGACATCACCGGCAGTCCGCTCGGTGAGGCGTACTACACGCGTGTCGCGCTTGAACACGACCCTGGTCCGTACCTTGCGGTGCGACCGGTATACCAGACCGGCTCGCATTCATCGTCGGCTTGGAAGATGACGGACGCGTTGCGCAGCTGGTCGTTCCACGGGTGCGACGGCCTGCCGGCGAGCGTCGAGGTGTACAGCAACGCGGCTCGGGTGCGGCTCGAACTGAACGGTACGGTGGTCGGCACCAAGAGCGTTCGCGACTGTGTCGCAAGATTCTCCATGCGGTATCATGACGGCACTCTGATAGCGGTGGCATTGGACGGGCAAGGGCGCGAGATCGGTCGCGACGAGCTGGTTACGGCGCAGGAATCCACGCGACTGGAGATCTTCCCGGAAACCGGCGAACCGGGATGCGAACAGTCGGCAACCGTTCCGACGCGGGGATTGCTGCACCTGCGTCTGCGGTATACCGACGAATACGGCGTGTGGAAGCCGATGGAGAAGCACGAGATCCAGGTGAGCGTCACCGGCGGCATGCTGAAGGCGGCCGGCAATGGCGCGCCCTACAATCCGGACGGATACCTCAACTCCACAGTGCGCACATATTACGGCCAAGCTCTGGTCGTAGTGCGGGCAGACCGCGGCGGAACCCTTGTCGTTACTGCCGAAGACGGCAGTGACACTGCCACATACATCGCTGAGATTGCTGGTGAGGGCTGATCGTGGAACAACGATTGACGGAACGCAATGTAAAACCGAACGGCGTGATTCACCTAGGGGAAATGCTGTTCGGCTATCTTATTGGGCCGTTCGGTGCACTGCTCAGCTACGGTATCTTCACCAGCATCCTGCAGAACTATCTGACTGACGTGCTGCGGTTGGACTTGTCGTTCCTGTCGGGGCTGCAACTGGTATCGACCGTGCTGATTGTAGCGGCGAATCTCGTGGTCGGCCAGCTCATCGAACGCACTCGTTCGCTGTGGGGCAAGGCGCGGCCATGGATTCTGTTATCGGCGCTGCTGCTGTCCGTGGCCAGTCTGTTGATGTTCATTGTGCCGGGTCCGCAGACTGCGCGTTACGTGTGGATTGCCGTGGCGTACAACCTGTATTATTCTCTTGCCTACCCGATTTACAACACGGCGAATTCCGCGCTGGTGTCGCTGTCCACAAGGAACTCGCAGGAGCGCTCCAAGCTGGCGTCGTTCACCAATATTGCCCAGTTGGGCACCATGGGAGTGGGATCCATGCTGTTTCCCATGCTGGTCTCGTTCGCTCTGAAGGATGATCAGCGGCTCTGGTTCCTGTCCATGCTTGGCGTGGCTGCGTTCGGCATGTTGACCATGTTGTTGCAGTTCCGATTCACCAGGGAGCGGATCACCGAGGATAACCGAGGCAAAGGGGAACAGGACGGTTCCGTGCAATCCGGTTCCTCACTGAAGGCGCAGCTGCGTGCGGTAACGGATGAGCGTTGGTGGTGGGTCATTATCGTGTTCTATCTGCTGTTCCAATTCGCCGGGGCGATGAAGAACAGTTCGATGTCCTATTTCTGCAAGTGGCTGATTGATGACTCATTCCTTTCCGGCGCGGATGCTTGGGGAGTCGCTCAGTCGCTGCTCGGTGCCTTGGGCGCCATACCGATGGCTGTTGCGGCGTTGTTCGTGGTGCCGTTGTGTAACCGCTTCGGCAAGCGGGACGTGGTGTTTGCGGGTATGGTGATCGGCGTGGTCGGCGGTATCATTGCCGGCTGCGCTGGCGGAAACATCGCGGGCGTGGCGGTAGGTGTGGCGATCAAATGTTTGGGGTCGGCTCCGGCCTGCTACATGATCCTGGCGATGTTGGCGGATGTGATTGACCACATCGAGGGCGTGCGGGGCATCCGAACTGACGGATTGACGATGTCGATCTACAGTTCCATCATGGTTGCGGCTACTCCCGTATGCAATGCGGTGTTCAGTTCACTGCTGGCGATGTCCGGGTACGACCAATCCCTGACGGTTGGCGTGGGTGTGCAGAGTGCATCCGCGCGGGCGGCCATCGGGGCAAGTTATATCTGGGTGGAGACGGTCGCTTATGCCGTGTGCGGAATGCTCATTCTGTTCTGGAACGTGGAACGGCGACGTAGAAAATCATAAACTTGAGTCAACTTCACTCAAGTTTTGGGAATAGAATAGGGGCATGGTCGGTTGACCATATCAGACAGCGGGAATCGCGCCCGAAGACGGCCCGGCAGCAAGTCGCGGCGGGGCGCGACGCATGGAGGATGATATGGAACAGAAGTTCACGACGATGGCCCAGGAGGCAATCGGCGACGCGATTCAGAGCGCGTCCGCCGCGGGCAACGCGCAGGTCGAAACCCTGCATCTGATGGACGCCCTGCTCCGTCAGGAGAACGGCGTGGTCCCCGGCCTGATCCAGGCCGCCGGCGGCGACCGCCAGCGCATCGGGGCTGAGATTCGCAACGCGCTGGTCGCGTTGCCAAGCGCCAGCGGTTCGAGCACCGCGCAGCCGCAGGCCAGCCGTCAGCTGACCGCCGCGCTCGCGCAGGCCGAGAAGGAAATGCAGGCGATGGGCGACGAATACGTCTCCACCGAACACCTGCTCATCGGCATCGCCGCGGCCACCCCGAACCAGAGCGCCGACATCCTCAAGCGCAACGGCATCACCCCCGAGGCGCTGCGCAAGGCCGTGCCCGGTGTGCGAGGCGGTGCGAAGGTCACCAGCCCGGATGCCGAAGGCAACTACAAGGCGTTGGAGAAGTACTCCACCGACCTGACTGCGCAGGCGCGCGACGGCAAGCTCGATCCGGTGATCGGCCGCGACCAGGAGATCCGCCGCGTCATCCAGATCCTGAGCCGGCGCACCAAGAACAACCCGGTGCTGATCGGCGAGCCCGGCGTCGGCAAAACCGCCGTCGTGGAAGGCCTGGCGCAGCGCATCGTGGCCGGCGACGTGCCGAGCACCCTGCAGAACAAGAAGCTGATCTCTCTGGACCTGGGCTCCATGGTGGCCGGCTCCAAGTACCGCGGCGAATTCGAAGAGCGTCTGAAGAGCGTGCTCAACGAGATCAAGAACGCCAACGGCCAGATCATCACCTTCATCGACGAGATTCACACCATCGTCGGCGCAGGCGCGGCCGAAGGCTCGATGGACGCCGGCAACATGTTGAAGCCCATGCTGGCGCGCGGCGAACTCCGTCTGATCGGTGCCACTACGCTCGACGAGTACCGCGAGAACGTGGAGAAGGATCCGGCGCTGGAACGCCGATTCCAGCAGGTGTATGTGGGCGAGCCGTCCGTCGAGGACACGATTGCCATCCTGCGTGGTCTGAAGCAGCGGTACGAGGCGCACCACAAGGTCACGATCGGCGACGACGCGCTGGTCGCCGCCGCCACGCTGTCGAACCGGTACATCTCCGGCCGTCAGCTGCCGGACAAGGCCATCGACCTGGTCGACGAGGCCGCTGCCCACCTGCGCATGGAGCTTGACTCGCAACCCGAGGAGATCGACGAACTGCAGCGCAAGGTCACCCGTCTGGAGATGGAGGAGATGCAGCTGAAGAAGGCCGAGGACCCCGCGTCCAAGGAGCGTCTGGGCAAGCTGCAGGCCGAACTGGCCAACACGCGCGAGAAGCTGAGCGGCCTGACCGCCCGTTGGGACGCGGAGAAGGCCGGCCACAACAAGGTCGGCGACCTGCGCGCCCAGCTCGACGCCAAGCGCGTGGAAGCCGACAAGGCCGCCCGTGAGGGCGATCTGGAGAAGGCCAGCCGCATCCTGTACGGTGAGATCCCCGCCATCCAGAAGGAGCTCGCCGCCGCCGAACGCGCCGCCGACGAGGCGGACGCGGCCGAGACCGACAACGAGCCGATGGTGCCCGACCACGTGGACGCCGATTCCGTGGCGGAGATCGTCTCCGACTGGACCGGCATCCCCGTCGGCCGCCTCATGCAGGGCGAGAACGAGAAGCTCCTGAACATGGAGGAGTACCTCGGCAAGCGCGTCATCGGCCAGAAGGAGGCCATCCAGGCCGTGTCCGACGCGGTGCGCCGTTCGCGCGCCGGCATCGCCGACCCGAACCGCCCGACCGGCTCGTTCCTGTTCCTCGGCCCCACCGGCGTGGGCAAGACCGAGCTCGCCAAGGCGCTCGCCGACTTCCTGTTCGACGACGAGAAGGCCATGGTGCGCATCGATATGAGCGAGTACATGGAGAAGTCCTCCGTGTCCCGCCTGATCGGCGCGGCGCCGGGCTACATCGGGTATGAGGAGGGCGGCCAGCTGACCGAGGCCGTGCGTCGCCGCCCGTACTCGGTGGTGCTGTTCGACGAGGTGGAGAAGGCAAACCCGGAGGTCTTCGACGTGCTTCTGCAGGTGCTCGACGACGGTCGTCTGACCGATGGTCAGGGCCGTACCGTGGACTTCAAGAACACGATCCTGATCATGACCTCGAACCTGGGCTCGCAGTTCCTGGTCCAGCCTGATCTGGACGAGGACGCCAAGCGCAAGGCCGTGATGGACGCCGTGCACATGCAGTTCAAGCCGGAGTTCATCAACCGTCTGGACGA
>ENA-UOIW01001357-UOIW01001357.1-human-gut-metagenome-genome-assembly--contig:-P58-NODE-1357-length-14688-cov-8.642930_pt1 | contig 14688 bp, 10 predicted proteins | sample MGYA00242334_ERZ723881 | MGnify/ENA metagenome assembly ERZ723881
GTGTTGACCATGATTGCTCCTTTGCGTTATGACTGGTTGGTTTACTTGACGTTCTTGATGAGCATGATGAACACGCAGCCGACCAAAGCGAAGCAGATCGCGATCGGGAACGCGAACACATAGCCCAGGGCCAGCACCACCGAGCTCATGATCACCGGGCCGAGCATCTGACCCAGCGTGGTGGCCAGGTTCAGGATGCCCAGGTCCTTGCCGGCCTCCTCCTTGTTCGGCAGCACATCCACCAGCAGCGCTTCGGGCTCGATCCCCTCGATCGACTTGTAGTGTTCCGGCAGCAGCACCGCATTGACGATCTGCAATCCGATGAAGCCGTGTTTTTAGATAAAATGTTTAGATGTGTTAGATAAAATTAGATAAGAAAGGAGCTTCGCACTACTTCGAGTTTCAGATCGGGAGGGGCGGAATTCCGCCATTGCGAATCCCGAACCCCGAGGTAGTGCGAACCCCGCTCAGCGATACCGGTCCCAGACCGGCGAGGGGAAGATCATCCGCTCGAACACCAGCCACTCGTCGTACATGTCGATCGGCGGTTCGCGCAACCAACGCAGCTGTATGCCGTCCATCGCCTCGATACACTGACGCACCACCGGCATCATGGTCTCATCCCAGGCACCGACCTCAGGCGGCAGGCTCCACGGGAACCGGCTGTAATAGTCCCAGGCTGACAGCGGACGGTTGCGGAAATAGTCATAGAGCGGGTGCTCGGGGTTGAACGCCTCGGACTCCAGCACCATATACAGCTGCACCATCATGCGGCGGGCGGCGTTGTGGCGCACCAGAAACCGCAGATACGCAGGGAACAGCGGGGCTTCGGGATCGCTGCCAGGCAACCCAGAGGCCAGGAAGTCGTCCGGCGTGCCGGAGGCATCGTACACATCAGTGATCAGCAGCTGCAGCAACCCGTCCTTGTTGCCGATATAGTGCAGCAGACCAGGCTGACTCATGCCGACCTCGTCGGCCACATCCTTCAGCGAGATGCCGTTGAAACCCCGTTCGCTGATCAGTTTCGCCGCCGCACGGGTAATCTCCCCCATCCGCTCCTCAGGCGTCTTGCGTACCCTCTTCTGCTTCACCATGCCGCCCAGTCTAGCGCACCGGGTCAATAAGCCCCGAAAGCATCTCTTTGCGGACTCTGACGCATCTCGGCTGTCACAAGCTTCTTCCGTATCCGCGGAATTCCGCGGATTTACCGAAATGGTTCACGGTCACGATGTATCAGAGTCCATAGGAAAAGACCCCGTGGGAGGAATTCCGTAGGGAGAGCCCTCCACAGGGAGAACTCTCCATCAGAGGACTCAGTCGGCGGTCTCCATGCCGTCGGTCCGGCCGCCCTTGACCGGGGCGTCCAGACCGGCCGCATGCGCCTTCTTGGCGGCGGAGATCATCAGCTTGATGCGGTTGAGCTGGTTCGCCTCGCTGGCACCCGGATCGTAATCGATCGACACAATGTTGGCCTGCGGATACAGGCGGCGAATCTTGCCGAACATGCCACGGCCGGTCACATGGTTGGGCAGGCAGGCGAACGGCTGCGCGCAGATCACGTTTGGGCAGCCCTGCTCGATCAGTTCCAGGATCTCGGCGGTCAGCAGCCAGCCCTCGCCGGCCTGCACGCCGACCGAGGTGACGGACGCGGCCTTCTTGACCAGCTCGGGCATCGACTCATCCTGCTGGAACTTGCCATGCGCCAGATCAATGGCCGCACGCACCGGGTTCAGGTACCGGTCGAGGCCCCACCGCATGATGCCGTAGGTCACCGGATTGCCGCCCTTGCCCAGATAATGCTCGTTCCACTCCGAGATGTACGGCTTGGTGGTCATGAACTCCATGATGCCCGGCACCACGGCCTCACAGTCCTGCGACTCGATGACATCGACCACATGGTTGTTGGCATCCGGATGGTACTTGACCAGGATCTCACCGACCACGCCAACGCGCACCTTGCGCGGGACGTCCTTGAGCGGCAGCGCGTCAAAGGATTTCACGATCTCCTTGACCAGCGTCTGATACGGCAGGAAGCCCTTGCCCAGCACCTTGGCGGCGGTCTTCGAACGGCCATGGTGCTCGATCGTCTCACGCACGATCGTGTCCCACTGCCGATACAGCGCGTTCGCGCTGCCGGGCGTGACCTCATACGGGCGCACGCGGTACAGGCATTTCATCAGCAGATCGCCGATGATCAACGCCTTCAACGCGCGGTGGATGAGCTGCGGCGTGGGCGTGAAGCCGGGGTTGTCCTCCAGGCCCTGCGTGGAGATGGCGATGACCGGGATCTGCGGATAGCCGGCATCCACCAGCGCCTTGCGGATCAGGCCGAAGTAGTTGGTTGCACGGCACATGCCGCCGGTCTGCGTGATGGCGAGCGCCACCTTGTCCGGGTCGTATTTGCCTTCAAGAATCGCGTCGATGAGCTGGCCGATGACCATGATGGCCGGATAGCAGGCGTCGTTGTTGACGTACTTGAGACCGACCTCGACGTCCTCATGGCTGGCGTGCTCGAGGATGTCGAACTTGTAGCCGGCGGAGCGGATCACCGATTCGACCAGCGAGAAGTGGATCGGGCTCATCTGCGGGGCCACGATCGTGTAGTCCTTCTTCATGGACTTGCCGAACGGGATCTTGTTGGCGTACTTGGTCAGCGTGGCCGAGTTGTGCGCACCCTTCTTGCCTTGCCCTGCAGCGGTGTTCCGCGAGGCGTCCCTGACCGCCTGGGTGAGCTTGGGATTGCCGCGCATGACGGTGTCGAGCATGACCTGGCGGCCCGGGGTCGGCGCCTCGGATCCGGTCTTGCGGAATTCGCCGGTCTTCGGCTGCTGAACCGCGGCCAGCGCCGCTTCGGCGGCGGCCAGCTGCGCTTTGGCGGATTCGACCGCGTCCTGCGCGGCCTTCAGCTCGGCGTCGGATGCCGCGGACCGTTCGGCCTTCGGGGCCTCATCCGTGGCGGATTCGGCCGACCCGGCGGCTGCGGCACGCGCGGCGTTGGATTCGCGCTCCTCGACCGCGGCCTTGAGCGAACGCAGACGGATCTTGGCGGCGCCCAGGTTCGAGACCTCGTCGATCTTGAGCATGGTGTACACGTCGGCCTTGTCGGCCAGGATCTCCGCCACCTGGTCGGTGGTGATGGCGTCCAGGCCGCAGCCGAAGGAGTTGAGCTGCACGAGTTCGAGCCCCGGATAGGAGGCCACGAAGTTCGCCGCCGCGTACAGGCGGGAATGGTAGGCCCACTGGTTGGTCACGCGCAGCGGCATGCGGGTGGTGACCTTGCGGTCGTCCACGTGGCGGAAGCCGTTGGCGTTGCGCTTGCGCGGATCCTCCTCGCCTTCGGACAGATAGTCGCTCAGATGCAGCTTCTCGCCCGGCTGCAGCTCGCAGATCGAATCCTCGGAGAGCACCACCATGCCCAGCGAGCAGATCGTCTCGGGAATGCCGTGGTTGATCTCGGGGTCGATGTGGTACGGGCGACCGGCCAGCACGATGCCGCGGCAGTCGTGTTCCTTCATGTACGCCAAGGCGCGCAGGCCCTCCTGCTGCACGTCGTACTTGAAGACCTTGTCCTCGGCGTAGGCGGCCTTGACGGCCTCCTGCGCCTCCTCGCGGGTCACGTTCGCCCACGCGAACTCCTCCACGATGCGCTCGACCATCAGCTCGTGGTTGGCCAGGTTGAAGTACGGCCGCATGTAGCGGATGCCCTCTTCGCGCAGTTCGGGCATATTGGCGCCGATGACCACCGGATAGTTGGCCACCACCGGGCAGTTGTAGTGGTTGTCGGTGTTGTCGACCAGGTTCTCCTCGTAGCTCACGCACGGGTAGAAAATCGTCTTCACGCCCTTGCCGAGCAGCCACTTGATGTGGCCGTGCACCAGCTTGGCCGGGTAGCAGATGTTCTCGGAGGCGATCGACTCGATGCCCGTCTCGAACAGTTCATGGCTGGAACGCCCGGAGATCACGACCTTGAAGCCCAGCGAGGTGAGCAGCGTGAACCAGAACGGATAGTTCTCATACATGTTGAGCACGCGCGGGATGCCGATCTCGCCGCGGGTGGCCTTCTTGTCGGTGAGCCTGCGGTAGGCGAAGCACCGCTTGTACTTGTAGTCGTACAGGTTCGGCCGGTCGGAACGCTGCTTCTTGGCGTCGCCGCCGCGTTCGCAGCGGTTGCCGGTCACGTAGCGCGAGCCGTCGGCGAATGTGGTGATCGTCAGCTTGCAGTGGTTCTGGCACAGCTTGCACACGTCACGCGTGCTGGTCATCGTCAGGTTGTCGAGTTCCTCGCCCTTGAGGATCGTGGACTCAGTGCCGTCCTCATAGTGCATGCGGGCGGTGAGCGCGGCGCCGTACGCGCCCATAAGCCCCGCGATGTTCGGGCGGGTGACCTCGCGCTCGGTGAGCAGCTCGAATGCGCGCAGCACGGCGTCGTTGAGGAACGTGCCGCCCTGCACGACCACCGTATCGCCCAGTTCGCCCGAATCGCGCAGCTTGATGACCTTGTACAGCGCGTTACGCACCACCGAATAGCACAGGCCCGCGGCGATGTCCTCGATCGAGGCACCTTCCTTCTGCGCCTGCTTGACCGAGGAGTTCATGAACACGGTGCAGCGCGAGCCCAGGTCCACCGGATGCGTGGAGTTCAGCGCGGCCTGCGTGAACTGCTCGATGGTCAGGCCCATCGACTGCGCGAAGGTCTGCAGGAACGAGCCGCAGCCGGAGGAGCAGGCCTCGTTGACGGCGATCGAGTCGATGACGCCGTCGGTGATGGCCAGGTACTTCATGTCCTGGCCGCCGATGTCGATGACGGCGGTGACGCCGGGGCTGACCATTTCGGCGCCACGGTAGTGCGCCATCGTCTCGACCACGCCCTCGTCCAGGTGCAGGCCGGTGGTGATCAGGCCCTCGCCGTAGCCGGTGGCGCAGGAGCGTGCGATCCACGCACCCTCGGGCAGTTCGGACTGGATGCGCTTGACGATGTCGATGGCCGCGGTCAACGGGCTGCCGTCGTTCGTGGCGTAGCTGGACCAGACAATCTCACGGTCGTCGTTGACCAGCGTGGCCTTGATGGTCGTCGATCCGGCATCGATGCCCAGGAAATGCGGGCCGGACGCGTCCTCCAACGTGCCGATGTGCACGTGTTCGCGGTGGTGCCGGGCGTTGAAGGCCTCGCGGTCCGCTTCGGTCGGGAACAGCGGGGGCATCGTCGGGGTGTTGACCGGCAGGTGTTCGAGTTCGTCCAGACGCGCCAGGATGTCGGCGCAGGGGCGGGCCTCGAAGTGTTCGACGGAGTCGAGCTTCTCCGGCTGCCCGGCCAGCAGAGCCGCGCCGAACGCCACGTACAGATGGGCGTCGGTCGGCACGATGAATTCGTCGACCTTGCCTTCGAGCGCCCGATGGAACGCCTCGCGCAGCTCGGACATGAAGAACAGCGGGCCGCCCAGGAAGATGACGGTGCCGTGGATCGGACGGCCGGACGCCAGACCGGCGATGGTCTGGGTGGCGACAGCGGTGAAGATGGAGGCCGCCAGATCCGGCTTGGCGGCGCCGTCGTTGATCAGCGGCTGCAAGTCGGTTTTGGCGAACACGCCGCAGCGGGATGCGATCGGATACAGCGTGGTGTAGTGCTTGGCCATCTCGTTGAGGCCTTCGGCGTCGGTGTCCAGCAACGTGGACATCTGGTCGATGAACGCGCCGGTGCCGCCCGCGCAGGAGCCGTTCATACGCTGCTCCGGCGTCGGCTTGAGATAGGTGATCTTGGCGTCCTCGCCGCCCAGCTCGATGATGACGTCGGCCTGCGGGTATTCGGCGTCGATCGCCTCGGTCTCGGCGATGACCTCCTGGATGAACGGCACGTGCAGGCTGTCGGCGAGCGCCAGACCGCCGGAACCGGTGATGGCCAGCCGAACCGGCTCGTCACCGCGACCCTGCCCCACCAGTGTGGTGTGGATGTCCCCCAACAGTCCGGCCACGGTGGCGCGCACATTGGCGTGATGACGGCGATAGTCGGAGAACAGCACGCGTTCGAGCGCATCCTCCTGATCGAGCACCACGGCCTTCACCGTGGTCGAGCCGATGTCGAGTCCTACGCGCAGCGGCTTCATATCGCTCCTCTCGGCCGCGGTATTCGCGGTATCCACCATGTACACCTCGTTCGATTCAGCGCCGGGACGGTGTCTCCAGGAACACCGCATACGCCCGGTTACCCATATGTAATATAGTCGGGGACCGACCCAAACCACGCCCCGAACGCCCATATTGTCGTTTGGCGAACGCATTCGGCGTTGTCCCGGCATCCCATCCGTCCCGTCGGCCGCGCGCCACCATATACTGGTGCCATGAACACTTTTCTGCTTCGTGACGTGGTCAATGCCGACTCCTCCGCCTCCATCAGCGACTATGGCGCCCATGTGCTGACATGGACCCCCGCCGGACAGCCCCCGGTAATCTGGCGCCCCGCCGCCGTCCAGCTGCGCGAGGGCACCGCCATCCGCGGCGGCGTGCCGATCATCTTCCCATGGTTCAACACCGGCTGGGATGGCGGACGCCCCGTATCCAAACAGCCGAAGCACGGGTTCGGCCGCGTGGCCTTCTGGTCCTTCGACGCGGACGCCTCGTCCGATCGGCATGTCCGGTATACGCTGGATTCCGCCGATTTCGGCGATAATCTGCTGACGCAGCTCAATTCAGGCGACCACCCCCGTTTCCACGCGACCTATGACGTCGAGATCGGCGAGCGGATCGCCATGACCCTGACCGTGACCAACGACGGCGACGAACCGCTCACCTACGAGGCGGCGCTGCACACCTACCTGCATGTGGGCGATGTGGAGCGGATCGCGGTGCACGGTCTGGAATCCTGCGAGTATCTGGACAACACGCAGCCTGGTGTCCCCCACTGTTCCGCGACCGGCGAGCCGATCACGTTCGACGGCATGGTCGACCGGACGTATCTGCGCGGGGATGAAGCCGACGCTCCCCTCGCCATCGACGACCCGGTGCTGGGGCGCACAATCGAGATCGTCAATGCCGGCGCACCGCAGGCGGTGGTCTGGAATCCGGGCCAGGCCGCCGGCGACGCGATGGGCGATCTGGCCGTCGGCGAATGGCGCGGCTTCGTCTGCGTGGAGGCGGTGGCCCGTCTCGACCGGAGCGTGACGCTCGCGCCGGGGCAGACGCATACGCTCTCGCAGACGCTGTCGGTGCGCTGATCGACACCCTCCATCGTCTTCACTTGCCGAGTCATCCGGCGCCCCGATGGCTCAGCAAGTCAGGAGGCCTGCTGGCCCTCCCCTGCCTCGCGGTCCTTCAGGTAGATCTCGGGGATGTCGCGTTCTTGATCGTGCAGCTTGGCCCAGATCACCGGCGCCCCGGCGGCCAGCGACTTGGGGACGTCCAGGATGCGCTGGTTGGAGCTGCCTCGGAACTGCAGCAGCGAGTCCTTGAGCGTCCTGATGAAGCGGCCGTCGACCAGCACATCGATGAGTTCCAGCAGTTCGCGCTTATCCGGGGTCTCGCCGGGGCGCATCAGCTCCTCCCAGGTGTACCCGGTCCAGGACCAGATGTCCTTGGTGTGGCCGAACTCCTTGCGGATGCGGCGTGACAGCGGGATGAGCACCGGCGTGGCCAGCAACGGTTCGCCGCCGAGGAAGGTGATGCCCTGAACATAGTCGGGGCGCAGGTCCTCGATGATCCTGTCCTCCAACGCCTGCGTGTACTCATGGCCGGCCTGGAAGTCCCAGATCGAGGCGTTGAAACAGTCCACACAGTGGAACGGGCAGCCGGAGACGTACAGCGAGTTGCGCACGCCTTCGCCGTCGGTGACGATGAAGGTCTTGTAGTCGGCGATCATGCGCTTGGACATGCGCCGGCCGTCCCACTGGCCCGCCTTCGGGTCGTTGGCCAGCCCACCGGAGGGCACGGAGGGGCCGCGGCCTGTCTCCCCCGCGGCGAAGTCGTGGCGGGTGGTTTCGGTGGTCCTGCGCAAGTCCGTCATGCCGTCTCCTTCATCGTTGATTGCCTGCCGCCTCGGTGCATCCGTATGCATCCGTAATGCTGCATCCGTGGTTTGGATGACGATTCGCGGGTAAGGCTGAGGGTGGTTCGCGACGGTCTGCCGCCACGAACCACCCTCCTGCCGCGTACGTCACCACGGCCGTTCCGTCATCGGGAATGCCGGATGCCTACTTGGTCTCCTCGAACCACTCGCGGGTCTCGCCGTCGGCGAGCGTGACGCGACCGGTTTCGCCGCTCATGTGCTTGACGCGGTGCGAGATCTCCTCGTGACGGCCGTGCACCATCGGACGCTGCACCGGGTTGCCCAGGTAGCCGCAGGTGCGCTTGGTCACGTTGCACTTGTCCGGGTCGGAGTTGCCGCACTCGGGGCACTTGAAGCCCTCGTCGGTGGGTTCGAAGTCGCCCTGGAACCCGCAGACGAAGCAATGGTCGATCGGGGTGTTGGTGCCCAGGTAGCCGATGCCGATGTTGTAGGCGTAATCCCACACGGCTTCGAGCGCCTTCGGGTTGTCCTGCAGGCACGGGTACTCGCAGTAGTTGATGAAGCCGCCGGACGCGAAGTACGGGAAGTCCTTCTCGTAGTTGAGCTTCTCCATCGGGGTGGGCTGCAGCCACACCGGGTAGTGGAAGGAGTTGGTGTAGAAGTCGTGGTCGGTCACGCCCTCGATCTCGCCGTACTTCTCCCTATCCATGCGGTTGAAGCGGTCGGTCAGCGATTCGGCCGGCGTGGAGTACACCGAATAGTGATAGCCCTCCGCGGTGCTCCACTGCTTGCACAGTTCGTTCATGCGCTTGACGATGGACAGGGCGAAGTCCTTGCCTTCCGGATCCCAGCCATGGTCGCGCATCCAGTTCTTGCCGTAGAACACGGCGGTCGCCTCGTACAGGCCGATGTAGCCCAGCGACACGGTGGCGCGTTCGTTCTTGAACAGCTGGTCCACGTTGTCGTTCGCGCCCAGACGGCCGAAGGCGCCGAAGCGGAACAGGGTGGGCGCGTTGACCGGCGTGGCCTGCTTGCAGCGCATGATGCGGAACTGCAGAGCCTGGTGCGCGATCTCCATGCGCTCGTTGAACAGCTTCCAGAAGCGGTCCTTGTCCCCGTGGGACTCGATGGCGATGCGCGGCACGTTGACCGTGACCACGCCCAGGTTCATGCGGCCGTCCTCCACGTCCTCGCCGGTCTCGGGATCGGTCCAGGCCTGCAGGAAGGAACGGCAGCCCATCGGGGCCTTGAAGCTGCCGGTGATCTTGACGATGTTCTCATAGAACACCACATCCGGATACATGCGCTTGGTGGCGGATTCCAGCGCCAGCTGCTTCAGGTCGTAGTTCGGGTCACCCGGGTCGGCGTTCACGCCGTGCTTGATCGTGAACACCAGCTTCGGGAAGATAGCGGTGTGGTGTTCCTTGCCCAGGCCGCGGATACGGTTGAGCAGGATGGCACGCTGGATTTCGCGGGAGAACCAGTCGGTGCCCAGACCGAAGCCGATGGTCACGAACGGGGTCTGGCCGTTGGAGACGCGGTTGGAGTTAATCTGGTACTCCATGGTCTGCATGGCGTCGTAGATGGCCTTGCGGGTGCGGATCTTGGCCAGGATCTCGCGCTCCTGCTCCAGCTCGTCGACGTCGGTGTGGAACGGGGTGTCCATCGGCAGCGGTTCGCGGTTGCCGAAGTGCAGCTTCTTGGGCTCGTTGGCCTTCGCTCGCTCGACCTGCTCGCGGGCGAACTCCACCGGCATGCCGTCGGGGATGGTCTCGCGGGCCTCCTCCAGGAACTTCTCGTAATCCTTCTTGGCGTAGGTGGCCAGATGCTCGTCGGCGCGGTTGGCGGTCTGACCGCCGTACTGGCTGGAAGCCACGTCCTTCATGATCTGGGTGATCTGGGTGGCGGCGATGGCGATGGACTTCGGGCTGGCCATCGGGGCGTTGCCCAGCGTGAAGCCGTTGGCCAGCATGTCCCAGAAGTTCGGCAGCGAGCAGTTGGACTGCGCGGTGAACGGCGAGTAATCGGCGTCGTGGAAGTGGATGTCGCCCTTCATATGCGCGTTCGACACTGCCGGCGGCAGCATGGTGAACGCGGCGGCCTTGGACACGGCGCCGGCCAGCAGATCGCGCTGGGTGGCGTAGACGTTGGAGTCCTTGTTCGCGTTCTCGTGAATCAGGGTCGGATCCTGATTGATGAAGCGGGACACGGCCTCGTTGACATCGGTGGCCTTGGCGCGCTCGATGTCGCGGTCCAGACGGTAGCTGGTGTAGGCGCGGGCCACGTCATACAGGTGGTTCTCGATCAGCCCGTGCTCGACGAGGTTCTGGATGTCCTCGATCTTGGCGGGACCGGCGTAGCGCAGCTTGATCTCGCCCTCGATCTGATCGGCGATGCCGCGGATCAGATCCTCCTGCTGCGGCCCCACCTGCTTGTTCAGATCGGTGAACGCGGCCTTGATGGCGTTGATGATGTTGGCCGCGTCGAAATCCACGATACGACCGTCACGCTTCTCCACCAACACGGTGGAGGTGGCGGTGCGCGTTGCTTCCATCATCCGGGTCTCCATGGTCGCTCACTCCTTTATGGCCTGCGCCGCAGGCAAATTACACGTATGAAGTTCTTTCAACTTACATGACTCTACGACAACCCCACCCCGATATCTAGTAGCGGCACGCCGTCTCAACACTAGATGTAGTGATTTTCGGCGTCATTCCGCCAAAACGACAATTGTGTGATTTGGGTAACAGTTTGCGCCGAACAAGGCTCAGCCCGCACCATCATTGGAGACTCGCCGTACGGGCTCCGCGCGCCGCCGATTCACCGACCCGCGCACGTCATCTTGTCCGTTCACCGGAGGAACCTTGTGTGCATGACTGTTGACTATGGATACGGTTCTGCGGCATCGCAGCCTGCGGATACGGGGACATCCGCCGGCCCGCGGCCGCTGGATCAGCTGCCCCGCCTGGCGCGGGACACCACCGCGGAGAACCCCTGGCCGGTCAGCGTGCTGAGCCAGAAGTACCACAACGCCGTCTCCAAATGGCCCGAGGCCTGGGTGGAGGGGCAGATCGTGGAGATCAACATGCGCCGCTCCACCTCCGGGTACATCACGCTGCGGGACAATTTCGAGGAGGTCTCGCTGTCGGTGATGGGCTTCAGCCGCTTCGTGGCCAAGGCCCGCGACTTCCGTCAGGGCGACCGCGTGGTGGTGCACGGCAAGGCCGACGTGTGGGTCAAGGCCACGCGCCTGAGCTTTGTGGCCGACGACATCCGCCGCATCGGCGCCGGCGACCTCAAGGCCCAGATCGACGAGCTGCGCAAACGACTCAAGGGCGAAGGGCTGTTCGATGCGGAGAACAAGGTGCCGCTGCCGGAATTCCCCGCAAGCATCGGGCTGGTATGCGCCCCGCAGGCGCGTGCCGAGGGCGATGTGATCACGAACGTCAACCTGCGCTGGCCAGCGGTGCGGTTCAAGGTGGTCCACGCGCATGTGCAGGGAGCGCAATGCCCGGCGGACGTCATCGCCGCGATCCAGCGGCTCGACGCCGATCCGGAGGTCGACGTGATCATCGTGGCCCGCGGCGGCGGCAGCTTCGAGGACCTCATCGGCTTCTCCGACGAGGGCGTGGTCCGCGCGACGGCCGCCTGCGTCACGCCGATCGTCTCCGCCGTGGGACACGAGGACGATTGGACACTGATCGACCTGGCCGCCGACCTGCGCGCATCCACCCCCACCGACGCGGCCAAACGCGTCGTGCCGGACGTGCATGAGCAGTGGCAGCTGATCGCCGGCGCGATCGGCCAGATGCGCATGCGAATCAGCGCCCGCGTGGACAACGAAACCCGCCTGATCGAGGGGTACGCCACCCGGCCGAGCCTGACCCAACCGCAGACCATGCTGGAACCGCACCAGCGATTCGTCGACGACGCCGTGGTGCGGATGCGGCACGGCCTGACACGCATCGTGGACGACGCCACGATGACCGTCGAGAAACTGCACGCCTCCCTGACGGCATTGAGCCCGCAATCCACGCTGAACCGCGGCTACGCGGTCGTCCAGACCGCCGACGGGCATGTACTGGACGACGCCGCGCATGCCGCCCCCGGCGACGCACTGACCATCACGCTGAAGCGCGGCACCGTCACGGCCGAAGCCACAAGCACGCAGTCGTGACCCCGACCGAACCGATCCGTTCATACACCCCGCATCATTCGCACAGGAAAGGAACCCACCGATGACCGACAAGACCACCACCGACGCAACCGACACCGAGACCACCGCCGCACCGGCCGTCGCATCCTCGCTGACCGACGCCGAACGCGAGGCCATCGCGCAGATGCCGTATGAGGAGGCGCGCGACAAGCTCATCCAGGCCGTGCAGGCGCTGGAGGCCGGCGGATTAAACCTGGACCAGTCGATGCGCCAGTGGGAGATCGGCGAGGCGCTCGCCCGCCGCGCGCAGACGCTCCTGGGCGAGGTGCGCGCCAAGCTCGACGCCGCCCAGGCCGAGCAGGCCGCCTCAGCGCAGACGGCCGGGACTCAGTCGAATCTCGACTGAGTCCCCTCGTGGCCTTAACGGCCACTCACTTCGCCTACGGGCAGTCCACCGGACTGCCCGCCACACGGCTCAGCCCTTTCCACTCTCGACTGAGTCCCCTCGCGACCTTATCGCCCGTCCGTCACCGTTGTGGCCCGTTTCCATCGCCGGAAACGGGCCACAACTTTCATCGCCGCGCCGATGACATGCGCCGACGCAAACCAACGGCGTCAATCAGGAGACGGCCACGGTGGCCAGCAGGGCGGCGTGGTCGGAGCCGGGAATCTCCACCACCTCGCACTGGCCGGTGCTCATGCCCTGATCGACCACAATATGGTCAATGCCCGCGAAGCGCGGCAGCCATACGCGGTCGGTCGGCCATGTGAACGCGAATCCGTGGCTGGCCTGCCGGACCGCGTCCCGGAATCGATCACCCAGGAAGTTGCGGAACGGGGTGTGGTCGGTCGTCGCATTGAAATCGCCCATGAAGATGTACCGGGTGCCGGTGTCGGCGCGCAGCATCGCCAACTCGTCGAGCGACCGCCTCCACTGCTCCCAATACCCGGGCACCGGCGCCGTCGTATGCACGGACACGAAGCGGACGGGCACATCCCCCAGGGTCACGGTGCCGCCGGGCATGAACGAGGCGCTCGAATGCACATCGTCATCGGCGGGGTCGGCGAGCGGGGTCACCGACCACAGGCCGTTGCCATACACCCCATCGGACGAGGAGACCTGAGCATACGGCAGGTATGTGCCGATGCCGGCGTCATTCAGCGCGGCCACGAACTCGTCGGTCGTCTCCTGCAACGCCAGCACCTCAACGCGTTGGTCGCGTACCGCATCCACAATCGCCTGCGGATCGGCCTGCCCCTTGTACACATTCGCCGTCATCACACGGGCATACCGGTCGGCCGTATTCGCCTGCCCGGCGGCTACCGCGGCGGTAGCCTCCGCCGGCAATTGGACCTGCGGCACGAAGAACGGATACTGCCACCAGACCTCCAGGCCGATGCAGGCCACAGCCACCAACGCCACAATCCAACGGCGCGAAATCAGCGCGAACAGCAGCGCCAGCACCGCCGTGATGACGAACCACGGCGTCGCCGACACCATCACCGGCACATACGGCAATGCCTGCAACTGTTCGGGCAGCGCCCGCGCCACCACGCCGACCACCGCAACCAGCGCGCACAACCCCGACAGGATGCGCAGCACGGTATGACGGCTGCGGCGCTTCGGTTTCGGGCGACGTGCGGATGCGGTATTGGACATAATTCCTCCCCGTGAACGGTATCGACCATCGACTCTAACCGGCGCCGCTCCCCCAACACCATCATCCCCGCGAATCATTCCGGTTCCCTCACGTGCCCGAGGACACCGTGGCGACGGCATCGCCGACCGCAACGTTCCCGGCACGGACGCAAGGCGGCCCACTACCGTCCTGGGACGCGCCGGGAGTAGGCCCGCCCGCCGTCAGGGGCGAATCTACGCCCGGTGCAGGCCGGACTACAAGCCGATCACCCTGACGCGCTCCTCGACGGGCACGACCGTCTTCTCGCCGACGGGCTCGACGACGTCGCCGAAGGGCATCTGGGCGATCAGGCGCCACTGCTGAGGCAGCGCGAACTCTTCGCGCACGGCCTGATCGATCAGCGGGTTGTAGTGCTGCACGTTGGCTCCCAGGCCCGCCTCGGACAACGCGGTCCACACGGCCAGCTGCAGCATGCCGTTGGACTGCTCCGCCCAGACCGGGAAGTTGTCCGCGTACAGCGGGAAGCGGGCAGCCAGGTCGTCGGTGACGGCGGTGTCGTCGAAATACAGCACCGTGCCGTGCGCGGCGTCGAATCCGGCGATCTTCTCCACGGTCCTGCGGAACGCCTCGTCGTCGGACACGACCTTGCGCAGGGACGCAAGCACGATGCTCCACAGACGGTGGTGGGCCTGACCGAACAGCACCACCGCGCGCTGGGACTGGGAGTTGAACGCGCTGGGCACCTGCACGGCGACGCGTTCGATCAGGTCCACGACCTCCCGGTCAGCGAGCTTCGACGTGCCGGCAAGCGCGTACTGCGAGCGCCGGGATTCCAGCGCGTAGACGAAATTGGACATGTTGGCCTCCTAGCCATGGCTGTGACGGCAATCAATGGC